>Ga0123342_1002290_pt1 | contig 31852 bp, 18 predicted proteins | sample Turbeawhitnodule_FD_89960 | JGI IMG/M metagenome (GOLD analysis project Ga0123342, IMG submission 89960) | Root nodule microbial communities of legume samples collected from Mexico - Turtle bean Mexico white nodule | ecosystem: Host-associated > Plants > Roots > Nodule | place: Mexico: Nepantla... | reverse complement strand
GAATGCAAAATGGCAGAGGAAACGGAAAAGTGCGTGTATTTTATAAAATGGCAATTGTAAGTGTCATTTTTTAAAAGATAATTGTGACACTTATTAACCCACCATATTATATGGATAATTACGGCGGTTTTTAATAACCACCATACTAAAACCGTCATAATTTACACGATTTTTGTAGTGAGATCAGCATATTCAAAATAAAGGTTTGCATATTTGTTCTGTGTGTACGCTTTGTGTAAAGCACGAGGAATCTATTCAACATTTATTTTTTGAATGTTCTAATGTTTTGCATATTTGGAGTTGGGTTCGGTAGATTTTTCCTACTCATTTCTCTAATAAGGGTTATCTTCTCTATTTTATTAAGAGTGATGGTAGTCGTTTGGTTAAATTGATTAAGCTTGTTGTGATTACTTTTTCTATTTGGATGATATCGCGTATGAGGGATTATGCTCATTTTCAGGATAAGATTGAGGTTTCTAGGGCTATTTCGGTTATTAAAGATTTAACTCGTCTAGTGGGAAATTCGCCTAAAGCTTCAATGAAGAATGATATGTTGGATTTGAACGTGATCAAGTTTTTTGGTATTAATACTTGTACCGGTAAAGTTCTTCGTCCTCTTTATGTTAGATGGGAGTTTCCTTCACCAGGCTAGGTTAAAATTAACACTGATGGGGTTGCTAGGGGATATCCTGATCTTGCTACTTGTGGAGGTATTTTCTATGGGAGTATGTGGGAATTTATTGGAGCTTTCTCTGCATTTCTTGAAGTTCAGACTGCTCTGGTTGTTGAGTTTTATGGGATTATACAAGCTATGGAGGAAGCTCAAAAGATGGGGCTTACTAATGTCTGGCTGAAATGTGATTCTGCTTTGGTTTGTGTTGCGTTTACTGCTAGGACTAATGTTCCTTGGATGCTTCGTTATTGATGGAATACTTGTCTTAATTACTGTAGGAAAATCATGTTTAGGGTTACATATATTTTTTGTGAAGAAAATGTGTGTACTGATAAGTTGGCTAATTTAGGATTTATTCATAGAGAATCTTTTCATTGGTATAATACGCTACCATCTATTATGTTTTTAGAATTCTTTATGAATATATATAATCTACCTATGTGTCGTTTTTATTAACATGTGGGTTTTGGTCTAGTCCCCCCATATTTTTATATTTTCTTTCATTTTCCTTTTTTTAATAATAACTTATATATGGTGCAAGGAAAGGAGAAAATCCTTGTACGAAATATGCATGCCTTGATGAAGAAACTTGGCAACAGTTTGTGAAGATCCGAGAAACTGAGAAATGGTAGGTTACTATCACTTATTTGGATGTAGTTTATATTAACGTATTATTAACTTTTGAATGTTGATGATAAGATGTTCAGAAGAAAGCAAAATCCAATCAGGCACATAATGAGACCCCACACTTATTGTGGTGGTTATAAGATGTTAGAGCAGAAGTTGCTTGAACAAAAGATTAAAGCACGTTTTGCTTCTATTCAAGAAGGGAATAATGATTCTTTCAAGCCTTCATCCCTACCATCCCAACATGAGAAATGGAAAAGTGTCAGTCTAAAGCCATTAGGGACATGGACTTTTTGAGGAATCACAATGAACAATTGACTAAACGAATTGTAAGAAATATGTTCTCTATGTGCCTGATTGTACAGTTTAGGACTCTCGCAGCAACCAACTACTGGTACAAGATGACCCGCCTCCTATTAAGAGAGTCAGCACTAAAGGGAGTTGTTCAACGGTTGATCTACTAGGGGATGACTTTGGCTCAACTAGCCAATGCGAGTTATATGTTGATTATGATTATTCTGCCCGATTCGTTGCCCTATGTAAGTGTTATGAAGGTGTCACAATGTTCCACAATGTGCCTCTTCCTTCTAATTTGATAAAGGCCATGGTGGAGAAGGTCCTTTACCGTGATGTTGCAATTCCTGTGCCGACATTATAGGTGACAATTGTAGCAGAGGCATTACATACTTTCATTGTCTGACCTAGACATCTCGTCCGACCTATATCAGACTCTACGATATATTTTTGCACTAATAGGATTATATATCAAATATATTATATTCTAACTAATTTAATTATTTGTTTGTTTGTTTATGAGTAGCAGGAACCTAAGGCAAAACTGTCTCTGCAAAAGAAGAAAACATTCTCCACTGATTATCCTATGGCAGCATTGGTGTAAGTTGCTACAACTCTAGATACAATCGTCGTAGAGGTTCCATGGGATGCCAATGTTTTCGGAAGGTATAGTTATGTACCGTTGTACTTTCACATGTCTGATTTGTTGGACCTTGCATCTGGAAATCAAGAGATTAACATAACATATTTGATTTGTTGGACCTTGTATCTGGAAATCAATTGTTAAAATCTTTATACTTTTGATTTATTATATATATTAGTAATAACTTATTGAAATTTAGGTATATTTGTGGATTATGCTTCAATGAGGGGAAACAAGATACATATGTTTTTAGAAGTCAAAAACACAAACATACATCACCACTGCCTTAAAGAATTGAGGAAAACGAATTTATTTTGCTTCGTACATCCATGAGTAAGTCCATATTTATTAAATAAGTTATACTAAATTATTGAAATAAGTGAAACCCACAATCGCTAGATTCAGAAGCATTAGAGTATGTGCGACAACATGGTCAAAATATTTCATAACCATTTATAACATCTTAGGATAGATGAATTATTAGAATAACATGGAATTTTTTCATATATTTGTAAAACTTTTTGTAGAATGTTATATGTACTTAATTTATTGTATATACTTTTCATATTTAAATTATGATATTATATGTTTTTATTTTCTGGAAATTTGATATTTATGCCGAATTAGAGTGTGTATATATATAATATAAAACATTTTTTCAAAAAAACAAAACATATATAACAACGGTTCCATCTCGAACATTCTCTAAAAATATTGTTTTTTTAAATATTGAACTAGAATCACACATTTATACAACTGTTACAAATGGAACCGTCTTTTAAAGAAAACATTTTATTCCATTTTTAATTATTTATTTGTTAAAATAACGATATTCTTTTCATTTTTTTGTTAATATTTTTATAATGACGGTTTTGAAACTGTCATTATAAACAACTAATTTATAAACGACACTCGAAGTAACGACGGTTCCTAAACCATCTTTATATAGTCTTTTTAACTGTCGTTAAAGCAATTTCCTACAATAGTGTAATCATTAAGCGGGTAACTTATGTAATGAAGAAAAATCATCGACACAATTCCAAAATAAAAAGATGGATTCAGCCATTGTTGTTAAAATCTCTTTCAATTATTGTCAAAAGTCCTAATCATGATGTACATAATAATTAACTGTTACACATAATAGTCATAAATAACTAAAGAGTGGTCTTGGTGAATATGAGTGACCTAACTAACTCATTGGAATATCACATCTATAAACATTGAAATCTAATGAAATTTAAATTCAAAAGGGCTATAACTATTTCCTCAAAGATACATTGAAACTACTATACAATAAGTATTAATTCTGAATCTTTTCCAACTTCACTACATCAAAGAGTGCCAAATAAAAAAAGCTTGAATTGTAGAGGTGGAGAAGGTCTTTGGTCTTTGGCAAAATAGGAAAGAAAGAAAGTAAACATACATTTTGTAAATTTACAGAATAGAATCTGCTTGTTAGCTCTTACTTAACTGATCTTGCTTTTGTTCATTGTTATCGTCTACTTTTGGCCTTGCATTCATAAGAACCTGTTGGTGAATCATGATTAATACATATTATTCAATCTGTTTAATCATTAACTCACAAACACTATGCATGCATGAAGATTCAAATAGGATAAGACAACTTTTAAAACAATTATTTAAGAAGGGTAATTTAAAAAAGAATACAATTAAAAAACAAACTTTATTATTTCTATCTAAATTAATTAACTTTCTTTGTGGGTTATTTATCTATCAATATTTAATTATAAATAATTCGTAAATAATTGTTGGGCTATTTGAATAATATAGATTTATATATGATTTGGGTTTGACATTGAAACATGTTTGAGTAGTTTTTTTAAAAAGGTTTGAGTATCTTTTAAATGCTCTCCTTTATTTATTTTTTGTTGATAAAAAAATTTATAAATAGTTTAATTTCATTCATTAATTTTTATATTATTTCCAAATTTCTATAAAATAATAATTAATTTTGTTGTAGTAAAATGTGAATTAATAGTAAATGTTATACCAAGAAAAAGGATTAGAACTAAAGCTTAAAAAATGTGTTACCTTCCTAAGCATGGTGTTCTCATTGATCAAAGTAGAGATACGTTCTTCTAAGATAGCATTTTTATCTTGCAATTCTTTGCCTCTTGCTTCCAAATCATTCACATAAACCTTCTTTCTTTCACGGGCTTGTTGAGCAGAAACTCTATTTCTTAACAACCTGTTTGCAAATATATAATCAGTAGTTATACTTTCACACTAATATTTTTTTCATTTTTATTTTGCAACTAAATATATTATTATTTTATTTAAAAAATTGTTTATATTTATTTTTATTAGTTAAATATAACATTTTATTATTAAGTAAAGTTGTAAACAGAAAGTAAGAGAAAAATTAGAATGTCAAAAGTAATTTCTCATATATAATATATATAATAATATGAAAGGTTATGTATTTAGCTTCTCTTCATTTTACAAACATTACAAAATCTTTTCACATTACAAAATTTGGTTAAAGAAAGTGCATATACTACAAAAACAAAGGTGTGACCACGTAAATATGTGTGCATTGTTACGTATATATCTTTCAAACAAGAAATATTTAATCATTAGTATTCAATTTTTATCGTGTGTAGACTAACGATAGTCATATATGGTATAAATTATTATCACAAACAAGAATAATTTTTTTCCTAAAAAATTTAACAAGAAAAAAATAACAAAAAATAATATAAGGTATAACTTTTAGAAAGATTTAAATTTTAAAAACCTACAAGACTACATAATTTTTTTCTTATGGACATAATAAATTGACTTTGGTATTTAATAATTTTTTATTTTTACTTTAATTTATGTTATTAATTAGCATTTTTTAAGTGGTAATAAGTTGTTTGTTAAGTATTTATTTGTTAGCAATTTAGTGGGATGACATGTGTACTTTTTAAAATTATTTTTTTTGAAAGAAAAATTTAATCAATATGATGGAAACAACATTGCTTCCCTTCAATTAAAATTTGCATTTCATATTTCTTTTTTTTTCTATTTAATGGTAAAATCCAAAAAAGGATGAAGATCGACAAAGGGTATAGGAATTTTCCTTAGAAATAAGAAATGTTCAAAGAAGAAAAAATTATGCAAACCTAACTTTTGGGAAACTAGATTTTGCTATTAATTTTTTTTCTAACTAAACCTCAAAAAATTAGTTTAAAAAAAACTAGTTTAGAAAGTAAGATTTTCACTCATCTTATATATTATGATTTAGTCAATAATATTCTTAATTGATTTAAAATGTTGGATAAGAACATTTATGAAAATAAACTATTTCAGACACGTGAACATGAAAATATATATTATGTGTGTATTTATACCTCTTGAGACGTCTATGTTCCTTATCAGCAGGGTTTCTTCCCCTGCGACGCTTTCCAGGAAAACCCGTTTGAAATTGAGGGTCTGTCACATTACGTTGATTAAGGTTACTATTTTGTAGAGTCAACGCAGAATGAACACTAATGGCTGTGGTTTCCACATCTGGAACTGTGAACATATCTTCATCACTGTCTTCTGCATAAAAAATACTTCACCATTTTCAAATGTGCATAAAAATCCCAAAATTTCTCACTTTTATCATGCAAACTTCAAATAATCTAAACCTTCTCTCTTTACATCAACCTTTAGTAGAAATAATAAATTCAATATAAAAAAAAATCATTTAACAAAAATAAAAGAAAATAAAAAGACAAAGAGCTAGTGTCTTTATACAATGCATTTGGAAGGAAACATAAAATTTATATATTTTTTAATAAATAATTTGAGATTCATAAAGTGGACTTTAAACCTAACTTAATCTCATGAAAGATTTGCACCACTTATATATAGTGAAATGTCTTTATCTCTAATCGATGTGAGATTCTAACATTTACTTTACCATCAAAAATAAAATTTTATCTTAATTTATTTTTGTAATTAAACATTAATTTACACATAACTTAATTTATATATAAAAGAAAAATTTAATGTATAAATGATTTTTTCTCTCTTGAAGTAGTTTTGGAGGAAAATGTCTAAATGAGAATTGTGTAAGAAAGAAGAATGCATGACCTACCAATTTTGCTGGTCTTGTTGTGTAGATTTAAAGGAGGGAAGTTGTGTAGCCGATTCCATGAAGAAGAGGATGAAGGTGGTGGTGGTGATGATGGTGGTGGTGCTCCTTCTGAAAGGGGTTTCTCTTCACTTCGTGATCTTGGAAGAGACATGGTTTTCTCTGTTTGCTCTGTTTTTCCTTGTGAAAGGCGATTTTGAACAGGGGAAAAAGTGTATGTGTGTGTAGTAGAAGTTGGTGTGAAAGATGGGACCATGTGTTTAGGTGTTGGTTGGAACAATCTGATCCCAAACCATTGACGATGAAACATTATGGGATGGGGCCAAGAGGTTTGGTTCAGAAATGAACACGTTGATGTACACAGAACCAACCCTTTTTCCTAACACCATTCTCATACACAAATGACACACTCTGCTTCTAATTCTGTGGTCCACTACTTCCACCCCAATACACACAAAATTAAAAGATTTTTAGATGTACTGTCATATGTTATTTATTCATCTTTTAAAATATAATTCACCAAAATTGTATACAACAATAAAACACGAGTTCAAAAAAATTGACATAAATTTCAATTTAAAATCGTAAAAAAATATATTTTTGAATTCTTTATTTATTTTTAGTTAGTATAAGACTCGAACTATCGTTTAAATTTTCTAATAGAGTATGCCACCACGCAACTCTACGTGCCACTGCAACTTTACCAATCAACATTGCACCTTCGACAACACCAACATTCGACAATTACCACTATGATATGTTTAAATTTTGAATTGTGTGAGGAAAATAAATAAAAGTAAAAAAAGGAGTATAACTTTTGTTTTCGTGTAAAGGTTGGGGGTTGGGATCTGAAAAACTATTGAAAGGATGTGTCTTCTTCTTTTTTGTTGGTCGGTCACGTTGCTCTCCAACCTCCTTTGCTTGTTACTTACCTTCCTTTCGTAGTCTCGATTCTCGATTTTTTCGCAAACACCAAATAGGGTATCTGCAGAAGGCACTCCTACGCTCAAGTCAGCAAAGGGGGTTCAATACTCGACTGTCAAAATACAGTAGATAATGACGTACCTGTTTATTGGAATGTGCGCTATTTATATTACCTGTGGTGGGCTTTCCTTGTTGGACCGCTTTATTAGCATAAATTTAGGAATGCCCTGCGATCAGCCTCAAGACTAAATTCAGGTTCGACTACTACCGCATGGTCATGGGGTTAGACCGTGTTTAGGATTGGGTTACCTAATTCCTAGTCACAGATTAACATTGTTGATCTTGATTAGACGTAATTGGACTTGAGCTATCGGTCGACATGACGGATGCGTGCTTTGATCATGCTCGATCCGTTCGTCTTTGGGATCCGAGACATTACATCAGTCGTGTGGGATACACTTTCTAAATCAATTGTTATTATAATCCATTTTAAAAAAATGTAACTTATTTAATATCTTTAATCAATATAGGAAATTCAAAAATATATATATATATAACCCGAATCTATGTTGATTTCTTAACCAACATAAAAAAAAATCTTAAAAAAAAAGGACATGACTAGAAGAGTCTAAATATCGGAATGGTAAGATATGTTGTAAGACATAGGATTGATTCATAATGGTTTTTGCAGTGTTAAAATTTTGCTGAGCTATGAATACCTTGTTAAATTCTAAGATATTGTATGAAATAAACCCATAGGAAAAAAATGACAAAATGTATAACAATTTGACATTAAAAAAGAACAATATTGTACCAGTTAGGTCATAGAAGTAGTAATGATGTCATTGGCACATGTTTTAACGTGGTATGTTACCAAGTTATTGTACTGACTAATGCATGTAACATGATTGCTTGTAAACAAATTGATACAAGTTCCAAAAACATGTACCAAATTAATTAATGTTCGTATTTGACGTCTAAATTCACCATTAATTTCGAGTAAATCAAGTTTATGATGTAGTTTATTTTCCATTCATGTGGCAGTTTAGTTTAAAGTACACTACAACATTTTTAGCGCGGCAAAACAAAATTTACAACAGATAAAAAATCGTGACATAAAATAAAAAAAAACAACGGTTAAGAAACTTTAATTATTTGTTCTAATCTTCTAAAACTGTTACCTATTTATTAAAATTTATTAAAAACTATAAGTTAACGCACAGAAAATCGTGGACCACCAAAGACGATATTAATCAAATTGTGGACCATGTCGGAGATCTCACATTAACTAGAGATAAAAACATTTCACTATATATAAATGGATACAAACTTCATTCTTATGAGCCGGTTTTATGAGCCGGTTTTATGAAACTTAAAGTTCACTTCTTAATAATAGACAACAAAATCGCAAACTATCATGCAATAGTTACATAGATGGTTAAAATTGAAATATATTTATAAAATTTTATCCCAAAACAACACGTAATAAACTATAAATATATAGATTTCAGTTGTTTTGAAAATACTTTTTTTTTATTTTAAGCAATATTATATATATAAAAGATGTCACCTGAAATTTGTAAAAAGTTATTTTTACTAAAAAAAAAGTATGTTGGTTTTATAAATCTGAAAATTTGGAACTATTATTATTATTTTTCCATTCAGCTCTGCACATTTTATTTTTCTTACGCAAAAACTGATTTTATTATGTAAACAGAACTAATAAAACATCCCAAAATTTACTTTTCAGCAATTTTAAAAAAAAAAATTGATTGTGTTGTAATTTGATTATAATAATTGAAATAAATTAAGAGATCAATTATTATAATAAATTCATAAAACTTTCTAAATTTTAATAAATTCCAATAAAAGATAAAAATATATATTTGAAAATATGTTACTCAAATGTTTCTCTCATTAGTGTAAGGAAAATATTCTCTTTCAAAGATAAAATCTACTTCCATAATTTACACATTTAAAAAAAATGACTTAAGATATATTAGTTCGAAATCTTATAATAGAAGTTATACTCGGGGTTGTCCAAAATTAAAATTTTATACGATCTTTTTTGTATAATATAAAATTGAAGATAATAAATTTGAAATACGATTTTGATTTTTTTTATCTTTAAAACATATTTGTATTAACAACTAAATAAAATATTATTAAAATGTAAGTTTTATTACACTAAATATTAAAAAAATTAAAAATTACGTGAAATAATTAGATTAAAAATAAATAACAATATTTTACTTGGGATATCACTTTGAAAAAAAATTGATAAAATATAGGGAAAATTATTAGGAAAAAAGAGTATTCATTGATTGTGACTTTGTTGAGAAGTTACTTTTCAATCGTGAAAAAAAGACATGTTGGGTTTTGTTATACTAAGTTTAAAGCAAAGCCAAAAAGAACTAACAATTATTATTACTTTAATTTATTAGATGGCAATGTCTAAAGCATCCTATGCATGCGTTATTGCCATCTAATGAAGTACGTATTACTCAAAACTTGCATTCTAAGCTATGACTTTTGAAGAATTTGAAGATAATGAACACAAATTAAAAAAAATCCCTATATTTGTGGACGTGCTTATCCTTGACTATCTTTACTAGAAAATATATAAAATAATAAAATTAATTTTTATGATATATACTTACCTTGTGTAAAAGTTAATTTATTAATTTGTTTTAATTTATGTATAATTTAATTTTTATTTACAAAAACAAATATTTCTTCACATTTTTCTTTCTATAAATTCTTATAGAGAAACTTGTTTTTATATTTAATTATTAACTTATAACCTAACAATTAATGAATTTGTTAAAATTAAATATTGTGAAAATTGAATATTATTTGGATGGTAGTCACTCATGTTTAAAATTAAATGTTATTTGAAATGCAATCATCTTTAACTAAGATTAATTATTAGTTGAATATTTTTTTTGAAATCTCACGTCCAATTAGAGATATGACAAAATTATAATATATAATAGAGTGCAAATGTCACCTTACAAACTAATTCCTGAAGTTAAGTTAGACACAAATTCACTTGCTAGAAACAATCACTTTTCGAAAACATGTATATTGTTTGAAATTTAGTCATTCCTATCTAAATAAAAGTTTGCTTTTAGAAAGAGTGTAAAAAGGTCACAAATTTGCTAGTTAGAAGAGGTATGTCCTAAGACAATAAGATCAAGAATACTCTTTTATGTGGTTGTTGTAAATCTTTTGTAGTCATTGTGAGGATTTTGTGTTTGTCCATATATAGACATAGAGTTGCATGAAATCCTCTTCATGCAATATTAATTGCATTTGTCTTGTGTATGAAATATTCTGATACACAACATGACTTATCAAGCCTATGCCAAATAACTTTTATTTAAACTAGGGTAGAGTATAGGACCTATAAGGCTCAAGGTCTTTACAAAATTGACATTCCGTCTTTTCAAAAAAGTTGTTGGTATGGAGCAATTTTAACGCATTTTTCAATAGATCTTTAATGTAGACAAGTCTTCGCAAAATGTGCCATAAAATATTCAAAATTACCCATCTTTATCATCTATTCAAGGATATTTGTGCCAAAATTGCACAATTTAATATATTTTCACCTCGTAGCATTTTGTGTCAAATAATTATTCAAATAACATGATTTACAATAGCAACTCCGAATTCAATTCTTGGAATCGAACTTTGAACATGATTGGAAGAAGTTTGACCCAAATATAAGTTACAATTTTGTTTTTGGAAACCCAATTATCAATTGGTTTTAAATTTAGTTTACTTTTATTTGAAAATGAAGGAAAACTGTACTGGTATAGGTCAAACAGTTAATATCCTGTCTCGGCTCAAGCGATTGGTTCGACTGATAAACCCATATCCAGGTGGGCCAACTGACACTCTTGGTCCAATCACGCTCAATCAAGATCAGTAAAGCTAAGTCATCATTAAGAACTAGGTAATACACCTCTAACAGGATCCACTTCACTAATTTAGCCCAACAAGATAGGCCCATTAAGATAATATAAATAGTGCACATTCCAAGAAGTAGGTATGTCATTAATTACAGTACTCTAACATCCGAGTGACGAACACCCTTTGCTGACTTGAGCGTTAGAGTGTCTTCTGTAGGTACTCCCATTCGACATTTTTTAGAAGACCGAGTGATCGAGTGACTGAGACTCCAAGGAGTAACAAAAAGTTTGGGAGAGGGAGCTGAGGAAGCTGAAGTGTAGACTCCAAACAATAATTTAAATTATATAAAAATATTTTTTTCTATGAAATTTTCAAACCAAATTTTTAAAAATAAATTATTTTAAAATTTATAAATTTTAATTTTGCTAACAAAAGTTTCTTATGTGCACATTTTTTTTGAAATAGTTATTGCTTAAAATGTGTTTTTTAAATAATTAATTTTTTAAATAAATATTTTTAAAATTATTTTTCAAATCAATTGTCTTTTATTAATTACCTTTTAAAAATCCAAAATTATAAAATTTCTTTCTTCTAACCAAACTTCATCAAATAATTACATTTATAATTCGATTTTCGGAAACAGAATTCTGAAATCTTACAATAAACCATATTATTTAAATAATTATTTAGCACAGTATATTATTAGATAAAAATAAATAAAAATGTGTTATTCTTTGTATTCAAGTGTTAACTTATAAGACCAAGGTATATATGCAAGATAGAAATAATGTGTTATACATTATATTGTAAAACATTTAATTAAAATAATTGGAATCCATTAAACTTTACTCTAACTCTATTAAACTCTACTCTAACACCTATGGTAACAATTATTAAAATTATAATGATATATCTCTTTATTTGACAATTTCACGTTTAATAACTTTAAAAAAAATATTTAACAGTTTTCAACAACAATAACTAGTAAAAATATCTAAACTATTTTATATTAAATTAAAACTCAAGCAAACAAAATTGTATATGAATTTTATGTTTAATTTGATTGACTTTATAATAACAAAATCAAACTAGTTACAAACACTAAAAATAATTATCTTAATCAATTAAGGTGTTTTCCAATTTTATTTCTATACATTTCACATTTCTACATTTCCTTGCCTAAAATGATTAATCTATGGATCTCATACCTTTTTTCTTCTTATTTCTTCTCTTCAAAACTACCTATATTCCTTTCTTTATCTCCTCTTTCATGCATACAAAAAGACACTTAAGAAAACCCTACAAGCTGTTAAGATATTTTCTTAAAAAATGTCACTTGTGCTTGATTTAGACTCAACCACACAACATATTTTTACTTTCATTTCTTACCTTTTTTTTTTTTACTTTATGTTCTTATAATATGTACAATATAATTTTAAAAATTTTCATTTTTTTACATGTGATTTACATTTTAGTGAAATATTATTTATCTTTCAAGTTATATTCTGAAATAGATTGGTTGTTACATGGATACTCATAAAATATAAAGACACTCTAATTTCCTAAAGTGGATTGATAGTACCAACCAACATGTGCCATTCAAGCACATAAATCACATACCCTTTGAGTTCAACACATACTTGAAAATAGATAGGGATTGTGAAGCCTTTTCTCTTATTCATCATTTTCCAAAGAGGAATCAAATCACCAAACATGCTAGGAATGATTAGTTAGTGCAATAAGGAAACAAAGATTAATATACATAAACCAATTGCCAATTTTCAAAGACTGAACAACCTTTAATCATAACACCCCCTACGCACTCATTCATATTTCATCTTTTCCTTTCTCCTTTCTTTTACTTCAACATAGTTTTCTATCATCTATCATCTTTTCTCCCTACCAAACAAAGATTCATTCCAAATTTCCCCTCCTTTTCCCTTCCTTCAAGCTTTGTCCTGCATTTTTGTTTTCATCATTGTTCTTTACATCAGGAAATGATTATGAATAGGAATCAATTCATTGAACAACTTGGACACTATTTATGCATTGATGGATTTTCTTGTTATCTATTGTTAAGAAAAAGAGATAATAGGCATCAGTTTTCATGACTTGATGGACTTTAGGGATGCAAAGGTTGGCTTCTTTCTGTTTTGTAGTTTCTGTCTTGTCACTTTCTCCGAACAAGATGGTATGTTTACACTTCCCTATGAAATAGTATCATCATCCTTTTAACCTTAACTTTTTATTGTAGAAAACTAACTAAGAAATTCAGCATCCCATTTCCTTGATCATGTTTGTTTTCTCATACATACACACCCATTTGAGATCATTTACAACATTAAGTGTTGAAGCTGACTTATTTTTTTTCATGAAATTAATGTTCATTTGGTTTCATACATGTTGAAGAAGTGAGAATGATGAACATGATTTTAGCTTTGTGGCAGTACTTAAAAGTTGGACATTATCTGATAAATGTTCTCTAAATACAGTACTGGTATGGAAAAAGGGTTACTTTTGCCTTGCATCTCAGCAATCAATAAGAACTTGTGTACTTAACTTGTTTTACACTATCATTGATGATTCTATTATTTGGACATGACCAAATTTCTTGTAGTAAAGTCAACTTGTTCAAAATGTTTCTCATAGAATTTCAATGAGCAGGTTTCTTGAGTCTTTCTTGTGGGGGAAGAACCAGTTTCAGGGATTCATCTAACATTTCTTGGGTACCAGACACCACCTACGTAACCACAGGCAAGACTACCACCATCACATACAGTGAAGGTTCCTCCTCACTGAACATCTCAGCAAGGTTCTTCCCAAATTCGGGAAGGCGAAAATGTTACAGAATACCAGCAAACAATTCAACCACTTTGGTTCTGGTTAGAGCAAAATTTGTGTACAAGAACTATGATGGACTTGGGAAACCCCCTAAGTTCTATGTTTCAATTGGGACATCTATTGCTTCCACCATAAATCTTGCTGAAGATGATCCATGGAGTGAAGAGTTTCTATGGACAGTCAACATGGATACACTGCCATTCTGCTTAATTGCAATGCCTAAAGGGGGTTCACCTGTAATTTCTTCTCTTGAAATCAGACCACTTCCTCAGGGAGCCTACACAAATGGCATGAAAGAGTTTCCTAACAAGTTGCTTAGGAAGAGTTATAGAATTGATTGTGGACACTCAAATGATTCTATAAGGTAAGAAACCTTAACATCTATCAGATGAGAAATGTTAGAAACACATTCTTTGTTGTCCACTGAAATTGTTTGTTGAGATCATAAAATTTTGTGATTTTCACTGCTAAATTAATGACTCACTCGTGACTCTTAAGGTTTTCAATAAATTTTAGTCAATAATAGACAGAATTAGAAAGAGTGTATTAGAGAATGTACTGCCACCTCCAATTTCTTTCATAGTGATACCTTTTGTGATTACCCAAGGTTGTGAAGCTTTAGCTCTATAAAATACAGGTATCCCTTGGATCCATTTGATAGAATATGGGATGCTGATAGAAGTTTCACACCCTTTCATGTTGCCATTGGATTTAAGATTCAACTTAGCTTCAGACAGTCTAGTCTTGTAGAAGAACCACCAGCAGCTGTTCTTCAAACTGGGAGAGTTTTGGCTAGAAGTAATACTCTGACATACAACCTCCCTCTTGATGCATTAGGGGACTACTACATTATCCTCTACTTTGCAGGGATTCTTCCTGTCTTCCCCTCATTTGATGTTCTCATAAATGGAGAACTAGTAAAATCAAACTACAAAATAAATAGCTCTCAAACCAGTGCTTTGTACTTAACACGAAAGGGAATTGGGAGCTTGAATATCACATTAAAGAGTATCAGCTTTTACCCTCAGATCAATGCATTTGAAGTTTATGAGATGGTTGATATTCCAACTGATGCCTCCTCAACCACAGGTTTCTCTTCTCCTTGTCTCACTCTACATTTCGGTCTCTTTCCAATATATATAGGTCTGTTTGAATAAATCTATCTACAATCACTTATGAAAAAGAAAAATAAGAAAAATGAAATAAACTTATCCGTAAGTTAAAATTAGCTTATACACAAACTATAGTTCTTTCTAAATTCTTATTTTTAGCTTGTGCATAGGCTAATCTCAACTTATGAAGAAACTCATTTTACTTTTTTTCTTTTCTTTTTGAGGAGTGTTTATACAGAAGTTTGTCCAAACACAAACTAACTATAGTTTGATTCATTTACTTATTCTTTTGCTCAACTTGAATGCCAGTTTCAGCACTGCAGGTTATTCAGCAGTCCACTGGTTTGGATCTTGGATGGCAGGATGATCCATGTCTGCCTTCCCCATGGGAGAAAATTGGCTGTGAAGGAAGCCATGTAACATCATTGTGTGTGCACTCAATAGATTGTTGTTGCTTTTTCCTTTCTTTCTCAATATACTAGCTTTTGTTTCATTGAAGATCTAATAGGAATGGCATTTTTTCAGGGATCTTTCAGACATAAATTTGAGATTCATTAGTCCTACATTCGGTGACTTGTTAGACCTCAAAATATTGTAATTTTCTTTCAACTAATTGGACATGATCCTTGTGCCTTTTGATTAGCTTATTTTGGAGAAATATTATATTTTCTTTCAGCTTCAGGAGACAGCTTTCGAAACATAAAAATGATTATTTCTCCATTTTTCAAACATGTACCATATCTGTTTCTGGTATTCAATTTCTTATGTTCATCTTTGGCCCTGTAATTATCAGGGATTTGCACAACACATCGCTTACTGGTGAAATACAGAATTTGGATGGCTTGCAGCATCTTGAGAAACTGTAATGCTTCCATATAGCTTGAACTTAAATATTGGTTTCTTACAAAGTAGACTAATAAGCTAAAATTTTCAGGAACCTAAGTTTCAATCAGCTAACATCTATTGGTGCAGAGCTGGAGAACTTAATTAACCTTCAAATATTGTGAGTAACATATACCACATGTTTTTCAGATTCTGCAAAAACAATAGTTGAAAACTTACACATTACATTTCCCTTTGTATGTGAAGAGACTTGCAGAACAATAGTTTAATGGGAGTAGTACCTGATAGCTTGGGAGAGTTAGAGAACCTCCACTTAGTGTAAGCAAGAATCAGAAAACAATGAGTATCCTTTCTCTTTTCATCTTTTTATTTATTTCTGTATTCTATCCATGACAATTGATATATTACAAATGTTTTCCTATCTGAAGGAATCTGGAAAACAACAAACTACAAGGTCCTCTGCCACAGTCATTGAACAAAGAAACATTAGAGATCAGGTATACAATTACTATTCTTGTCTGCTTAAGAAACCATGCATGCTAATTCCTTGATCATTTGCAGGACATCTGGTAATTTGTGTCTTACCTTTTCCTCAACATCATGTGATGATGCATTATCCAGTCCTCCAATTGAAGCACCAGAAGTTACTGTAGTTCCTCAGAAGAAGCACAATGTACATAACCATCTAGCAATCATAATAGGCATGGTTGGAGGAGCCACACTAGCCTTTCTCTTAATGTGTATTTCAGTGTTGATATACAAGACCAAACAACAATATGAAGCCTCACACACATCAAGTATGTATATTCTCTTACATCATGCACAATTATCTTGAACATTTTGTTTCATCATGTGCTACATTGATATCCTTGTCTTTTAGGAGGAGAAATGGATATGAGGAACTGGGGTGCTGCAAAAGTATTTTCCTACAAAGAAATCAAAGTAGCTACACGAAACTTCAAAGAAGTCATAGGAAAGGGTAGTTTTGGATCTGTTTATCTTGGGAAACTTCCAGATGGAAAATCTGTAGCTGTCAAAGTTCGATTTGACAAATCTCAACTGGGTGCTGATTCTTTCATCAATGAGGTTCGCTAACTGAATTTCTCCTACAAACAGCATAGCATACTTCATGGTATAGCTAAGCTGAGTTATACCAAAATTGTGCATAGTGAAATTGCAGAACAATAGTTTAATCATTCTCTTGGTATATATCTCAACCACATCACATATAGTTTGTATACAGTAGACATTATTCTTTTTTTTCAGACATTAAAAGTCGTTTACACATATTTTGCTTCTAGTAATATGTTCTCTATCGATTAGAAATTAGAACATTAGAACATTTCATAATATATAAGTGGGTGCAAACCTGCTAGTTTTATAAGATTGAGTTAGGTTTAAAGTCCAATTCTTAAAAATTTATAAACTCTATTTATTAAGCAAAATTACTTAGTAATATTGAAATCATACACATTTTTTTATAATGGAATAAGAGGAAATTTATCAAACACTTCTATGAGAAAAAAAATAAAATGAGTTAAAAAAGTAATGAGTAAAAGCACCTCAACTTTTTAAAAGCTCCTTCATCTAACTTCTCTGTAAGTCCCTATAAGTTTAATAGAGCTAGATATGCTTGCCTTGGAAAAATCTAAGATCTGGAAACTTTAAAGAGATGTGTCTCATGTTTATCTAAATCCGAAATATTCTATGATAAAATGCTTTTCATAATTTTCTTACCTCAGGCCTAATTCTTTTTCCAACATCTACTATTGTGCTTAGGTTAATCTTCTGTCAAAAATCAGGCATCAAAATCTTGTGTCTTTGGAAGGATTTTGCCATGAAAGAAAGCATCAGATATTGGTTTATGAGTACTTGCCTGGTGGATCCCTTGCTGATCATCTCTATGGTACTAAAGACTTCAACACAAGTTTATTTAAGCCTATTACATATATATCTTTGTATGATTAAGTCTCTTTGGAGAAACTCTTATGAACACTATAAATGAATATTTTTATTCTTTTTTCTTTCTCTAGATACAAACAATCAAAAGACTTCCTTAAGCTGGGTGAGAAGGTTGAAAATTGCTGTTGATGCAGCAAAAGGTACAACAATGAGTTCCTAAATAATAATAGTGTGTTTAGATCATACTATAAACAAAATTTTGACCCTATCTTCTCTAATATATATTCTTTTTACTCTATGATACAATATGCACAGCTCATTTTAATTCCTGACCTTATTAAAACACCATTCTAGTACTTAATTTTGAAAAATGACATTGATGTTGAATTTTGTTCAACTAAATCAAGGACTAAAATGAAAAACATCTTCCTGAGTCAAGAACTAAGTGAAATTTAACTAAATGAAGGATTCAACTCATCAATATACATCAGAGATTTCAGGGGTCAGACTTTTCATTGTTTCTGTGTAAGAAGTCTTTTAATCCCTCAAAAAAGAATAAACCTAATAAATATATGTTCTTCATTTTTGTAAACATGACAACATAGACTTTTCAAACTTTATAAGAACAAGAACTGACAAAAAATTACAGTAATTAATATTATTGGCCATGTTTATAGATACTAACAGTAATACTAGACCAGATTACAGATTAGTGAAATTATGCAGTAGTGTTATTACATACTAATTTACTACATGGTATAAATTATGTTTGTTTGTTGAAAAGGTTTGGACTATTTGCACAATGGAAGTGAACCAAGAATCATACATCGTGATGTGAAGTGCAGTAACATCCTCTTGGACATGGATATGAATGGCAAGGTCTGTGACTTAGGTCTCTCTAAGCAAGTAACTCAGGCAGATGCAACTCATGTCACCACTGTTGTCAAGGGCACTGCTGGTTACCTTGATCCAGAGTATGTCCTTTAATTTTATGACAATGGTCTTAATATTTTAATATATTAAAATATTAATTTTTTAAAAGTAGTTTTATTTGTATTTTTGCATAGACTAAATTACAAGTTTAGTACATTCCTCAATTTTGTATATCTTTTTTTTACTTGATTAAAATGTAGACTCATTTTAGAGGGAAAACAAATTAGAGCCATTGAAAAATTAGTGTTTTTTTTTTCTTATTTATGAATACATTATATATGCAAATGAATCTCCTTGTACAGGTATTATTCCACTCAGCAGTTGACAGAGAAAAGTGATGTATATAGCTTTGGAGTTGTTCTTTTGGAACTCATTTGTGGAAGGGAGCCATTGATTCACTCTGGAACTCCTGATTCATTCAACTTGGTGTTATGGGTAAACAACATAGAATTCTCTTTTACTCTTTGTACAAAGTGGTAAATAGATTAAATTATCAAATATTCTATCTAATTCATTTTATCAAACTTTTTTCAGATCAAACTTCTGAAAATATGTTATATATTTTATAAATTTCTAAAAATATGTCTCAAAAAGTTTTTGAAAACGATAATTCGAAAGTCATTAAAAAAAGGTAAAATAGTCCTTGTGGAAGTTGATGGTTGCAGATAGATTTTTTTTGAAAGTTGATGGTTGCAGGAAGAATTTTGATTTCTCTGAAAACTTTTCACACTTCATTGCATTTCATGTTACTCTACCACTATTGTTCTTTTTTACATTTTTTTATAAGCTAAGTATTTTATTAATATAAATAGCCAATCTTAATTGTGCAAAACACCAACCAATTTTTTTTTCTTTTCAAAATTAGTTAAGTCAGAGTACTCATGGTAGTCTAGAGGGTATGAGAGAAAAAAAAATATTAACTTTGATATTTTTAAAAAAATATCTTTATTATATTAAAAATAACATTTTTTTATACATAGCCACTTTATTTATTATTTTCAAAATTCTATTTTTGATATTTTATAAAAAAAGTGGTGTTTAGATGTCAAACTTAATTGATATGCATAGGTCCTCTATTCATTATTTTGTCATGAGCTCAAAAAATAACAGGACAACCTCTTATTGTAGCATTGAATAATAAATAAATTTACACATGATATTCTATCTAGGATGATTGGAGAAGATGTCACCTTTTACTTGGTTTGACTTTTTTAAGAAATAGTAAGTTTTGCTAATGTGGGTTAGATATAACCTCCACTTTATCTAGGCCATTGCTTATTTTAAAAAAAAAGATACTCATTAAGGTACATGAAAAAAAAATTTGAGATAAATATTTCAAATGTTTTAGAACATTAATCTAAAATAAGTTCCTAAGTATTAAGGATTTTTCAATATGAAATACCTCAAAATAAAATTTATCATTGTAAAATAAATTTTTTGAAATAATTTAATAGTAATGAGAAGGTAAAATCATATAAAGTAATAATTATGTGACTTTTTTTATGTTTCTCAACTTGTTTATTTGTAAGTACACTCAAACTCAGTTTAGATTCCTAGAAGTTAAGCTTTAAATATGTTCATAAACTACCAATTGCAGGCCAAACCATACTTGCAGGCTGGTGCATTTGAGATAGTGGATGAAGACATAAGAGGAAGTTTTGATCCCTTGAGTATGAGAAAGGTAGCTCTCATGGCTATAAAGTCTGTGGAAAGGGATGCATCACAGAGGCCATCTATTGCAGAGGTATTGGCAGAGCTAAAGGAAGCCTACAATATTCAGCTCAGATTCCTTGAATCTTGTCAAAATGAGAATTGATTTTGCAGATACACATGCTGCATATCAAGTTAAATTATATTTTGCTCAATATCAATTCTTGTTGCTGATTGCAAGCAAACAAGGAAAAGAAAGCAACATAAAAAGGGAATTGATATCATATTTAATTAGTTTTGTAATTTATCATATTAGAATGAACAAACAAAGTATATCCAATCCAATAGCTACTAGATGTTAGAGTTGGACTGGTATTTGATCCTTCCTTCTTTTTCCTTTCCTTGGAAGCAACTCAGAGAAAGAAAAACAGTAACATTCTAGAATGCAAAGGAAGTAACTAATGGGTTGGGAATAGAGTAGAAATTGCAAATCATGGACCGTGGACATGCTTTTTCAATCACAACGACCTCTAGATTTGATTTAGATTGGATGTAGTTTGGATAATTTTTAAGTTATGAAATGTTAGATCATGACACAGTAGTGTAAAAAATAAGATCCTCTTACGAAAACATGTGAAATTTTGTCCTACTTTTTGCAATTTTTTTTCTGCGTCCGTATTGCGCTTAAAAATTCACAAAAGTACTTTCATATGTTGTTTGGGCCCAGTTAAGGAGGCACTTCCATAAACGAATGACAAAAAGAAGATACGTGGAAGAAAAGCCAGGACGTTTTGTTTTCGAAAAACAAGTTTTGTTCACTCTCGGTCTGGGACTTACTACGCCTTACTCCTAAGGTGTTTTGGTCTAAAATTTTTACCAGACGTTCGTCACTGTGTCTATTGAGTTTTGACTGAGATTTGAGCATCATATTCGTCCCACAAGATTGGGAATAAACTTTTCATTGATCACTACCAGGGCTGAAAGGAAGGTTCGTTTGTGTGAAACTGTTTGATTTTTTTCGTGGTTGAATAATCATCCGTTTGACCTGAAATTTGTTGCGTTTTATCCTGAATTGAGTGCAGATTCTTACGTGGAATTTCAGGAAAAAACTATTTCGAGAGAATTTTTCACGCAAACCAAAGCTATCATCAACCAAAACTTGTGAAATTTCGCCCTACTTTCTGAAATTTTTATTCTGCGTCCGTATTGCGCTTAAAAATACACACAAGTACTTTCATATGTTGTTTAAGCCTAGGTAAGGAGGCACTTCCATAAACGAATCACAAAAAGAAGATACGGGGAAGAAAAGCAAGGACATTTTGTTTTCGAAAAACAAGTTTTGTTCACTCTCGGTCTGGGACTTACTACGCCTTACTCCTTGGGTGTTTTGGTCTAAATTTTTTACCAGATGTTAGTCACTTTGTCTATTGAGTTTTTGCTGAGATTTGAGCTCCAGATTCGACCCACAAGAATGGCAATAAACTTTTTATTGATCACTGCCAGAGCTCAAAGGAATGTTCGTTTGTGTGAAAATGTTTGATTTTTTTCGTGGGTGAGTACTCATCCGTTTGACCTGAAATTTGTTGTGTTTTGTCCCGAATTTAGTGCAGATTCTTACGTGGAATTTCAGGAAAAAACTATTTTGAGAGAATTTTTAACGCAAACCAAGGCTATCGTCAACCAAAACTTGTGAAATTTCTCCCTACTTTCTGGAATTTTTATTCTGCGTCCGTATTGCGCTTAAAAATGCACACAAGTACTTTCATATGTTGTTTGCGCCCAGGTAAGGAGGCACTTCCATAAACTAATCACAAAAAGAAGATACGGGGAAGAAAAGCAAGGACATTTTGTTTTCGAAAAACAAGTTTTTTTCACTCTCGGTCTAGGACTTACTACACCTTACTCCATGGGTGTTTTGGTCTAAAAATTTTACCAGACGTTCGTCACTGTGTCTTTTGAGTTTTGACTGAGATTTGAGCCCCAGATTCGTCCCACAAGACTGGCAATAAAATTTGTACTGATCACTGCCAGGCCTAAAAGGAAGGTTCGTTTGTGTGAAATTGTTTGATTTTTTTCGTGGGTGAATAATCATCCGTTTGACCAGTTTTTTTTGCGTTTGGTCCCGAATTCAGTGTAGATTCTTATGGTGAATTTCAGGTAAAAACTATTTCGGGAGAATTTTTCAGAATTTTTCATGCAAACCAAGGCTGCTATCCTCTACCAAAACTTGTGAAATTTCGTCATACTTTCTGCAATTTTTATTCTGCGTCCGTATTGCGCTTAAAAATACACACAAGTACTTTCATATGTTGTTTGCGCCCAAGTAAGGAGGCACTTCCATAAACGAATCAAAAAGAGAAGATACAGGGAAGAAAAGTCAGAACGTTTTGTTTTCGAAAAACCAGTTTTGTTCACTCTCGGTCTGGGACTTACTACGCCTTACTCCTTGGGTGTTTTGGTTTAAAAATTTTACCAGACGTTCGTCACTGTGTCTATTGAGTTTTGGCTGAGATTTGAGCCCCAGATTCGACCCACAAAACTGGCAATAAACTTTTTATTGATCACTGCCAGAGCTGAAAGAAAGGTTCGTTTGTGTGAAACTGTTTGATTTTTTTCATGGGTGAATACTCATATGTTCGACCTGAAATTTGTCGCGTTTTGTCTCGAATTCAATGCAGATTATTACGTGAAATTTAAGGAAAAAACTATTTCGGGAGAAATTTTCAAAAATTTTCACGCAAATCAAGACTATCCTCTACGAAAACATGTGAAATTTTGCCATACTTTTTGCAATTTTTATTATGCGTCCGTATTGCGCTTAAAAATTCACAAAACTACTTTCATATGTTGTTTTGGCCCAGTTAAGGAGGCACTTCCATAAACGAATGACAAAAAGAAGATACGTGGAAGAAAAGCCAGGACGTTTTGTTTTCGAAAACAAGTTTGTTCACTCTCGGTCTGGGACTTACTACGCCTTACTCCTAGGGTGTTTTGGTCTAAAATTTTTACCAGACGTTCGTCACTGTGTCTATTGAGTTTAGACTGAGATTTGAGCACCAGATTCGTCCCACAAGATTGGGAATAAACTTTTCATTGATCACTGCCAGGGCTGAAATGAAGGTTCGTGTGTGTGAAACTGTTTGATTTTTTTTGTGGTTGAATAATCATCCGTTTGACCTGAAATTTGTTGCGTTATGTCCCGAACTTACTACGCCTTACTCCTTGGGTGTTTTGGTCTAAGATTTTTTACCAGATGTTAGTCACTTTGTCTATTGAGTTTTTGCTGAGATTTGAGCTCCAGATTTGTCCCACAAGATTGGCAATAAACTTTTTATTGATCACTGTCAGGGCTCAAGGAATGTTCGTTTGTGTGAAAATGTTTGATTTTTTTCGTGGGTGAGTACTCATGCGTTTGACCTCAAATTTGTTGCGTTTTGTCCCAAATTCAGTGCAGATTCTTACGTTGAATTTCAGGAAAAAACTATTTTGAGAGAATTTTTCAGAATTTTTCACGCAAACCAAGGTTATCCTCTACCTATACTTGTGAAATTTCGCCCTATCCTATTGCGCTTAAAAATTTACACAAGTGCTTTCATACGTTGTTTGCGCCTAGGTAAGGAGCCACTTCCATAAAGGAATCACAAAAAGAAGATATGGGGAAGAAAAGCCAGGACGTTTTGTTTTCGAAATACCAATTTTGTTCACTCTCGGTTTGAGACTTACTACGCCTTACTCCTTGGATGATTTGGTCTAAAAACTTTACCAAACGTTCGTCACTGTGTCTATTGAGTTTTGGCTGAGATTTGAGCCCCAGACTCGTCCCACAAGACTGGCAATAAACTTTTTACTGATCACTACCACCGCTGAAAGGAAAGTTCGTTTGTGTGAAAGTATTTGATTTTTTTTGTGGGTGAATACTCATCCGTTTGACCTGAGATTTATCGCGTTTTGTCCCTAATTCAGTGCAGAATCATAGGTGGAATTTCAGGAAAAAAAATATTTCGGGAGAATTTTTCAGAATTTTTCACGCAATCCAAGGCGACCTATACCAAAACTTGTGAAATTTCGCCCTACTTTCTGCAATTTTTATTCTGCGTCCGTATTGTGCTTAAAAATTCATATATGTACTTTCATATGTTGTTTGCGCCCAGGTAAGGAGGAACTTCCATAAAGGAATCACAAAAAGAAGATACGGGGAAGTAAAGCTAGAACGTTTTATTTTCGAAAAACCAGTTTTGTTCACTCTCGTTCGGGACTTACTAAACCTTACTCCTTGTGTGTTTTGGTGTAAATTTATTACCAGACGTTCATCACTGTGTCTATTGAGTTTTGGATGAGATTTGAACATCAAATTCGTCCCACAAGACTGACAATAAACTTTTTATTGATCACTGTCAGGGCTGAAAGAAAGCTTCGTTTGTGTGAAACTATTTGATTTTTTCGTGGGTGAATACTCATCCGTTTGACCTGAAATTTGTTGCGTTTTGTCCCGAATTCAGTGCAGATTCTTATGTGGAATTTCAGGAAAAACTATTTTGAGAGGATTTTTCAGAATTTTTCACGCAAACTAAGGCTATCCTCTACCAAAACTTGTGAAATTTCGCCCTACGTTCTGCAATTTTTATTCTGCGTCTGTATTGCGTTTAAAAATTCACACAAGTACTTTCATATGTTGTTTGCGCCCAGGTAAGGAGGCACTTCCATAAAGGAATCACAAAAAGAAGATACGGGGGAAAAAAAGCCAGGACGTTTTCTTTTTGAAAAACCAGTTCTGTACACTCTCGTTTTGGGACTAACTACGCCTTACTCCTTTGGTGTGTTGATCTAAAATTTTTACCAGACGTTCGTCACTGTGTCTATTTAGTTTTGGATGAGATTTGAGCCTTAGATTCGTCCCACAAGACTGGCAATAAACTTTTTATTGATCACTGCCAGGGCTGAAAGAAAGCTTCGTTTGTGTGAAACTGTTTGATTTTTTTCGTAGGTGAATACTCATCTATTTAACATGAAATTTGTCGCGTTTTGTCTCGAATTCAGTGCTGATTTGTACCGTGAATTTCAGGAATAAACTATTTCGGGAGAATTTTTCACACAAACCAAAGGCTATCCTCTACCAAAACTTTTGAAATTTCGCCATACTTTCTGCAATTTTTATTTTGCATCCGTATTGCGCTTAAAAATTCACACAAGTACTTTCATATGTTGTTTGCACCCAGGCAAGGAGGCACTTCCATAAACGAATCACAAAAAGAAGATACGGGGAAGTAAAGCCAGGACGTTTTGTTTTCGAAAAACCAGTTTTGTTCATTCTCGGTCTGGGACTTACTACGCCTTAGTCCTAGGATGATTTGGTCTAAAAATTTAACCAGACGTTCGTCACTGTGTCTATTGAGTTTTGGCTGATATTTGAGCTCCATATTCGTCCCACAAGACTGGCAATAAACATTTTATTGATCACTGCCAGGGCAGAAAGGAAGCTTCGTTTGTGTGAAACTGTTTGATTTTTTTCCTAGGTGAATACGCATCGGTTTGACCTTAAATTTTTCGCGTATTGTCCCGAATTCAGTGCAGATTCTTACGTGAAATTTCAGAATAAACAATTTCAAAAGAATTTTTCACGCAAACCAAGGCTATCCTTTACCAAAACTTATGAAATTTTGCCCTACTTTCTGCAATTTTTATTGTGCCTCTATATTACGCTTAAAAACTCAAACAAGTACTTTCATATGTTTTTTGCGCCTAGGTGAGGAGGCACTTCCATAAACGAATCACAAAAAGAAGATACGGGGAAAAAAATCCAGCACGTTTTGTTTCAAAAAACTAGTTTTGTTCACTCTCGATCTAGGACTTTCTACGCCTTACTCCTTGGATGATTTGGTCTAAAAATTTTACCAGATGTTCATCACTGTGTCTATTGACTTTTGGCTGAGATTTGAGCCCAAGATTCGTCCTAAAAGACTGGCAACAAACTTTTTATTGATCACTACCAGGACTGAAAGAAAGGTTGGTTTGTGTGAAACTGTTTGATTTTTTTAGTGGGTGAATGAATACTCATCCGTTTGACCTGAAATTTGTCGCGTTTTGTCCCGAATTAAGTGCATATTCTTACATGGAATTTCGGGAAAATAACTATTGCGGGAGAATTTTTCAGAATTTTCACGCAAAACTTGTGAAATTTCGCCCTACTTTCTGCAATTTTTATTTCGCGTCCATATTTCGCTTAAAAATTCAAACAAGTACTTTCATATGTTGTTTGCGCCTAGGTAAGGAGACACTTCCATAAACGAATCACAAAAAGAAAATACGGGGAAGAAAGGCAGGACGTTTTGTTTTCGAAAAACCAGTTTTGTTCACTCTCGATCTTGGTCTTACTACTCCTTACTCATTGAATGTTTTCGTCTAAAATTTTTACCAGACGTTCATCACTGTGTCTATTGAGATTTGACTGAGATTTGAGCCTCAGATTCGTCCCACAAGACTGGCAATAAACTTTTTATTGATCACTGCCAGGGCTGAAAGGAAGGTTCGTTTATGTGAAACTATTTGATTTTTTTCGTGGGTGAATACTCATCCGTTTGGCCTGAAATTTGTCGCGTTTTGTCCCGAATTCAGTGCAGATTCTTGCGTGGAATTTCAAGAAAAAAGTATTTCTTCAGAATTTTTTAGAATTTTTCCGCAAACCAAGCCTATCCTCTACCAAAACTTGTGAAATTTTGCTCTATTTTCTGCAATTCTTATTCTACGTCGGTATTGCGCTTAAAAATTCACACAAGTACTTTCATATGTTTTTTGCGCCCAGGTAAGGAGGCACTTCCATAAACGAATCACAAAAGGAAGATACGGGGAAGAAAGGCAGGATTTTTGTTTTTGAAAAACCAGTTTTGTTCACTCTCGGTTTGGGACTTACTACGCCTTACTCCTTGAGTGTTTTCGTCTAAAATTTTTACCAGACGTTTGTCATTGTATCTATTGAGTTTTGGATGAGATTTGAGACTCAGATTTGTCCCACAAGACTGGCAATAAAATTTTTATTGATCACTGCTAGGGTTGATGGAAGATTCGTTTGTGTGAAACTATTTGATTTTTTTCTTGGGTGAATACTCATCCGTTTGGCCTGAAATTTGTTGCGTTTTGTCCCGAATTCAATGCATATTCTTGCGTGGAATTTCAGAAAAAAAGTATTTCTTCAAAATTTTTTGAATTTTTCACGCAAACCAAAGCTATCCTCTACCAAAACTTGTGAAACTTCGTCCTATTTTCTGCAATTCTTATTCTGCGTCCGTATTACGCTTAAAAATTAACACAAGTACATTCATATGTTGTTTGCGCCCGGGTAAGGAGGAACTTCCATAAACGAATCACAACAAGAAGATACGGGGAAGAAAAGCTAGGATGTTTTGTTTTCGAAAAACCAGTTTTGTTCACTCTCGGTCTGGGACTTACTACGCCTTACTCCTTACTCCTTGGATGATTTGGTCTAAAAATTTAACCAAACGTTCCTCACTATGTCTATTGAGTTTTGGATGAGATTTGAGCCTCATATTCGTCCCACAAAACTAACAATAAACTTTTTATTGATCACTGTCAAGGCTGAAAGGAAGCTTCGTTTGTGTGAAAATGTTTGTTTTTTTTTTTCGAGGGTGAATACTCATCCGTTTGACCTGAAATTTGTCGCGTTTTGTCCCTAATTCAGTGCAGATTCGTACGTGGAATTTTAGGAAAAAACTATTTCGGGAGAATTTTTCAGAATTGTTCACGCAAACCAAGGCTATCCTCTACCAAAACTTGTGAAATTTCGCCATACTTTCTGCAATTTTTATTTTGCATCCGTATTGCGCTTAAAAATTCGCACAAGTACTTTCATATGTTCTTTGCTACTAGGTAAGGAGGAACTTTCATAAACCAATCACAAAAAGAAGATACGGGGTAGAAAAATCCAAGACGTTTTGTTTTCGAAAAACCAGTTTTGTTCACTCTCGGTCTGCGACTTACTACACCTTACTCCTTGGATGATTTGGTCTAAAAATTTTACCAGATGTTCGTCACTGTGTCTATTGACTTTTGGCTGAGATTTGAGCCCAAGATTCTTCCCAAAAGACTGGCAACAAACTTTTTATTGATCACTACCAGGACTGAAAGGAAGGTTGGTTTGTGTGAAACTGTTTGATTTTTTTAGTGGGTGAATGAATACTCATCGATTTGACCTGAAATTTGTCGCGTTTTGTCCCGAATTAAGTGCATATTCTTACGTGGAATTTGGGGAAAATAACTATTGCGGAAGAATTTTTCAGAATTTTTCACGCAAACCAAGGCTATACCAAAACTTGTGAAATTTCGCCCTACTTTCTGCAATTTTTATTTCGCGTCCATATTTCGCTTAAAAATTCAAACAAGTACTTTCATATGTAGTTTGTGCCTAGGTAAGGAGGCACTTCCATAAACGAATCACAAAAAGAAAATACGAGGAAGAAAGGCAGGACATTTTGTTTTCGAAAAACCAGTTTTGTTCACTCTCGATCTGGGACTTACTACTCCTTACTCATTGAATGTTTTCGTCTAAAATTTTTACCACACGTTCATCACTGTGTCTATTCATATTTGGCTGAGATTTGAGCCTCAGATTCGTCCCACAAAACTGGCAATAAACTTTTTATTGATCACTGTCAGGGCTGAAAGGAAGGTTCGTCTGTGTGAAACTGTTTGATTTTTTTCGTGGATGAATACTCATCCGTTTGGCCTGAAATTTGTCGCGTTTTGTCCCGAATTCAGTGCAGATTCTTGCGTGAAATTTCAGGAAAAAAGTATTTCTGCAGAATTTTTTAGAATTTTTCACGCAAACCAAGGCTATCCTCTACCAAAACTTGTGAAATTTTGCTCTATTTTCTGCAATTCTTATTCTACGTCCGTATTGCGCTTAAAAAATTTACCCAAGTACTTTCATATGTTTTTTGCGCCCAGGTAAGGAGGCACTTCCATAAACGAATCACAAAAAGAAGATACGGGGAAGAAAGGCAGGACTTTTTGTTTTCGAAAAACCAGTTTTGTTCACTCTCGGTTTGGGACTTACTACGCCTTACTCCTTGAGTGTTTTCGTCTAAAAATTTTCCCAGACGTTCTATTGAGTTTTGGATGAGATTTGAGCCTCAGATTCGTCCCACAAGACTGACAATAAACTTTTTATTGATCACTGCCAAGGCTGAAGGAAGATTCGTTTGTGTGAAACTGTTTGATTTTTTTCGTGGGTGAATACTCATCCGTTTGGCCTGAAATTTGTTGTGTTTTGTCCCAAATTCGGTGCATATTATTGCGTGGAATTTCACGAAAAAGTATTTCGTCCTATTTTCTGCGATTCTTATTCTGCGTCCGTATTGTGCTTAAAAATTCACACAAGTACATTCATATGTTGTTTGCGCCCAGGTAAGGAGGCACTTCCATAAACGAATCACAAAAAGAAGATACGGGGAAGAAAAGTCAGGACGTTTTGTTTTTGAAAAACCAGTTTTGTTCATTCTCGGTTTGCGACTTACTACGCCTTACTCCTTGGGTGTTTTGGTCTAAAATTTTACCAGACGTTCGTCGTTGTGTCTATTGAATTTTGGCTGAGACTTGATCCCTAGATTCGTCCCACAAGACTGGCAATAAAATTTTTATTGATCACTGTCAGGGCTGAAGGAAGGTTCGTTTGTGTGAAACTGGTTGATTTTTTTCGTTGGTGAATACTCGTCTGTTTCACCTGAAATTTGTCGGGTTTTGTCTCGAATTCAGTGCAGATTTTTACATGGAATTTCAAGAAAAAACTATTTTGGGATAATTTTTCAAAAATTTTAACGCAAAACAAGGCTATCCTCTACCAAAACTTGTGAAATTTTGCCCTAGGTTCTGCAATATTTATTCTGCGTCCGTATACGGGGAAGAAAAGCCAAGAAGTTTTGTTCACTCTCGATCTAGGACTTACTACGCCTTACTCCTTGGGTGTTTTGGTCTAAAATTTTTACTAGACGTTCGTCACTGTGTCTATTGAGTTTTGGCTGAGATTTGAGCCCCAGATTCGTCCCACAAGACTGGCAATAAACTTTTTATTGATCACTTCCAGGTCTGAAAGGAAGGTTTGTTTAGGTGAAACTGTTTGATTCTTTTCGTGGGTGAATACTCATCCGTTTGACTTGAAATTTGTCGCGTTTTCTCCCGAATTCAGTGCAGATTCTTACGTGGAATTTCAGGAAAAAAACTATTTCTTGATAATTTTTTAGAAATTTTCACGCAAACCAAGGCTATCCTCTACCAAAACTTGTGAAATTTAGCTCTATTTTTTGCAATTCGCATTCAAGGTCCGTATTGCGCTGAAAAAATTCACCCAAGTACTTTCATATGTTTTTTGCGCCCAGGTAAGGAGGCACTTCCATAAACGAATCACAGAAAGAAGATACGGGGAAGAAAGGCAGGACGTTTTGTTTTCGAAAAACCAGTTTTGTTCACTCTCGGTCTGGGACTTACTACGCCTTACCCCTTGAGTGTTCACTCTCGGTCTATTTGTACCAGATGAAATGTTGTGACGACTTTTATTTTGGTTTTATAAAATTTGTTGGGAAGAGATCAAGAAGAACATATATAGTCACATAAAGTTATTGATATTAGGCAATCAACGCTTTTAGAAGGTAAGGGGTTAATGGATAGTGTGCTTGTGGCCAATGAAGTTCTAGAGGAACTGAAGAGAAAAAAGAATAGTTGCATATTCTTTAAAGTGAATTGCGAGAAGGCCTATGAGTCAGTAAGATGAGAGTTCATCTACTATATGTTAGGAAGGTTAGGTTCTTTGTGAAAGATGAATAGTCTGAGTAAAAGCATGTTTAGAATCATCTTCGATGTCAGTATTAGTGTGTGGGAGTACAACTTAGGAATTTAAACCACAAAAGGGGCTGAGACAAGGAGACTCCTTAGCACATTTCTTGTTTCTTATAGTGGTAGAAGGATTAGTACGGGTTGTAAGAAAAGAAGTTGAGAAAAATATGATAGAAAGTATGGAGATTGGGGATAAGTTGGTTAAGGTGAGAATATGTTACAATATGCGGATGATACACTATTTTTTTGTAAAGTCAATAATCAAAGTGTGTTTATTATAAAGGTAATCTGAAACTGCTTTGAATTAGCATCTGACTTTAAGGTAAATTTTCTAAAGAGTAAAATTGGAGGGGTGGGAGTCAATCACAATTTGATTCAATGTTTTGCGGAAATTCTTAATTGTGATGTGATGAAAACACCATTTAAATATCTGGGAATGTTAGTTGGGGGGGTGCCACAAGAGATAAATTCTAGAGGATGTGGTGGAAAGAATGAGGAATAGATTAGGTAGATGGAATGATAAATTTGTATCTACGGCAGGTAGGATATGCTTAATTAAATCAGTGCTT
>Ga0123342_1002289_pt1 | contig 31869 bp, 14 predicted proteins | sample Turbeawhitnodule_FD_89960 | JGI IMG/M metagenome (GOLD analysis project Ga0123342, IMG submission 89960) | Root nodule microbial communities of legume samples collected from Mexico - Turtle bean Mexico white nodule | ecosystem: Host-associated > Plants > Roots > Nodule | place: Mexico: Nepantla... | reverse complement strand
TGGGTTTCATATGTCTCACTCTTATGTATTTTGTTAGCATGTTAACATTATGTTCTTTGATTGAAATTGATGTCCGTATAAAAGTCATTTATATTGATTCCTCGCATATAAAATTCTTAAGAATGTTCCCTAAATATTGATCCCTCGCATGTTTATAAGAACAACTTAGAATCAAGGTCAGACGTTAATAGCAATTAACATTTCAAATCTATTCCTAGCACTCAAATATGTTAAGTATTGTTGTTTAGGTTAGAATCCTAAAAATACTTCCCAATCAGATTTAAGATCCTCAAACATGTCACAAATATTTAAAAGCAAAACAACAATACCAATAATCAATCAAGAACAAAATATTATATCATAGTTAAATATCACCTCAATACATAAGAGTTTGAACAAATTACTCTCAATCTTAAAGGGTAGAATTAACCACGCATACTTCTAGCACCTTTCATTCTCCCAATTGGTTACAATTCACTCAGTGGTGTTTTCCTCTCAATCTTACAGACTAGGGTTGAGCGTCTGGCCCCGTATTTAACCTAATTTACTAAGGTTAGGTAGCTTCTTGTGTCGTGTTGATGGGCTTAAGTGATAAAAAATAAAAAAAAGGTTCAATATGTTTGACGGATTCTCGCTTGAGTAAGGAATTCTCGCTTGAGTGAGAAAGACGTCGATTTTCAAAAATTGTCCTGGAGCATTCTCACTTAAGCGAGATACTCTTGTTGCAAAATTGGCTTTTTTGGCGCTTTTCTCTATTCTGGGAGTCCAGCTTTCTCTTTTTAGCTCAAATCATTCTCTTTTATTCCAAATATTTAATCTTCCCTAAAAACCTGCAATTAACACCAATTTGGGAATAAAATGCTCTTATTCAAATAAAGATCATAAAAAATGTAAAAAGGTATAAATTCATAAATTAGATTATTTTATATGTAAATTAACAATTAATACTCATAAGTACCTCTATTTTAATATGAAATATTACTTAAATTAGACACTTATCACTTACTCAAGGCCAAAACATCGAGTATTATTTAGAACATAGTCACTCCTGGTTACAACTAAGTATTGTTTGGAACACAATCACTCCTAGCCAAGACAAAGTGTTATTTTGAACATAGTCACTATTGGCTAAGACCGTAAGGTTTACAAAGATTGAGATCTAAAAGGTAATAGGTTCGCTTACTAGAAATAGGGGTAGTGTCTTGTGATGTACACAAGAGTTATCACTCCTATAGATCGCTATTGAACATGAATAATGTTCCTTCTCACAACAACAAGGCTTTGAAGCTTAAAATATTTTACATGTTCTTCTAGCAAGACTTTGTCAACCTTTCTTCTTCAAAAGAATCTTTTATATAAAGAGCTTGAGAAAAGAAGAGTTGTCACTCATCCTTTTATAGTCATTGTGAGGGTTTCCTTATGCTACTATTTCTTCTTGTGTATAAGCATGCTTTGAAGCTTAAAAATACATTAAATGCCTTAAACATAGCCTTGAATGTGTGTAACTTATTTGACTACACCTCTTAAATGATGACAATGTTTCACAAGCCTGAACAAGTGACTTCTCTCCATCATTTGATCAAAGTGTAATATTCGACATATTACTGACTCCACAACACTAACATGTTGCTTGTTCTAGAAAAACTATTTGCATAAAGCAACCCTCAACAATTTCTTTGAAGATATTTTGATATGGTCAAGGCATTGTGAAACCTTATTGAAAAAAAGAATAATCATATAATCCCTACAAGCATAAAATAAACATTTATTGAAGTTTGACATGTATTATATAACTGCTTAAGGCCTACATCTGTCAGATTAATTATACTTATTGTCTTATTCAAGCAAAAATTTATTGGACTAACTTTACACATTTACTTATGTTCGAACAAAAGTTTACCAAACAAGGCATGTGCACAACACTTGTATCTATTAGACGATGTATGTGCACAACATTTGCGTCAGTCAAATGAAACACATTTTAAATAACACTTTCATCTGTCCACCTATACAACTTGCATCTATTGGACTAGACTGAATCCATTGGTTTGACATTATCTAATACACATAAATTATAGCAAACAATCAAAACCAAATAAAGGGCTTGTTGAACTAGGATCTAACACAACAAAATTCAAAATTTTGACTCCTAAATTTATAAGATTATTCAAAAGAAAAAATAGGTCAAGTACTTATGAGTTTGCTTTACAATCTCACCTCATCAAAGTACATAATGTGTTTTATGTATCTCAATTGAGAAAATACATAAAAAAAATCCAGATCATATCTTAAAACCTGATGCCCTAAACCTGATGAGTTTTGTATCAAAGAGGATTTATCTTATGATAATAGGCTGATGACATCGAAGATCGTGAGGCAAGACAACTCAAAGATAGAGACGTCATAATGATTAAAGTGTTATGGATTTGTAGACTGATGATTTACATGAGAATTGGAAGACAGCAAACGAGAGAGTTTTGTTATATTTTCCTTGTTATATTTTCATTGATAAGTGAATTTTCGAAAATAACAATTTTTTATATGAAGGAAAAAGTAATATCTAGTTTTGATTTTAAAAAACTTAATAGATAAATAATAAAAACTTTATAAATGAAGTATAAACATTAATTTTTTATTTCATTAAGAATCTTATATTTATTTATGAAAAACTCATTTTCTTTAAAGTCTCTATAATTTTAAAAAAAATAGGATTCTATGTTCTTAGATTACAATCTTAAGAAGACAAGATAAAGATTATCAATTTTAATCGATCAAAGTTGTGATTTAGAAAAATTCTTACTTAAAATTTCATTATCTTTTCTTTTTTTCATTTTCATTGTGGTTAATTTGTAAAACGAATATATTATTATAGGGTTTGATATTTAGTAGATTATCAATAACCCAGATAGATTTCTAAAAGTGTGAAAAGAATACTTTTACTTGTATGTACACTACATCTAACTAAAAGATTGTATGAATATTGTGTTAATTAGATTATTATATATGTAAATAAAATAAGGTTTTTTATTTTTAATTATTTATTATTATTATTATCGTAAAAAACACTTAAACCTATGATGTGGACTCCATGGCTGATTATAAGTTATTTTACAGCTTAGTTGTGCCTTCCACTTTTTTATGCACAAACCCACACATTTATTTCTAATTCAAATAGAAAACAATCTTGCATTTTCTACATAAATTTAAATTTTCACTATTTCTCTTAATCAAACAAAAATTTAAAGATATTTTCTATTTTGATTACAATTTGCAATTTGTTGAACTAGTATTATGGTTGCAATCAATTACACAAGGAAATAAACTTCTATCTTCAATATGATAATCTAATAAAGATTATAATTTTGAATTTATTATTTAAACTTAAAAATAAGAATAAGATGTTCATAAGTAAATAACTGTTAGCCTCTATAACAACATGCTCTATGTAACTATCTTGCATGTCCAATGTAACTGCATGAGTCTCTTATATATTTTCTTGTATCTTGTTATGAAGCTTGGACATTAAGTATCGGACACCGATATTTGTATGACACCTGTAAAACACGTATCCGTGAATGTCCAATTCAAAAAGTATTTGTTAGATTTCTGACAATTCTAGTACGGTTTTAACACAATTTTAAAAAGGAAAAATACATTAATTTTCTAAAAATTCAAACTTTATTGTATAAATTGTTATTATAATTATAGAAATAAGAAACAAATCCTTGTAAACCAGTCATGAAAAACATTTTTCTGTTCCAAAAAATAATCTGAAACATAATTGTGCACATAAATCTTTATTGTCAATTTATATAATTCATAATTATATAATATATAGATTCGTGTCACCATGTCCTACATTTTAGAAATTTTACGTATCTTCGTGTCCGTGTCCGTGTCGTATCAGTGTCTGTGCTATATTGGTATTCTGTAATACTTACGTTTTACAATAATATCAGCTTTAACTTTTCTCTCTCATGTGTCCCACTAATACCTAACATGGTATTCAGAGCCATTTTTTTGTTCTCTCTCTCATGTCTTCCGCTACCTCCATAGTCTCCCTGACTTCTTCATCTTCCTCCTCTTCCCTCTATTTCTTCACCACACCGATCTCTCTAAAATTGTTTGAGAAATTTTGTTGTTGTTGAAGCAACAGGTTCTTGCCACAACAAATGACTTACTTTTGTCCAAATTTCTTGATGGGTCTCAGGTTCCTCCTTCTCTTATTCCTGTCGCTGATGGTTCTTCCACGTGCAGTAATCCTGCCTTTACCATCTACAAACAAGAAGATAACTTGCTCATGACCTGGATGATAGCATCTATGACCACATCGTTCTTCACCAAGATGGTAGGTGAGTCTTTAGTCTTATGTTGGAATGTTCTTCACACCTATTTCACTACCAACACATGTGCCTAGATCAAGAAGTTTATGTTGCATCTCAAGAATTCCAAGAATAAATGATCTCTCACTAGCTATCTAATTTTTACTGATAAAATAAATAGTTAAAACAACTATATTCATTTTATTATGCATTCAAACTTTATAATTTATTTATTATATTTTTCATTAATTATATTTTAATTTTTTTTAAAACTCCAGAAATATCTTTTTTGATTTAATATAAATTAAAAAATTCAAATATTATGAATTCTTATAAAATAAATTATTTAAAATTCAAATTACAAAATCTTCATTGTAAAATTGTTTTTAAAAAAATCTTATAAACTATTACATTTCTGCCCAGTGTTTGAAATTTCACTGTCAAAAATAATATTTTAGAATATCGATATAATATATTCTTTTAATTTTTATTTTCTAGTTTAACTAATGCTTTCAGTTTTCCATGAAATATTACTTTTCATTTTTAATTTGCACCTAAAGTAATTACATTACTATTTTATATTTACAGTAGATAAAACTAATATACTTAATGAGATATTGTTGAGTAAAATTGTCCATGACATTTTAATTTTTGCTTTAATATATCTGAAGAATCTTAAACTGTAATAATTTATGAACAACAACATTTATTGTTGATTTACTAATAAAAATATATCAATCTCACTTACAATAATTTTAGAGCAGGGAATATTACGTTTCCTCTATTAATACACAAAATATGAATCTCACTTAGAAGGGAATTGAAATATAATTTAACTGTCTGAAAACTAAACAGTAAATTTAGTATCCTCTTTATTTGGTAACAACTTTTAAGTATTTAAAGCAATTAATTTAACTGGACAAGAATGATTAAATTAGAATACTTTAATGAATTAATGTACACATTAATTAAATTTAATATATTTTATAATGAATTAAAGTTAGTTAATGAATCGTGTTAATGCTGGTTAAAAATCTTAATCCCAACATGTTTTCACCAGAATACCTTCATTTATCGGGCTGAGTTACCCCTGTAACTACACAACATAAATTATTATTGTTATTTAGATTATTAGTTGATGATCCTTCGTTACACGTGTTAACTTGCAAGATACTTCATGAAAAACGGCTGAGGAGGGCCTCCGTCAGATCCCAGCAATGCCACGTAGCGAAACATAAGAGGCCCAACTCTGGTGGGTCCCATCACGTTTATCCATTTGTCTTCTCGTCTCTTCCTTAAGTTTGTGTGATAATTTTTTATTTTAATTTTTTTTGGACAGTTTCTTTCTATGAAACTCATCTCCTCTGCTCCCTCTGCTTTCCATAAAGTTGAAATCTCAACCGCGAACAAAGCCTTTCCCTTCAGTTCGTTGCCTCCCTCACAACTTTCACTCTCTTCCCTCCGTGGAACCAAACCCTAACACTCTCACAAATCACTTCCCTGTTTTGAATCTCGTAAAGTGCAGAGCTCACTGCTCTTCGCCAATCTCAGATCTGTTATTTCAAAACTCGATTCATGGTGCTTCGAGTGCGGGTTTCGATTTACTTTTGTTTTTAGAGATTGGAAGTTGATCGGATTTGAGTTTTTTTTTTTTCCATTTTTTATTGGTGGTGTGGTTTGAGGTAGGTTATTCACTGTTTGTTATTGTCTTTCTTATTTATGTGTGTGCAAATTGAATGAATTAAACGGTTACGCGCCTTTTGTCTATTCACATAACCGTCTACCAACTTCTTCTCCACGCCCGAATTGGTTTCATGACTCTTATTGTCGATTTTCGTTGCCATTTTAGTGTTTTCTGTTGAGCATAGCCTCGAATTCATCGAAAACATTTTGTAAGTCTGAATTTTGTGAGTAGGCAATGTTTTGAGACGAATCTGGAGTGGGGGTTCAAGTTCGCTTTCAGTTTATCTGTGAATGCTGTGGGGTAGTGTTATTTTTTCGGTAGTTTCCACGATTGGATTCCCCGGGGTTCTGTTCTGTGATTTTGATGGGAGAAGAAGCGGTTTGTGTGCATGCATTAGATGAAGGAAGGAAGGAAAACAATGAGGAGTCAAGGACGGAACTGAAGCGTGACTATGACCAATGCGTTGGTGATACCGAACGTCACCTGTTTCCTCATAAGAAACAGGTGAAAGAAGTTTCGAACGATGAAGTGCGCTCTGAGGTTTCTAACCCCAACGTTTCTGCAGCAGAGCATGCGCTTACTTTTCAAGATATCAGTAGCCAACCAACTGAATCCACTGATGTTAACCATGCAGAGTGTGGGGAACTGACGTCTACTCTTTTGGAGAATTCAAGTTCTGATGAGACCTTGAGTGATGAAGCTGGTGATCAGAATATTACTACTACTACTACAAATAATAGTAATAATAACAACAATATTTCTCAGAGTGATAAGGACACGAGTAGTGCTGCAATGACATCCTGTGTTGTGATGGAAATCCCCAAGCATGCTAGTTCATCTGGGATCAGGAAGATTACTTTTAAGTTTAGTAAAAAGAAAGAGGAACATGGTTACCAACCACCTGCTCCTGTGCACCGTTCCGCTCTTTACGCTGATGGCAATCACATTGGTTTTCATGGGGTTGATGAATATATGGCAAGGGACTATTGTAGTGGTGGGTCGGTAGAAAGCATGGGTTATGTTCATGATGGAGATTTGGACTCGTACGCTCACAATATGGAATTGAAAATGTCCAAGAAAGTAGTTCCTAACTGCTACCCTACAAATGTCAAAAAACTTTTATCAACTGGCATCCTTGACGGAGCTGTAGTGAAGTATATTTACAATCCTGGAAAGGTAAACCTCACATCCGTTGTCTTTTTTATACTCATGCTTGGTTTCTTCTAATGTTTTGATGTTGTCAGGTTGAACTACAGGGGATTATTGATGCTGGTGGATATTTGTGTGGCTGTACAATGTGCAATTACACTAGAGTAAGACATGTACTTCACGTTTTGGAGATTTTGTTCTGTATTTACAAAATGACTAATTTTATCATTTTCTCAGATTCTTAGTGCCTATGAGTTTGAGCAGCACGCGGGAGCCAAGACTAGACATCCAAATAATCATATTTTCTTAGAAAATGGAAGACCGATATATAGTATTATACAGGAAATAAAAACTGCTCCACTCAGTATATTAGATGAGGTTATAAAGAATGTGGCTGGTTCCTCTGTCAATGAGGAGTCTTTCCAGGTTTGGAAAGGTGAGAATCATTTCTCAGGCTTATAAATGCATTGTGGAAGTCTGGTGGTTTGGGTTTATGTTGATTAATTGTATTTGAAAAAAGGATTTTATGTGCTGGGTGAATCCCTCCTCTATAAAAAATAAATTCACTCACCTTCATTTGAACACCTTGTTAAGTTTCTGACATTTTATTTTTTGAAGATTATGATGTATATTTCCGTCGTTTGCTTCAATGTTTTTATTTCTGCCATGTTATGGTCTTCTATATTCTTAATATCCCACTGCTGTAGTATTAAATATACTTGGATTTATGAAAGTCTTGGAGTTTTTTTTAATCAGGAGCATCTGTTTTATTTTGTTGGCCTTTGCTTGTGTTGGAGAGAACAACGGCACAACCTCTGTTGGAGTTATTCATCGTAGTCAGTACACATTGCTTCCATTTCAAAATAAGTGATTTTAGAGATTTAAGCTGTTCTAGATTATATCTCACTTTAGAAAACGAAGAAAACATCATTTTCTTTTTTCCAACTTCTTACTTCTCTTCTTGAATCAGCACCAGAAAGCATTAATGCCATAACATAGTCCAATAAACTTATATTTCCTTGAAATTGAGAATATTTCTTTGAAATGGAGTGTGCACAAAAAATGTGGGTTTAAAGGGTATCCTTTTTTGCCCTGTATTTTGTTAGAGCTGATAATCCATTATAGCTTATGATCTTGTCCTATAGGAAAATATTGTTACCAACCTCTCCAACTTTCCTAGAAGCTTAAGGTGTTAGGTGAAATCTTATGAATTGTTTTATATCTAACACTTCTAGTTAGAAATTGGTCTTAGCGCCTAACTCGACTCCAAAAAAGCGGTTTGTGGTGAGAAATGTCCAAACTTTGTAAGGTTAAAGTCATATCTCTAATTGACGTGAGACTAAACGACCACCCATGAGACTGCAATTAAGGCAACCTTCAAAGAGGTCACAGCTAAGGCAGACTAGGTGTGATTGCAATTAAGGCGGTCTTTTTATACTGCCCTTCATGCCCAAGACTTCTTGTCTAGAGTGTGGCAAATGCAGGTGACCCAATAATGCATCTAGGATATGTTTTGGTACCATATTTGAAATTGAGCAGTTGTAAGGTGAGGGTTGCCCAAGCTTTATCATTTTTAAAAGTCATATTTCTAGTCAATGTGGGACTAAACCACCACCCTTCAAGTTGTAACTAAGGTAGTCTACAAAGAGGTCTTGCAACCAAAGCAGGCTAGGGATAACCACGATTAACATGGTGTTTTAACTGGTACAATATGCGTGAAGAATTTATTTTCTAACTTATTTTGTTAGAGCTAACCATGATAGACTTACGATCTTAATCCTATAGGAAAAAGACATTTACCTATCTCTCCAACTTCTCTATTAGTTAAGCTGTTAGTTAAGCTTATGAATTGTTTTGTCCAACAGTTTTCATTACAAAACATCCAGGAACTCAAAGGAATAAGGTCAATAACGATTTAAAATATAGAGTAACCAATGGATGTTGTACGCTGCACAACTTGCATGGGATGATCTATGAGTGCTACGAATTTAACACATTTTCTTTGCCATGGGTTCTGCAGAAAATATTCTACACAGCAACGGCAAGGTTCAGGCTTATAAAAACTGTAGCACCAAACATGTTGGCATGTCTCATACAAACATAAGGTAAATATGAAATAAACCCAAAATGATAATAATAAATCAATTGAGTATTCTCTATCTCTTATTCACCTTGTTTAGTTTGGATATTGGCAACTTTTCAATTAAGGAGTTCTATAGTGAATGGGACATATCTGAATTTTTCCACACCAAAGGTAGCTCTTGCCATCAAAATGTTTATTAGTAGTTAAAGAAACTTGTTCTAAATGTCATGACATTGATGGTTTTTGGTCTATTTGTTCAATGAACTTTCTTGATTAAGAATAACATCTTAGGCTTTGTTTTTGAGATGCCTTTATCTTACTTGGCATTACTTAAGCATGTGAACCAGTGCATTTGCTTGTACTTCTAAAATAAAGCCTTGTTAATGGTAGCCTGAAGGATAAAACAATTACTTTACTTAGTCCTAATGCTTTGACTGGCAATGATTTCAGGATATGGGTAATCAAAATTAATCAGATTTAAGAATTCTATGGGTTTTGTTAAAGGAAAACAAATTGGTTTTTGACTGGGTTTCCCTCTGGTGTTATCTATGAGTTTACGAATTTAACTGCCATTTAGTTTTTGGAAAATTCTAATTTGAATTTTATTTGTCTGTCAAATGTTAATATGTTCAATTTTTTTTGTCATTGTGTTAATGAAATTTGGTTCAACTTAAAAAAAAGACTGACTAGACGCTTATTAAATTGTTCCAGTCAATCTGTAGATAGTACTAGCCACTTGTCGTCTTTGCACATGCCAAGTCATCATGAGCAGCTCAAGTATATGAATCAGACAAATGACGAATGGAAACGTGTGATGAAAAAGTTTGTCCTCTCTCTTGGTTCAATTACTACACATACTTGATAATGTGCTTGAGCAATCTGCATATGTACAAGGTTATTTGGTTGATTAAATTGTAGACCTTTGCTTGATATTCAATTACTCACAGTACACATTTTCTGTAGGTCAAGCTCCTACTCTTCTAATTCTGGTGTACTTCTGAAAAGAACTGCTGACGGTTGCACTAAGAGAAGGTACTTTTGTTTTGTTTTGTGGGGGGTGTCTGTTTTTTGTTTCTTTGTTCTCTCTAGCTTCTCCATGTGAATTGCAATATTTTTAGCTACTGTTGTTTGAATTGTTTTTTGCTTTTATCAGGGACAATGATTTACACAGGTTACTTTTTATGCCAAATGGGCTACCAGATGGTGCTGAGTTGGCTTATTATGTCAAGGGACAGGTGTGTGAATATTCTTATTTAAATATTTTTCGTTTTTGCATGTGAGTTGCACTTGTTTTGTGTGGTATTCAATATTCAATATATGACATGTCTGATGGTGTGCTTCAGAAATTACTTGGAGGTTACAAACAAGGAAGCGGTATAGTCTGTGGTTGTTGTGATATTGAGGTACGGTCATATATAACTGTGTGCGCAAAATGTTTTACTTTTATAAACAAATAAATGCTAATATTAACTTTTACTATCTTCGTTTGTGTGTCAACAGATAAGCCCTTCACAGTTTGAAGCCCATGCTGGAATGGCTGCTAGGCGTCAACCGTGAGTATAATATAAAAGCAGCTATATAGTCTGGTCTATTCTTCTCTGTCTTGATATAATTTGTCCTTTTGCAGTTATCGACACATATATACTTCCAATGGGTTAACACTTCATGATATAGCTCTCTCATTGGCAAATGGTCAAAACCTTACCACGGGAGACAGTGATGATATGTGTGCAGTATGTGGAGATGGAGGAGATTTGATTCTTTGTAATGGATGCCCTAGGGCCTTTCATACAGGTGGACAGATTGTGTTCTTCTTTAGTTATTAATTATTTGAAGATATTGTAATATCTTTATGTATTTTTCTTGTTTGTCATGTTAATTTCTGAAGTTTTCTTTTCATTATATTAGGAAGCATATTCACTGTTATCCTGTGTGTAATTTGGACAATGAGTGATGTTGTCTATTGTCTACATGTAAGAAAGTTCTATAATTGTATTCATATGCTGCATAGCACATATAGCTTGCATTGAATAGACAGTCTTGCTACCTTGTTTTGTTCAATACAACTAGTTTACTATTGTAGCAGATACTGCAAAATTATGATGAGAAAATAAACTGGTTGAGGTAAGGTGACAGGATTTATTAAGATTTGCCATTTTCTGGTTCAATTGCAGCCTGCTTGGGTTTACAGTGTGTTCCAGACAGTGGTTGGCGATGTCTAAATTGTGGAGATAACGCTGGTAATGGAAGAGAATCTTCTATAGTGAGGCCAATTATGATCCGGTTGACACGAGTTGATAAAACACCAGATTTTGAAATGGGTGGATGTGTTGTTTGCAGGTAAGTTATATGGTTTATCTTAAAATAATTTATCAAAACTGTCACTTATTAATAACTTTATGCGGAATATGTTCTGTAAGGAAGTGTGCAATTTTACTTTGAAGATTTTGGATTCTGGTTGAAGGTATCGAGTGGTTCAGAAGCATACAGTGTTAATGAAGATTGTGGTGATAGGCCATTGAATTGACGTCACTGCATTTCATTTACATATATGCATTGCTTTGACCTCTAGAGACTGTATGATATTAGGATTAATGAATATTATAGTAATAAGCCATTGAATATTAAAATTTTGGTGTTAATGTTTTTTAAATGACAGTATTTGCAGAATTTAAGCAATTTGTATTGGGTTTTTTCTGGTAGAGAAAGCTCAGTTTGGTTTCATATTTGACATTTTTATGTGTACTCGTGTGTAGTGTGCACACACACATCCTATATCTTTGCTACTGTTAAGCTTTGCTTTTGTATTAATTAATTCTATACTAATGTGCAAATACTCAACAGGGAGCATGATTTCAGTGTTGCAAAATTTGATGAACGAACAGTAATAATTTGTGACCAGGTATAATTTGTACATGACTGGCATTTGTATTGAACTGTTTCTTTTTTAGAAAGTTAACAATATTGCTGGTTGTTAACTAGTGTGAGAAGGAGTATCATGTTGGCTGCTTGCGGGACATTGGGCTATGTGAGTTGGAAGTAAGCACTAGGCCTTTAACAAATACTTTTATGATACTTGCATTTGTTTTTAATATTTCATCATCATATCTTACAACAGGAGCTGCCCAAGGATAAGTGGTTTTGTTGCAGTGACTGCAATCGAATATATGTAGCTCTACAGAATTCAGTTTCTGCTGGAGCAGACATTATACCAGCTTCCTTGTCAGAACTAATAATCAGGAAGCATGAGGAAAAGGGATTATGTTCCTATGGTTCCCAGGATGATATTCAGTGGAGAATTTTAAGTGGAAAAAGCCGTTATCCAGAACATTTACCCTTGCTTTCGCGAGCTGCTGCTATTTTCCGAGTGAGTATTTATGGCTTCCAAGTACGCTAATTGTGATATGGTATATGCTGTTGATATTTCATATTTCATTGGTTCTATCATCTTCTCTCAGCTTACCTTTGTGAAACAGTTCAAATTATTTAAGGATAAATGATAACTGTACTGTAACTCCAGCTTTCCTGATGAGAAAATTTCCCTTTTCATGTAGGGAGCTGGTTTTCATTTGTGTTTTCATCACATGCATGACAAAAAAGTAACCTAGTCTCTGGAAACAACCTGAAATCTTGAGTTTTACTTATGTGATATGAAAGAGGTCATGTCTTGTGTATATGTTCGGAATAAAATAATTTAGGGATTGGCTTGTTTTATTGATGCAACACTTTGTCGTTTTTAGCTATGTTCAAATATCAATCCACTCAATTGGTTTTATTTGAGTGTATCTGATTGAAATTTAGTTTTGATTGTTGGAATTATGAAGATATAGTCAACCCAGTTCATTTTAATCATGTTCCAAGCATGGAAATTGATTTGTAATCAATTGAAGTCCCATTTTACAATACATTTTGAAACATGAGAATTGATTTGTAAATCAAATCCAATCATTTTCAATTTTATAGCAAGTCCAAACACAGCCAATTGATTGTCATACTTGGTAAGACAGTGTTGGGGATTTCTCTGGATGCAGCAATTGTGTGTTTTTTTTGGGGGGATGGGGGATGTTGCTAGCAACGGAGCTTCTCTTGTTCCATTAGGTTGTGGACAAGTTGACTATTGAGAAAGGCATGCTTTCAAATTTCGTGCATTTTGAGAATTCCCTTCTATCTAGTGCTATCTTTATTTCGAATCTACCTTTTGATTATTGTGTGTCGGGCATTCAGTGGCACTGAAATTGTCTATTATTCATATTATATGTTGTGTTATCCACTTCTCATGCTTTGGGAATATGTTTTGGCAGGAGTGTTTTGATCCCATTGTTGCAATATCTGGCCGTGATCTGATTCCTGTTATGGTCTACGGGTAAACAAATATGAATTATTTTATTACAGATCATAGTGGTTCATTCCCGCTTCCTTCTTAGTCGTAATTTATTGGACTGTGGATTATTAACAGTCTAGTGTTAGTATACAGACTACCACCAGGATAAGTTTGAATTATGATGAATGTGCCAATTTCTCTTCATCACTCTCCAATTTTCCCTCATGCATATATAAAACTATTATAAGCTCTCTGAGCTTTATTTGCATTAGAACTTAGAACATGTTTTTGGGTGAATTAAATTTGTACCTACTTATCTTATTACAAACAGTTTTTTTTTTAAGTTCTTTCTAACATTTGAATTTATATTGAATTATTGATTTAAAGTCTTGGTATGACCTTTTACTGGGCACAAGTAATGTGGCGATACATGTGTCAACAAGAGATTTTGTAAATGATTGTCAATCAGTGCTTGAATTGCATGGGCAGGATTCTGTCTATAATATTCATGATTTTTTAGTTCATTTCTTAGTAATATATTGTATTTTTGAATTTTGTGCAGGAGAAATATTTCTGGCCAAGAGTTTGGGGGGATGTATTGCATTGTTTTAATAGTGAAGTATGCTGCTGTCTCTTTTTTCATATTTTCCTGACAGTGCTTGTATTCGGTCGAACTGACATTGTATGTATTTTACTTGTACCAGTTCTGTTGTAGTATCTGCTGGGCTTCTGAGGATTTTTGGCCGTAATGTTGCTGAGCTTCCACTAGTTGCTACTAGCAGAGTACATCAAGGAAAAGTAAGCAGCAACTTATTCATGCATGACCCAAAATTGAAAAAGGTTGTTTGATAGTTGATGCATTTTGATAATACTTTCTTTCAAATATGATTTTTTTATTTAGGGATATTTCCAAGTGTTGTTCTCTTGCATAGAGAGGTTGCTGTCTTCTCTAAACGTAGAAAAGCTGGTGCTTCCTGCAGCAGGGGATGCAGAGTCAATTTGGACTAAGAAATTGGGCTTCCGAAAGATGAGTGAAGATCAGGTAATTCCGTCGCTCTATATTTACCTGACAAAGTACATATTACCTATGTGCTGAGAAATGAAAACCTAATACGCTCATGAGTCGACTGAACAGGTTAAAATTAAATTGTGTGAATTCTTCCTTCATGTATAGCAACCATAGATTTGATTCCTTATTTATAGACTGCCATGTGTTAGCTGTTAATTATGTGCAAAAGAGATAATTATTGTGAAGGAGGACCAACTTAACTATAATATGACCTGTTTATATGATGGAGCTTGCTAAGAAATAAAAAATATTTGTTTTATTAAGTGTGTTGCCAATAGACGCCTACTATAATTTTCGATGAAAACTTTTTTATTTATTGATTTCTTAAGTAGTAACACTTTAAGAACACATTCCATTTACTGACACTACATGAATTTGAAGAAATTGTTGCAGACATCAATTAGCATTTACAATTAAGCTTTTATTTTCTTGGGCAGTTATCCAAACATCTCAGAGAGGTGCAGCTAACTCTCTTCAATAAAACTTCAATGCTGGAGAAGACAGTGGAGCAGACTATAGAATGAGTTTGATCTGGTGTTGTAACTAATTTTTGGTAATTTATTCATTTTTTTTAGCATATTATACACTGTAACATCGTACTGTTATGTTCTTTTTGTTTTTTCCCACGTAGTGTGGATGCTCGTGGATGGGTCTGGGTGTCAGCCAGCCATGTCTCTTTCTTTTTGTAAAATGTAGGGTAAAAAGTAAGCGTGAAAAATAGGGAACATGGCCTAAAGGATAGAAGTAGAGGAGTTTCAAAGAGCTAGCATGCTGACCAATTTTTTTTATTAGCATGCATGTTCGCCATAAAATCCTACTGTATTTGATTTTCCCCCCCTCAGAAATTGTGTATCTTTTCCGGTGAATTTGAATCCATGAAAATCTCCGCACACCATAATGAAATATTAGTATTAATAGATGTATGTACTCGATTAAACTGTTTCTAACTAGTTGCTTAAGCACTAAAGGTTTTTTTGCCTGCTTGGCATTGAGGTGATTGTTGCTGTGTAACTATTCTAAGTTCGAACATATCCTCTTGTGGTGTTATAATTTGGTTAATGAAAGTGTATGGAGGTTTTAATTTAGTTTTAGAATCTAAGTGAATTAAAATAAAGTTTCTTAAAGTATTTTTCACTTATATTCATCTTATATTTCATGTAGGTACTTACATATTTTTTATATGTTATTATTAAAATAGAATTGTCTTTTTTTATATATATGTGTGTATAAAATAATATGTAGGGATTTATTTGAAACAAAGATATTTTTAGGGTTTTTTAATTCTTAATATTTATGAACTAACTTTTTAAAAAATTATAATTTTAAAGATTGAAAAGGTCATTTAAAATATTTTTTCATTAAATCAAAATAATGTTCGGATTTTTTTGCTCATTTTTAACTTAATTTCCTGAAAATTAAAATTAGTGAGAGTAGATAAATAAATTGTTAAACTTATAAAAGAATTATACGATTTTTAATAATAGTTCTAAAGGGTGCTGCGTGCATTTTTTACCTGTGTGCTAACTTGAATGTTTTTTTATGCTAGGATGTTTGAACGATTCATTATTTCTTGAGTTGAATTGGAGCTTTATGGAGTATTATCTTTCATTTGGGAATGAAGATGTGTCCAGAATGGTACAGGTTCAATAGAAAAGAGAAAGATTTATGGGACGTCTAGTATAAGTCTTTCTTTCTCTCATTGGATGATACAAGAGTTGAGCTTCTTGTTTAATTTCGTATTCAATATATACTACATTTCTGGACAACACATTCTTTTTTACAAGTCTTCATTTTATTTTCCTACAAATAAAATAAAATTTCTTAATGAGTGTTCATGCATATGCCCTTCAAATTGACATGGTTTCTCTTGGGTTGTGAAGAAGCAAATTGGCAAGCAGCATGTCTTTGGCGCAGTGTTGAGAATATTTCTAATCACGTCAATCACATACAAGGTCCATTTTTAAATATCTTCGACCAATCACTTATTTTCTCAACTTCCTAGCTGACGAGTTTATGCATAATTTTCCTGTTATATATTGCCATAAAGTATGAAAACAACATAATTAACCACTGCATTAATTCATCGGATTTTAACTATTAACTCTAACTTCTCTTTTTAATAAGGATTAAATTGGTTATTTATTCTTGATATTTTTGCTTTTCAAAATATAATTCTCTAAAATGTATAAATTTTAGTAAATAGTTAGAGAAAAGTATTGATAAGCTTTGAGCTTTTTAGGAAGCCACGTTGTTAAGATATTCCTAAAACACTCAGATGCTTACTAAATGCTTTGTAAATCTGATTACCTATGCTTAAGTAATTTGTCTTGCTCAAAAGATAAAAAACAAGTACCTTCGTTCTATTTTTATTTAGATTAGAAAATTAAAAGTGAAAGAATAAAAAGAAAAAGAAAAGTAAAAAGTGAAATTGTTCAAATAGATATGCATAAAAGTAGAAAAAGAGATTAACAATATTTATTTATAAGATTATATATTATGTTGTAAATAAATACTTAAGGTATAGTCGCGCAAACTTTTTTGTTATTAGTGAAAAATGAACGTTTGAGTTCTTTTTTCGTGTTTTAGTTTTTCAAGACTTTTGATCTTTTGTTTTGTGTGCTTTATCTTTTTCTTTATTTTTTTTTGTTTGTCCTCATCTTTCTTTGCTTTTCTAACCCTGGAATAAGTGTAACTGTTGTCAGAAGAAAAAAATATTGTCTACTTTGCCAGGGTTGAAAAATCAGCGCAGCCATCAAAGCACCTTAAGGCAGTTTGTTTTTGGTGAAAAAAAAAGGTAGATATTTACGTGGATAAGTGAAACACGAAAAACATGACAATAAATAATAAAAAACATGAAAAACGACAACAGTTACAGGTGTTAAACTTTCTTTACGTGTTTTAGGTAAGAATCACGAGGAAACTTTTATATATATATATATATATATATATATATATATATATATATATATATATTAATAATTTACTTGTTTTTATTTTAAACTTAAATTATTATTAAATTTATTTAAAATAGGATAAAATTTTAAATATAAAGAATATAACTAAAATTATAAAAAAGTAATTATTATAAAATAACATAATTAATCATATTATATATAGTAAATTATAACTATAAATAATAATAAATAATATATTTTTAATAATAATTTTTTTATATAATAATTATATTAATTATAAAAAAATAAAAAAAAACTAATAATGTTATTTAATATAAATTTTTATTTATTAAATATTTATAATTATAAATATTTAAATAATTTTTATCAAATTTTATATGATTTTTATTTTTTTTGGATTTAAAGTTTAGGGTTAATACATTATAAAATAATATTTCAATCAATAAAATAATTGAATTAATTTTTAAAAAAAATTTAAATATAAAAATAATTTTGTAAATTAATATTTATATCAATTAATTAAAATATAATTTCAATAGTACTCATAACATTATTTACATTTTTCAAAATTTTTTCTATATTTTTATTTTATTTAGTTTAGTTTAAATAATCTCACTTTCTTTCTATTTTTTCTTAAAATTATCTCAAATTTACTCTCTCAAATTTCCTATTCCAAACAAAACACGAAACACTTTCACTTCTCATAAGCATTACAGATTTTCTGAGATTTTATTCATATCTTATTATATTATTTTTAATTTTTTTCAAATTTTTTACTTTAATGCAAAAAGCTTTACAAGCTTTATATTTTCATATTTTTAATTTGCAGTCTTATATTTTAAAAAATGATTTAATTATTATATTAAAATAAAATAAGAAATAATTTTAAAATTATCATATCACTTCAACATGTTTAATTTTAAAATTGAAGAATAGAAGTTTTTCTTAGAAGATTCAGTCTGAAATCTATTTTACCCGCTGCAGTGGAGATCCTCTGCATCTCCAAACTGGAGTCTTAGCTACATACAGTTCCTCATCAAAATCAAACCGCTTAAACCCTAAAACATTACTTCACACAACAAAAATGTATTCCTGCATTCCTCAGCACCTTTTTCTGCACTTCCACTTCGCATCTTCTCCAAACACGAAGGTCACTCTTCACTCTCTCTCTCTCTCTCTCTCTCTCTCTCTCTCTCTCTCTCTCCTCGTTCTTCTGATCATCGATGCCTGTTCGGTCGTTTCTCTTCAATGTATATATTTCCTAGACTCGCTGAGAAAACACATTTTTCAATTAACCTCTTCTGCAGGCGTTTAACTCCTCCATGCGCCATACGAGTATTCGTGCTGTTTCAACCACTGGGAATAGCATACCGGCCGCTCCAATTTTTCTCCCCGAAGGACCTTGGAACCAGGTCCCTTTCTAACCACCGGCATTTTTTTTCTTAGGAAGCCACGTTGTTAAGATATTAATATTTTGTTATTTTAGCTTGCAGTGGAAATATTTTACTCTGTTTTGTTTATTAGTGTTTCATTTTGAACATTCGATCAGATCCCTGGTGGAGTTACTGCTGCGGAGGGGTTCAAAGCTGCGGGAATATACGGAGGTTTACGTGCTAAAGGAGAAAAACCCGATCTTGCGCTTGTCACGTGCGATGTTGATGCTGTGTCTGCAGGTTCGTTTGCTGATTTTGAGAGATGCTAATTTTGCGTTTGGTGTGAACTGAACGTGATCGAATTGAATTTCTTTCAGGGTCGTTTACTACAAACGTGGTTGCGGCTGCTCCGGTGTTGTACTGCAAAAGGACGTTAGATATTTCCAATACTGTAAGGGACTTCTTTTTTTTTTACCTAGTGTGTGCTACGTTGTTTTCTCAATAAGCAGTTTCATTGTCTATAATTATCAGTGGATAAATTCCACCATAAATAATTGTTCAAGAGGAAAAAAAGATAATAAAAAATAAAGTTTCACTAATAAATTAAGATTTCCCTTTGCCCTTCAAATTTTTCAGAAGTTATTTAAGAGTTTCTATAAAAGCTAATACAAAAGTACAGTGATCTCTTTTATTCTCTATTTCTGTGTGTACGAATGGGTTTTTGTGTAAGAGAATGGGTGTTTGTACATACTTCGGCTAAGATTCCTGCAGTGTAACGTGTTTGCATTGTTACGCTTTTGAAATTCAACTTGATTCTTACCAATTGATCAGTTTTGCAACCTTCCAGGCTCGTGCCGTGGTGATTAATGCAGGTCAAGCAAATGCAGCTACGGTAGGTCATCAAAACCTTTTTCTGTTGTGTGCATGTGGGCTGTATTAAATAAATAGTCTACTGAAGTGTAGTTACTTAAGGGAATTCAGGAATGTTATTTAAAATTAGTGGTTGAGGCTTTTCATTTCTTCAGGGAAAAGAAGGTTACCAGGATGTAATAGAATGTGTGGAAAGCCTTGCTAAGGTATCCATCCTTTCATTGTGTTAAACTGCTTTTGGTTATGTGGTTCTTGGCCAAGGGGTTTTTTCTTAGTCTTTGCTGTAAATGTTCTTGATTGTAGCTGCTGAAAATAAAGCCAGAAGAAGTATTAGTTGAGTCGACTGGTGTAATTGGTCAACGAATAAAGAAGGTAAATGCAGAGACTGCATATTGGTTTTATATCACGTTTGCTTGTGTCCTTTGGATATTGCTTTCTGTTAAATGGACTAAGCATTCACAAAATTCTGCACAAGCCAGTTGAAAAGTTTATTGATTTATATACTTGTTTTATTTGCAGGGAGCATTTTTAAACTCACTTCCCACACTAGTGAATGCACTGTCATCTTCAGTTGAGGGGTAATTCCTGCGTTTTTGTGATTTAATATTTCTTTTAATTTTTATATTTGACATACAATCATGTCAAGAAACTCACATTTTTTCAGTGGTCATTAAATGACCTTTGGATTCATTTAGTTTTCTTTTTGGTTTCCTTCTTTCACCATTTTGGTTTATTATTCTTTGAAAAGTATATAGTTCTGAACAACACTTGCTGTGTCCCATTTTCCTTCATTCAATAATTTATTATCAAATCTTATTAGCTTACGTACAGGGCAGACTCTGCAGCAGTGGCAATCACTACAACAGATCTTGTTAGCAAGAGTGTGGCAATTGAGTCTCTGGTATTACTTGTTACTATTTGCTCACTTGTTTTAAATTGACACAACTAGTTCATATTTTATTTTAATTACTCATTTGGTTCATATGCAGACACAATCTTTACATTCTAGTCTCTATGCTTACAAACTACTCATTTTAGTCTCTCGACATACATTTTTAACTCATTATTAACACATACACTTAATTTGTTTTAGTTCCCAAAACTTTGGACACTAAGGACTAAAATGGATTAAAAAGTGTATGTGTATAACTAAAAAGAGTAAGTTTTAGTACAGAGATTAAAACATAGAATTATGCATGTGTAGGGACCAAATAAGAAATTAAACCTTGATTGTTTATTAAGCACATATACATATATATTGATAAATACACACATTTGACATTAGCATGTATAAATCATAAGATTGCCTTGTTCAATTGATTAGTTGTGGATATGTATAGGGTCGGCAGCTTTCAGCAGCCCGAAAGTTATAGGGTTAATGGGAAAAGAACCAACAATTTGACTGTTTTGGAGATTTCTACATTGATATGTATATGATAGCTTACCATAATTCAATGAGTCTCTAATTTCTAAGACAGAAACCTCAGCTCTTGGCGTTTGGGAATTAATTTGTGAGACGTGTCTGGTTAATTCCCAAATTCTATTTGCTAATTTGAAGAGTGACAAAAAGCGCAATAATCTTATTCTAATTATTGTTGTGCGTTGGTTAGGTTGGAGGAACTAAGATCAGAGTTGGTGGAATGGCAAAAGGTTCTGGAATGATCCACCCAAATATGGCTACCATGCTCGGGGTATGTCTTACTTGATGCTTCTTTCTTATTTGGAATATACAGATTATCCAGTTCATTCCTTGAACTATATCTACCCTAGGTAATAACAACTGATGCTCGGGTAAGCTATGCTGTTTGGAGAAAGATGGTGCAGGTTGCTGTAAGCCGAAGTTTCAACCAGATAACTGTATGTGTTTTTCTCACCTTTTCTGGATATAAAGAATTCAGTTAATTTATTTTCATTATTTTCCCTAAATTAAAATGCAAAAACAGATGGCTATAATTTCACAATTGAAACTAGTGTTGTATGTTGCAAAAAATTATTCGCAAAATTTAATATATTTGTCTCTTGCAAGGTGATGCCATGTTATCTCCAAAGCTTTTGCCCCCATTTTTTGGATTGTAATTGTTTCTTATGTTTCTTTTTACTTTGTTTTGCCACAGGTAGATGGAGATACTAGTACTAATGACACTGTAATTGCTTTGGCTAGTGGGTTGTCTGGGCTAGCCTGCATATCTTCTCTGGACAGTGATGAAGCTATTCAACTTCAGGCATGCCTAGATGCGGTAAAGTTCACCTTGTACAGTTTCATCACTATTTTTTCATCTAATATTTTTATTCTTTTCCTTTGAACAAGTTAATATAGTCATGTACTTAACTTTTGCTGGAAGCTTTTCCTTTCTAGTAGAACTGGCAAATGAAGTACTATGACCATTGTGCTGGAGGTAGTGTCACACTCCATTTGGTATTAGATATTCAATAATACGTATGGGGAAATGTTGCATAATCACCGTTCCTTTTTCCTGTAAGTACTTAAGACTGAAAATATTAAAAAAGAACTTAAGAGATTGATTATCTCTTTGCTGATCCTTGTTATTTATAGAGGAAAATTACATCAGGAATACCGTGAGCTATAAGAAAAAAAAAAACTATGTCTAGGTAATTAATGCTAATAAGCAAAACAGCTTTTTAGGACAGACAGACTACTTAACCTATCTAAGCAAGTTAAGTTATATAACCAAGATAAATTATTCTAACATAAATAATAAAGTAGGTCCCTGCTCCCGTTCATTCAAGAAAAAGGCCTGCAAAAATGGCTGAATTTTCCTTTTTATGATTCTTTCTTTCCTGTAGATCTTGTTCCATTCCATGATTTACTTGAAGCATTTAATTTTTTTCTTCAAAAGTGATCTGTCAGCAAATGTGATGTTTTAATTTTTTTCCTTTTAGAACTTGTTCCATTATTTACATGAAACATTTAATTTATTCTTCAAAGTGATCTGTCAGCGAATGTGAAGTTTTGAATTGCTTGTTATTTCCAGGTAATGCAAGGTCTTGCCAAATCAATAGCTTGGGATGGAGAAGGAGCAACATGCCTCATTGAGGTATGCTTTTTTTGTTGTCAAGGATATTTGTGCAGCATCACTGTTGGTTTAATGCTGCTGTCTGTGTTCTTTTACACATCCAGTATTAATGTTTCTGTCTGTGCATGAATCTTGATTGAAAACATCTTTACTCTTTAAGAGCACTGGTGATACGTTTCATCCTGCCCTCCTTGTTTCCAAAGAACCTCATCAATTTAAAAATGTTACTAATGAATAAAAATGCAGGATTTGACTAAGCTTTTTTCACGTTGGAGACCAATATGGAAAGTGTTTCAACTTGTAAAGTTAATTACCACTTCTTCCATTGTGGATCTATGAGACTGTTTGGATAGAGCCAACTATCATTAAATGGATTTATCTTTGAGACCATATTAGGATAGAGCCAATGAATGACAGCGGTAATTAGAAAATAGACCCTAAAATTGCAAATCAATCCCCCTGATGACAGTGGCGACGACATAAGATCAGTAGTTGAACGATGAAGTGAGAGAGATAGAGATGGCAGCATCCACTATTGCAAAAGGGAGGCTAACAAGAGAAAGAGAGGCCCATTCCTTTTTCCGTACATCTGCTATTACTTTTTATAGTAAGATAAATAAGCCATGCTACTGATGTAATGCGTGGGCACTTGTCTATTTTTCTGTATGATTTGGTAGCTGTGTTTTGATTTTGACGTAGCTCTTAATGAAAATGTGGACTTATCTTGCTTTATATTGTTATTTATCATCAATTCCATCTTATTTTGCAGGTCAGTGTAACTGGAGCAAACAGTGAAGCTGAAGCTGCAAAAGTTGCACGTTCAGTTGCATCATCTTCACTTGTAAAGGCATGATGGTTGAACTAAAGAATTATTTTACCTTTTCAATCTGGCAAAGTATAGTTTTCTAACATAATGTTTCATCAGGCTGCTATTTATGGTAGAGACCCCAATTGGGGTCGGATTGCTGCTGCAGCTGGTTACTCAGGGGTTTCATTCCATCAAGATTTACTTAGGGTAGAGCTGGGAGACATTTTATTGATGGATGGTGGGGAACCACAATTATTTGACCGGTAGGACTTCTTTTGTAGGACTTCTTTTTTTGGTTATTTTTCTTGCACTGACAAATTAGTTAAAAAAAACGAACACTTTTTCCTCCAATACCAGTTAGTAAATGTACAATTTCTGATGTTGTGGAAGGGTTTCACTTTTCTTGAACGTGAATCATCCAGTCAAATTATTAATATGTTCACATAATAAAAAACTCAAGAATGAAAGCCGAGTAGAATAACATTTTAGGTTCTCATTTTTTTCCATGAAACACTAGCATTTAGGATTTTGTAGCAAGAGATCGGTGTAAGAATTGAGTTTTATCACTGCCAGCTATTATTAGTTTGTCATCCCTTTTTTTGTCAAAATAGTATTTTTAATTTAATATTCAATTTTAGTTGCTAAAATGATTCTTATAGCTAGAAAAAATCTGATTGTGTAATTTATTCATCCATCCAACTAATAGCTGATCATGAACATTTTTATGAGATTTTTTTATATATAAGAGATCTTCTTTGTCAATCTGGCCATGCTTGCATGTGTGCTGTGCTTCATTATACAAATCTCTTAAAGCTTGTAATCGTGGCAGGCACGCGGCAAGTAGTTATCTCAGAAAAGCAGGGGAGACTCACGACACTGTGAGAATTCAAATATCAGTCGGTAAGTTATATCCCTAACGGTAAACTGTTTTCTTTTTTAATCAAATATGGAATTAATACCCACATATATACTGATTGATGTTCATTTCCTATTGACAGGCAATGGACCTGGACGTGGACAAGCATGGGGCTGTGATTTAAGTTATGATTACGTTAAAATAAATGCTGAGTACACAACATAACCAAATGAAAATCCTAATGAAGTTAGATATTATTTAAGACTTTTTAATATTGATTTCATTTTTAGAGATTTGATTTTGAAATATACGGTATTAGCTTGGATGATCTTTTAGATTTGATTTTGAATTTTGAACCTTTTGTTTTGTAGTTTTGACTGCTGGCCTATTTAAAAATAAAATTGGATATTATTCAGATAAAAGTATACAAAATTAAGCTCTTGCACAAAATACATCTTCACTTCCTTTAAAAAAAATACTCTAGAATAAGTTTTTTAGATGACTCAAGTTGGAGAGTTCCCTGCCGTCTGCAATGAGGCAATGAAGTTTCTTGGCTTCGTTTATTCATCACATTAATTTCAGTGGATGACTAGAATTGAATACCAAAATGTTGAGGCATATAATATCTCGTAATTCCTGATTGGTAAATGAAAGCAATGGCTGTGGAGCATGTGGCCTCTGAAAACAGAAGCTAAGTATGCCGATAATAGTGATGTAAAAATATCAGCCGTTTAAAGATCCTTCCAGCAATGTTAACCTAGAACCCTAATTAGTTAACAAAAAGGATATAGCATCGTACTTCTTCTTGGTCAATCTATTTCATCATACAACAAAACAGAAATGTATTCATGCAGTCTCGATACTTGATACAATCGATCGTGTTACACTCGATACTTCTCCAATAGGCCAGTGCACCTTTGTAACTGATGCTTTTAAGTAGCTAGTTGCACAGTAGGAATCATGATCAGCAACTTTAAGATCATCTACTTCAGTGGAAGCTTCAAACAACTCATCACCAGAATGCAGCCACCTGTTTCGATACTGTTTGTCTTTGCTGCTGCTGCTGCTTCTTCTAGAGTAATTGATTACCTTCTGGCTCTTCTTTCCATTTTTCTTTTCACTCTTCCTGACCCTGGCTTTCTGCTGTTTCTTGTTTTTAACAGTATGTGATGACAATGTAGGTAACGGATCATACACATCAGGGGCCCATTTCACAGTCAATTTAGTTTGAGATCCCCCCTCTTTTTCACGGCTACCCTTCATGGCAGATACAAGTTTTGGAGGAGCCTGTGGTGTATAGAACAGAAAAAATGGAAATCAATAAAAAAAAAAAAAGTGCTTATAAGAATAGATGCCAATAATATATGCCTAAGGCCATAGTGCAGCATCGACTCTATCACACAAGTCAAAATACACATCCGCTATTATGCTCCTACACACTTTCAATATATCAACCTATAAATTACACCTACCAACGTTTCCCCCCAAATAAAAACATCTAAACTTTATGAATAAAGAAGCCCCAAACCCTAGCCCAAAATCTTAAGCACAGAGAACAATTCTGTGCAGTCCTATTTTGGGTTGGAAATCTTAGATAAACTACAGTAAGCAACGTACTAAGAAGCCACAATGTTCTAGCTACCATTGCAATGAAAAATAAATAAAATCATAAAAGAGGAATTATTACGAATAGTAGTTACACAATTTGCAAAGTGCTAAATAACTAAAAATGTCTGCATAGATGCACAGCATATAATACACCAAAAAACTGATGCCATACACCGGAACACGCAAGCAACAACTCAGCTTAAACGTCACTACCCTTAAAATGAGCATACAACAGAAATCGGAACAAACCCTTCTGTTTCTTCATTGAATAAAAATACATGCTGAAATTAAAACATTAAGAACTTACTTCCAAAGATACCGAGCACGAGTAGTTATGCCGAGGAGATTGCTTAGAGAGTGATTTATCTGCCTCCTCGTCAGAAGAGCTCGAAGGCAGAATCATGTCAGGATAAGGAATCGTTGAACACTCATTCAAGCACTTAATCTCTAATTTGGTTTCTTGCGGTTCAAAATCTCGGCACAAATTCTCCTCCACGTAAAAAATACCAATACTATCCACCTCGGATGCATGTTCCAACTTTTGAGCATCTTGTACATGCAGTGACTCAATAAAGGTACCTTCAAGCTTACTTATGACGTACTCATTCACAACACTAACAGTAGCAGGCGTGGCCATCAATTGTATTAGGCACTACAAGTAACAACCAGACAAAAAAAATTGATGAATAATAAAAAAAAAAAACACCACCAATAATCTACATACACAAGCATTACCAAGTAAACCATTCCAAACATACTTTGTCCTCATGAGTGCCAAGAAATCAAAGAGCTAAAAAAGGAAATTAATCAATATCATGGGGTAAATATTAGCTGTAACAATGAAGTAGCAACAATAGAATAAGGAACTATATTGATAATGGAGACGAATCAACCTGTAAAGATTTCCAGATAAATTTACCAGTCCCACAGCTTATGATGGTATGATGACTAATTCAGAAATAGTAGTGAAATTATCATTAAAATATGAAATACGTAAACACTAAGAAGATTCCATGTTTCCATCAATTCAATCGGCCCAAAACATTGTTACTATAAACATAACCAGAAACGACCAATTTAAAATTTAAACTACTATTTAAATGCAGTGAAAATGAGGTAATGATTTTATATTATATTATGTAGATATTTTCTAATGAGCATACACGAGACAATCGGAATACAAAAGCAAATAAGACGACCATATAAGCATCACTATTTTTCCATCAGCCAGTTTTCATGAAATTCAAATCATATACCTAAATCAACGGCGTTTACAGCTGCAAAATTTTCACGGTCTTTGAAGTCAACACAACAGCAAGGGAAACAACGGTTCGATCCACAATTTCGCGAACAGGAGATCGAGGAAGAAAATATGAGAAAGGAAGAAAAACAGAAGAGAGAAAAGGGAGGAAGAAAAAGTGGTGATGTTAACTAAGACTACAACGCCGATCACTTTTCTCAAGATGTTTGAGACGACGAGTGGAGGATCCAGCGTGGAGCATGGCCAAGGAAGGAACGAAATGGCATATAAGGAGTAGTCCAAAGGGGAGCGAAGGCATCGTGGAAACCCTAATTCTTACACCGAAATCCGAAAGGCTCTGTGCGATTTCAACAGCAAGAACATTCGATTAGAGATGGATGCAGAGAGGAAGGAGATTGAAAGGTGGTTGAAAGCTTAATTGTTTGGAGAGAATTATTGTATTGTAGAGGAAAAAACGCGTAAAGATATAATGTGTTAGGAAGAAAGATGAAGCAGTATTTATAGTTGGTGCTAGCTTGGAGGGAATAGGAAAGGTCCTGTTTTGGATTGGTCAGAACAAATCTAGACCTACACGTTGCGTTTTTTTAGACCTATTACCCTGTCAAACCCCAACTTTCAATCTCTGGTACAGATAATTCAACCTTTTTATTTATTTCACAGCTTTGTCAATAACCATAGAAAAGTTAAATTATTAAATAAGTAAATTTATTGAATAATTAAACTATTTTTTTATTTATTATAAGAATATAAAATCAATATATATTAATCTGGTCATATTGTCATTTTTTTTTTCGGTTAACCAAACAAAACATTGGCAAAATTCTTACTACACCAGCACGCGATTATGTTAGATGACGAAAATGTTTATGTGAGATGAGAAAAATGACTTTAAATAAAGAATGTGGAGAAGAAAAATATTTTTGAAATTTTCTTATAATATTATTTGGATTTTTGTAACACATTCCTAAATTTTAAAAATTTAAAATATATTTATACAAATTTTATATTTTTGATTTCTATAAAATGTATTTTTTTATTCTAAATTTATATTTTTTAAATAAAATTTTGAGTTTTTAATTGTATCTTTTGAATTTTTAGATTTTTAAATTTAAGGATAATTTTGAAAAATTAAAAGATGATAGGGTAGAAATTTAAATTGGTATTTTGCAGGAAGGCCTAAAAGTTATTGTAATTCACTTCTGCCCCAAAACTGTTTTGAACCTCTACTACTGCAGTATACCTTATTCTAATCCCTTTATTTCTTAACAAAACACTAGCTTATTATTTTTGTTTGTACTAAGTTAAGACCAATCATGATGAGCTCCAGTTCTGAAAAGTTATCATTTGATATAGTTTATAGTGAAAAAATTATCAAACCTCGGTGGGTTGTACAGATTAGCCCGCGGTCGGTTGAAAGAAATATGGACGGGTTGCTGATTTTCATCCGTTGTTTCTTTAGGTTCATTCTTGATAATTTGTCGTTTGCACGGGTTAAGTGCGGGGAGACGGGTTGAGCTATATAATCTGCATAATTTTAAAATATAATTTTTTTTTTCATTTCTATATTTTTTTATGTAGTCTCATATTTTACATTTTAAAATTATTTTGTGAAAATAATATTATGAGACCATTTACTTAATGTATCTAAATAAAATAAATTTAAAATTATTTCAAAAATTATTTAAAAAATATATATATATATATTTTTTATGCGGACTAGTCCACAGACCTGCTGCCCAACCTTATACGGGACGGGCCAACCCGCATTGCCACTCAATATACTATTATGGCTCTTTCTTCCTACACCTCCATACTAAATGTGAAAATATCATTTTATCCCTTTTGTGCCACCCTCATACATAATTCGAAAGATGTTTTTGGATCTTGAAGTGTTCTTTAGATTTATAAAATCTGAAACTCTTTTTTGGTTTGAAATAAGCCTATGGATTATGTAATCCGGAAGTTAATAACAAACAACTTCTTCCTGCACCTCCATGACTTCTTCTCCCATCCCATACTAAAAGCACATTTACTAATATACCCTTCAGTAAAAATATTAAAAAATTAAAATAATATTTTAATATACTTTTAACCTTTAACCTACCTAACCTTCACTTTCACCTTCGTGCCTCTTCTTTCTGTTCCCTTCCAGCGGTGTCGCTCCACACCCCCATTCGAAGGTTTCTTTCTCTTCATCTCTCAAATTTCTCTAAATCCCACATTCTTTATCACTCACATCCAAAGTGCCCTCTTCACAGGTTAATAAGTTGAATTTTCTTGATTTTGCATTGCTTTTGAAACCTGCTGCTGTGTAATCCGATATTGTAATCCGTTTGTTGTGTAATCCGGTACTCTGCATTTTTTCATAATAGGCACCGAATTATGTAATCCAGTATAGTTGAGAATGTAAAGTAATATCGGATTACTTAATCCGGTTTAGGTTATTTAAGTAATTCCGAATTAGGTAATCCGGTTTAGGTATTTTAGTAATTCCAGATTACGTAATCCGGTTTAGGTTTACATTATGTGTGTTTCGGATTATGTAATCCGGTAGTGTTCTTACAAAGTTTGCATTTTTGTGATTTTGCGTTTTTGTTATGTATTTAGTTTCCAACCCACTTGTTAAAAACTTTTATACATTTTATATTATGTACACAAATTCATGATTATATTATTTATTATTTGTAAATAATTGAAATTCAAATTGTGTTGTGGATAGATATGGCTAAAACTAGAGGTGGTGGATCTCAGGATCATGATCGCATAAGACCGACGACATCCGTCCATAGAAGAGACAGAGGTGGTGTCGAGGAAAGGATTGATGATGATGTTCATATTGATAATGACAATGAATAAGGATTACAGAATGATGACCAAGTAGACCAGGGAGAAGGGTTTCCTGGAGGACCTTCTGATATGTCTTTACTAGTAAATTTTGCTGACCATGTTGTTGTTAAGCTTTGGGAGGGTGAGGTAAGAACGAAAAAACCTTCAATTAAATTATCTTTATTAATTATTTTTTAAATTTATTTAATTATATTTAATATATACAAAATTTATATTAGGATCGGGGAGAACTTAAATTGGTATCTCACGGTAGGAAATTACGTAAATTTGGGATGCCTCATGCTAATATTAAGCTACTTGTACAAAATTTTGGATTGTTTAGTTTGTGCAATATAAGTTATGAAGTGGGTGACAAGGGATTGATTTCAGCCTTTGTCGAAAGGTGGCATCGGGAGACAAACTTTTTCCACCTTCCCGTAGGTGAGATGACCATCACACTTGATGATGTGTCATCTCTTTTACACCTCCCCATTTTGGGTCAGTTCCCAACATTTGTGCCCTTAGAGTACAACGAAGCTGCAACAATTTTAGCTGAGTTACTAGGGGTGGATGAGACTCGGGGGAAGGCTGAGATGAGGCAGTGTCGAGGCGTCCACGTACGATTGAGTTGGCTTCGAGATATATATGAGGAATTTGCGCTCAGGAGGCTTGGGAGTGTGCTGCCATGGCTTACTTGTTGCATCTGCTTGGATGCACTATTTTCGCAGAAAAAAGTGCCACCTCTATATCTATATTGTACTTATTGTTATTCAGCAATCTACATATGTGTCATGGATATGCATGGGGAGCAGCAATACTTACATATCTATATGAGCAGTTGGGAGATGCATCTTATTTTAACACGAAGCAGTTGGCCAGTTATGCGACACTGGTTCAGGTATGAAACCATACAAATAATTAGCAATCACATGTTATATTCCATAATGTTTTGTATTAAATATTTTATAATTAATATGATTGAATTACGTAGGCATGGATTTATGAGCACTTCTCGGGCATGGGAAGAAGAGATATTAATCTCTCATAAGACGAGGTACACCGACGGGCAGCACGATATATTGTTGCCCATCAGATTTGCGCAGTTAGTGATGTGCAGGTGCAGTTGGATGGGGTAACACATGATGACATCATCTGAACTCCGTATGAGGACCATAGATTGAGCAAACCATTTGAGACCATTTATTGATTCTCGGGTCACTTGCGATTGGGAAGCTTATCACATAGACATATGCCCGAGCGTGTTTTGCGCCAATTTGGGTACGAGCAGAGAATTTCACCATCACCGATGACGGCTGAGGCTCCAGGTGCACATGTCATTGATCAAAGGTGGTTGCAGTTTGATCACCATGTGGTGACAGGTTTGAGAGTTGCTTCTAGTCCATCTGCATGTGTTCCTGAATACATGTCTTGGTTTAGGACGGTATCACACCCATACATTCGCAGAGGTGAACTTGGAGATTGACCCAGTGTTGTACAACGTCGTCGCCTTCGTAGTCCAAATGTTGAGCAGGCAGGTCATTCATCTCAAGATGAGAGTGCACAGGTGGTAAGTTTTTTTATTGTTATGTGATTAAACAATATATTTGACAAGTTTAATTTATTTTGAAATTGGTGCAGGGTATATTTAGGCGCATTGTCAGTATCCTCCAGCGCATGATAGATTGTCGT
>Ga0123342_1002288_pt1 | contig 31876 bp, 15 predicted proteins | sample Turbeawhitnodule_FD_89960 | JGI IMG/M metagenome (GOLD analysis project Ga0123342, IMG submission 89960) | Root nodule microbial communities of legume samples collected from Mexico - Turtle bean Mexico white nodule | ecosystem: Host-associated > Plants > Roots > Nodule | place: Mexico: Nepantla... | reverse complement strand
TCTGCGAAGGTGGCTCACGGTGGCTGACGGTGTCTCCCTGCAACTTCACGGTGGCTCAAGGTGGCTGCTGCTGCTTCACGGTGAAAGGCACAACTGAAGAAGAAGAACCCTATTTGTTGGGTGTTTGCATTGGGTGCAGATCATAATATATGTGTTTTTAATTTCATTAAGGATAATATGGTCTTTTCACAAATCTGATTGGGTCTTTTCACAAATCTGATTGGGTGCCAGTCACAAAGCATTGGGTGCAGGGAGAATGTGCCTTAGGAATACTCATAAAAACTTAGAAATATGTTTGTGGGAATTTTTTTTATAAAGATCACTATACTCATGTTTCACATTATCTTTGTTAATATTGCTTAAGAATAATATAAAATGAGTGAACTAATTTAAATGACACTACCAAACAAAATCAACAGTAAGTAATACCCACAATATATATTACAAAAGTTAGTGAGGTACAATACTTGTGTAGTTTGAAAGTATTTTATCCTATAAACATCATCGTGACAAATCCAATTTAAAACCATGGAAGAAAAAAAGACAAACAATTATTGAAAGTATTCATAAAAAAAAGAGAGACAAATGGATTGAAAGTAGTGAGAAATACCTAGATGTGAGTGCTAGATTAGTTTAAAGATCAGAAAAAGAAATGGGAGAAACCTTGACATTTGAGAGAGTTTGATACAAAATAGTCAATTTAATTTTTATTTAACTACACAATAGAATAAATGTTAATTTTAATAAAGAAATAAAATAAAAAAATAATTGTGTATACAAAAGAGTTATATATTCTTTGTATATTGTTATAGATTTTAAATAAATTGTGGAAACAAAAATGTCCAAGCATAGTCTCCAACATGTTATTATACAGGTCCATTGTTGTTGGCTTCCTTGTAACAAGCCCTAGGAAATTGAGGATTAATGCAAAAATGAAGAAAACAAAATAACGCCGTAACAATCTACCCCTTCGTGTTCTCTCAGAGTCCACTCCATTGCAGTGGAAGAATTTGAATTGAGATTCTGAGACATAACCATGCTCTTGAGTTCTTGAAGTAACTTCTTTGTACGGAGATGATGCACCTCAAGAGCCTGCAAAGAAAGACCCTCGTGTTCGTTTTCTCATCCTATAGAACTCTCCACCTTCCTCACTACAGCTTCCACTACCCTTTGATCCCCGTCAGAAGATTCTCCTCCCTCCTCCCCAAAGATTCGATTTTGACCCCCCCCACCAAGACCCATCTCTACGCTTCCTTCTTCTGCACTCTCATTCGCCTCTACTTGGCTTCTGGCAGGTTCTGCATTGCTTCTCACGCTTTCTCTCGCATGCGTGCCCTTTCTCTCGTTCCCTCCTTGCCCTTGTGGAACGACCTTTTGTATGAATTCAATGCCTGTGGCTTGGTTTCTCAAGTAAGAGTGCTGTATTCTGAGATGGTCTTTTGTGGGGTTGGGCCTAATGTTTTCAGTGTTAACGTGTTGGTTCATTCGTTGTGTAAAGCGGGGGACTTGGGTTTGGCTATAGGGTATCTCAGGAACAACAGTGTTTTTGATCAAGTTACTTATAATACTGTTCTTTGGGGATTCTGTAAGCATGGATTGGCTGATCAGGGTTTTGGGTTGTTGTCCGAAATGGTTAAGAAGGGTGTGTGTTTTGATTCAGTTACTTGTAATATACTTGTTAAGGGGTATTGTCAAGTTGGATTGGTTCAATATGCTGAGTGGATTGTGGTCAACTTGGTTAGAGGGGGGGTTCCACTAGATGTTATAGGTTTGAACACCTTGGTTGATGGGTATTGTGAAGCGGAGTTGATGAGTCGTGCGTTAGCATTGGTGGAGGACGGTTGGAAGAATGGTGTCAGGCCTGATATTGTTACTTATAATACTTTGCTTAATGCTTTTTGTAAGAAGGGGGATCTTGCCAAGGCGAAGTCTCTTATCAATGAGATTTTGGGCTTTCAGAGGGGTGAGGAATCTGGTGTATTAAATGATTGTGGTGTTGAAAATCAGGATGGGATAAGAGATTTGCAGCCAACAGTTATTACGTGGACAACCTTAATTGCTGCTTACTGTAAGCATCATGAAACTGGAGAATTCCTGTCTCTGTATGAGCAGATGGTTATGAGTGGAATCATGCCTGATGTGGTTACTTGTAGTTCTATTCTTTATGGACTTTGCAGGCATGGTAAATTACCTGAAGCGGCAGTATTGCTGAGAGAGATGTATAAAATGGATTTAGATCCTAATCATGTCTCATACACTACAATTATTGATGCTTTATTAAAATCAGGGAGGGTGATGGAGGCTTTTAATTTTCAAAGTCAAATGATTGTTCGAGGCATTTCTTTTGATCTAGTTTTGTGTACAGCTATAATGGATGGACTTTTCAAAGCTGGGAAACCTAAAGATGCTGAAGAAATGTTCCAAAGTATTTTAAAGCTCAATCTTATCCCAAACTGTGTCACATATTCAGCATTTGTAGATGGTCATTGTAAGTTAGGAGACATGGAATTTGCAGAATTGGTGTTGCAAAAAATGGAGAAGGAACATGTTCTTCCAAATGTTATTACCTTTTCTTCTATTATAAGTGGATATGCCAAAAAAGGAATGCTAAATAAAGCAGTTGATGTGTTAAGGAAGATGCTCCAAATGAACATTATGCCAAATACTTTTGTTTATGCTATTTTGATGGATGGATGTTTTAGGGCAGGTCAACAAGAGGCTGCTGCTGGTTTTTATAAGGAAATGGAATCATGGGGATTGCAGGACAACAATATCATATTAGATATTTTATTGAACAATTTGAAAAGATCTGGAAGCATGAAGGAAGCTCATTCATTGATTAAAGATATTTGCTCCAAGGGTATCTACCCAGACATTTTTAACTACACTTCTCTAATAGATGGTTACTTTAAAGAAGGAAATGAGTCTGCTGCTCTTTCCATAGTTCAAGAAATGACAGAGAAAAACATTCAGTTTGATGTTGTTGCTTACAATGCTTTGATTAAGGGGCTCTTAAGGCCAGGAAAATATGAACCAAAATCAGTGTTTTCAAGAATGATGGAGTTGGGTCTCACTCCAGATTGTGTTACATATAACACTATGATTAACACGTACTTCATACAAGGTAAAAATGAAAATGCTCTGGATCTACTGAATGAGATGAAGTGCTATGGGGTAATGCCAAATATGGTCACTTATAATATTCTTATTGGTGGTCTTTGTAAAACTGGTGCAATTGAAAAAGCAATGGATGTTTTGAATGAAATGTTGCTTATGGGGTATATTCCTACGCCAATTATTCACAAGTTTCTGCTTAAAGCATATTCAAGGAGTAGAAAGGCAGATGTAATTTTGCAAATTCACAAGAAGCTTTTAGCTATGGGCCTCAAGCTTGACCAGACAGTGTACAACACCCTAATCACTGTATTATGCAGTTTAGGGATGACTAAAAAAGCAAATGTGGTGCTTACGGAAATGGTCACCAAAGGAATTCAAGCTGACATTGTTACATATAATGCCCTTATTTGTGGTTATTGCACAGGCAGTCATGTGGAGAAGGCTATTGATACTTTTTCACAGATGTTGGTGGATGGAATCTCTCCCAATATTTCTACTTACAATACCCTTTTAGAAGGTTTTTCAACTGCTGGTTTGATGAGAGATGCAGACAAATTAATTAGTGAGATGAAGGAAAGAGGACTTGTCCCAAATGCCAGTACATATAACATATTGGTTTCCGGCCATGGTAGGATTGGAAATAAACGAGATTCTATAAAACTATATTGTGAAATGGTAACCAAAGGTTTTATTCCCACAACAGGAACCTATAATGTGCTTATTCAAGATTATGCAAAAGCAGGAAAGATGCACCAAGCTAGAGAACTTTTGAACGAGATGTTGACGAGAGGAAGAATTCCAAACTCTTCAACGTTTGACATTCTAATCTGTGGATGGTGCAAATTATCTTGTCAGCCAGAGATGGACAGGGCACTTAAACTGTCATATCAGAACGAGGCAAAAAACTTGCTGAGAGATATGTGTGAAAAAGGACATGTGCCATCTGAGAGCACTCTCTTATATCTCAGTTCAAATTTTTCTATGCCAGGAAAAAGGGCTGATGCCAAGAGGTTGTTGAAGGTATTTACCCAGAAGAAGAACTTGTGACAAATGGTCTAATGGATGATGAGATAATGCAAAACTCAAACTATGACCAATCCTATACAAAGTGACTCTTAATGCCTTACAAAGTCCAATTGGGATGAGGAAATTAGTGGACTGTATCATCTTTATTTGGCAATGAAGGTGATGGTGTTCTAAGCAACAAGACATAGGTTGTTCGATGACAATCCACATCTTTATATCATAACATAACGATTACTGTCTTGTGATGCTAAACCTGTGATTGGAATTGGAAATTATAGATGAAGTACATATAATTACAAATCCATTACGATCATTCAAGGATTGGAACTCATGAGAAAAATCAAGGGTGAGATGGATCAACAATGAATTTTTATGTGATGGCAGTGGTCAACTGCTACTCCTTTGCCAAGAATATATTGAAGTAGCATACTCAATATGATAAAGTTATTGACAAAGACGGAGTTATAAATTAATTCCGCGATAGTCCTGGCAATCTCAGGCAGTCATTGGGGCGATATACACACCAACTGAAGTTAGGGAGAAAAGAACACAATTCTGCCGTGCACAGATTTTTAGGTATATAACCTTTATCCAATTATTTGATTGTAATATTGTATGGACTGGGATATCTTGAGGATTCTGTACCTTTTGCTGGAGTTATTATCCTATATTAATGTTGGTTTCTCTTAAATGATATACATGTAGTTATTTCTTTCTTTGGTCTAGGAAATATGTTTTAGTCTTTAGTTTCTTTTAGTGCAAAGTATGGTTTCTTTGTTGTTCAGAGGAAGAGACTAGCCGAGTAGAGTGCTATTTCCATTATAGTTCTTTGCTGTTTTATAATGACCTATTAATGTTTCTGGAGAAGTCACTCCTTGATGTCTGGTTAGATGTTGTAAAATGATTTTATTTCTATCTGATCTCTTGACACTGACCTGTGTGCTTTGACTCATTATTTGTTCAGGTACTTTTGTGAGGCCAATTCTGGCATGGAAATGTCTTAGGAGTTAAGACTGAAGAAATCCTATAAGAAGATGGGGTTTATTTTATTCAAGTTACATAAAGCGAGCTTTGGCCAGAAACTTAGGCATCTTTAGGCTCAATTCTAATAGAAGTTACAAGGAAATGTCAGATAAAGTTGTAGTGTCTAGTCTGGTCAGTGGTGTTCCTATTTTACCATCTGTTTTGATGGAGCACCCAGTGGCTACAATGAATTATTAGTAAAAGAAACAAATTACAGGATGAAGACATCCTGAATTTTTGAATCCATATCTGGATATGCTTTGTGACGAGGGGATGTTACTTGTCTATCCTTTTTAGTATAAGCCCTTATTTCTGTTCTCCTTGTTTCACTTGTGATTCTTGTTTATTTGAAAGTCCAAAGAAGTCATTGTTTAAAACCTGAAACAGATAATTAGTGTTAACCCCCTCACAGTGATCAACACAATTACAAGCCTTCAGTGTGCATGTGTATCTTGTTAATGAAGTCATGATTATCGCATTAAACATATTTAAAATAATAGAAGGGTTCTAAACTAAGATCTAAAACATTTTTCTGATTTGAGAAATGTCAATACAATATCATTTTTAGTGGAACTCATTACTCGCTATTTTGTTGACAAACAGAACTCTAGCGATTCCCTAAACCACCTGCCTTGGATTTTATTAGAATTCCTCTAGCAGAATGGTGATATAATATCAACCATCATTCCATACATTACAGTCCTTATGAAGTTATGTTTGGCAAGCTTCCTCCTATTTACCTGGAGAATCAAAGGTAGAGATAATTGACCGAAGTTTGCACAAAGAGAGGAGGCATTAACATTAGTAAAATTCCATATGAAGAGGGCCCAAGAAAGAATGAAACAATTGGCTGATAAAAAGTGAAGTGAGAGAGATCTTATGACATTGGTGATTTTGTGTATATCAAGCTACATCCATACAAACAGAGCAGTAGCTTTCAGATCTAATGCAAAGCAAAACTAGCACCTAAGTACTTTGGGCCATTCCTGATCGAAGATAAGATTGGAGTTGTAGCCTACAAGCTGAAGCTTCCACAGGGGTCTAAAATCCATGATGTTTTTCATGGTTCAAAGCTTAAAGGGCATGTTAGGGGTGGCACCACTTTCAAGCTTCCTTTCTACAGAAGCCAGAAATAATGGATGTTTAAAACTGTACAAATCAAATAAAATAAAATCACTAATAAATTTGTCCTAATAAATATAGAATGGGGTGTGCACTTAATTATAATATAATTCTCCTGATTATGAAACACTCCCCCTCAAGTTGCTGAATGTATATCTATCATTCCCAACTTGCAAGTAAGATTTTCAAATTGTATTGTGGGAAGTCCCTTAGTAAACATATCTGCCAATTGGAGTCTTGAAGGGATGTACTCAGTGGCTATAAGACCATCATCCAACTTCTCCTTAATAAAGTGTCGGTCTATCTTTACTTGCTTTTTTCGATCATGTTGAACTGGATTGTCAAGCTCATAGGAGCTTCATATTTTATTTTTAGGTTATCAAGTATGATCTTCATGCATAATAGTTCACACACCCCTTGAGCCATGCCTATAAATTCTACCTCTGCACTTAATCTTGCAACTACATTTTGCTTCTTGCTCCTCCATATCACCAGATTTCCACCCAAGAACAAGTAGTAGCCTGTGGTGGATCTCCTATCAACAATCGATCCTGCATAGTCAACATCAGTATATACTTTCATGGATAAGTTTTCCCTCTTTTTGAATAGCAATCCTTTTCCTGGAGAGGCTTTTAAGTACTAAATAATTTTATCTACTGCCTGCAAGTGTCTTTCTTTTGGATCATGCATAAATTGGCTAACCACACTAACTGCATAGGCTATGTCTGGCCTAGTGTGTGATAGATAAATGAGTTTTCCCACAAGTCTTTGATATTGTGTCTTCTCTACTTTTGGGTTTTCCTCACCATTCTCAATCCTATGATTTTGCTCTATTGACACTCCAGTGGTCTTACAACCCAACTTACCAATCTTTTTGAGAAGATCAAAGATGTATTTCCTTTGAGAAATAAAGATGTCATGTCTCAAGTAAGCAACCTTTATCCCAAGGAAGTACTTCAACTTCCTAAGTTCCTTCATCTCAAATTGAGCAGCTAGTCTCTCCCTCAAATTTTGTTTTTCAATCTCATCATCACCTGTAATAATCATATCATCTACATAGACTAAGTAGAGTGAGTTTACCATTCTGAGAATGTTTATAAACAGAGTATGGTCACCTTGGCTTTGTCGGTACCCCAAAGATACCATAGCTTGAGTAAACTTTCCAAACCAAACATGAGGTGATTGTTTAAGACCATATAGGGCCTTCTTAAGCCTGCACACCTTATTTTCTTCATTAATAGCACCATAACCAGGTGGAATCTCCATGTATACTTCTTCCTCCAAGCTTCCATGTAAGAAGACATTTTTAGCATCAAATTGATGCATCGCCCAACCAAAGTGTGCTGCCAGGGAGAGAATAATCCTGATTGTATTCATTTTTGCCACTGGAGCAAAAATCTCCTCATAATCGATACCATAGGTTTGAGTATACCCTTTTGCAACCAACCTTGCTTTTATACCGATCCAGTGTGCCATCAGTCTTATACTTAACTTTGTATATCCACCTACAACCCACTGCTTTCTTATCTTTTGGTCTCTCTACAATCTCCCAAGTCTCATTCCTTTCTAATGCACTCATTTCTTCATTCATGGCTCGAATCCAGTTCTCATCTTTTAAGGCTTCTTGTACTAATGTGGGGATTTTGAAAGAATCAATAGCTGAAAAAAAACTATGGTGCTGCATAGAAAGTTTTTCTGTAGACACAAATTGGGATATAGGATATTTGACACAAGATCTTTTTTCTTTTCTCAAGGAAATAGGTAAATCATTTAGGTTAGGTTCAAAAGCAGTATTTAAGGTGTCCTCAAGAGTCTCACAGATATGACTTCTTACCTCCAGTTCAGACAATTGAAGTTGTTGTTCAACCAGGACGAGTTCTTGTTGCCTTCGCTGATATTGTTTTCCAAAATATTTGTCCTCATTATTCTTCTCTGGTAATGATGTTGGTGCATGGTCTTTGTCATCCTCCCTAAGAAAGAAATCATGCAACAAAGGAAAATGTGGCAACTCAAGATTCTCAGCTTCTTGAATACTCACCCCCTGAAGCTGAGACCTAGGAAAGAAAGACTCTGTTTCATGAAAGGTGACATCCTTGGAAACATAGACTTTATGACTTTGAGGGTGATAACATTTGTACCCCTTTTTGTTTGGGGCATAACCGATGAAGACACATTTGATGGCGCGAGGATCTAACTTACCCTGATAAGGACTATGAACATGGACAAAAGCAAGACAATCAAATACACGATTCTGAAGACTAGTCAAACTGGGAATAGAAGGATAAAATGTGGTCATAAGCTGAATAGGAGTAACACCCTCTAAAACTCGATGGGGTAATTTATTAATCAAATAAGTGGCAGTCATAACTGCTTCCCCCAGTAAGATCTAGGAACAGACGTTTGGAAAAGTAAAGATCTAGTAACCTTAAAGAGATGACGATTTTTCCTTTCAGCAATCCCATTTTGTTGAGGAGTGTCCACACAGGTTAATTCATGAACAACTCCATTTTCCTAAAGAAACTTGGAAAGGTTTTGGTTCACATTCTCTTCCATTGTCAGAACACAATCTCTTAATTGGACTTTCAAATTGTGTTTGATTCATTATGTAAAACTTTACAAATAGGTGAAAAACTTCAAACTTATCTTCATAAGGAATATCCAGGTAACCCGAGTACAATCATCAATAAATGAAACAAATCATTTTGCACCTGAGATATTAGGAATAGGTGAAGGTCCCCATACATATGAATGAATAAGATCAAAAGGTTTAGAGCTTTTATTACCATTGAGAAGAAAAGTTGTTCAATGGTGTTTAGCAAACTAACAAACATCACAATGAAAAGACTCAACAGACACTTTTGTAAATAAAATAGAAAATAAGGACTTTAGGGTACTAAATGAAGGATTACCAAGACGTCTGTATTGAAGCCATATCTAAGAGGATGACCTAGATTCACGGTCTTGCTGAAGATTAGAAGTGTGTGCTTGTAATCTAGCACACTTTTTATTTTCTTCATACAGTAAATAATATAACTCGCCCTGCTCTTTAGCAATTCCAATAGTCTTCCCTGTGGCAAGATCCTGAAAAACACAATGGAAAGGAAAAAATATCACTGCACAATTTAAATCTTGGGTAACATTTTGAATAAACAAGAGGTTATTGGATAGTTTGGGAACATGAAAAAACATTTTTTAAAGGAAATGAAGGTTGAAGGTAAATGTTACCACGACCAGTAACGGGGGTATTGGAACCATTAGCAACAATATATATTGGTTACCAAATAAAGCAGTGTAGGATGAAAAATAAGAGGAATGAGATATCCTATGATCAATAGCACTAGAGTCTATAATTTATATATTTTCAGTACTAGAAGCATTAAAAGATAAGAGACTAGAACTCTTATCACTCATAACGAAGGAACAATAACTAGATGTCTTACTAAGGGAGTCCATGAGAGCTCAAAACCAACTGAGTTTTGCAAATTGACAAAATCTGATCCTATTCACAAAACAAAGTTTGTCGAATTTTTTTCCCAGTGGCGGTTTCCAACGGGCAGTGACAATTTTCGGCGATCGGCGGCGGTGGTCGACGGTGGTGACAGTAACGATCAATGGTGCAAGGTGGTGGTCAATGGAGTAAGAGTTGACAAAAATAAGACAAAACCGATTGGGCTTTGCAAGAAAAGCTGGTGGTGATTCTGTTTGAAAAAAAATGCTGAAATTTTTTTCCGGCAGCAACAGTCAACGACGATCGGCGGTCAATGATGGTGGTAGTGATCAACGGAGGAGAAGAAAAGTTACAACAATGAAGGTTATTCGGAAAAGTATTTGCAGCAATGAAGGTTGTTCGGAAAAGTATTTGCAGCAATGAAGGTTGTTCGGAAAAGTATTTGCAACAATGAATGATGCCCAAAAAAGTAATTGAAGCAATGAAGACTCCCAAAAGATTGCAGAAATAGAGTGTTCCAAATCAGAAGCTCTGATACCAAGTTAAAAAAAAATAGATGCAATGTATTTCTAATGTATTTTACCAATGTGATTACACTCTCTATTTATAGACGATTTTACAACCCAATTAAGAAAAGAAATAATAAATAATGAAAATCATAAATAATAAATATTTAAAGATGTACAAATCAAATAAATAAAAACATTAATAAATTTGTCTTAATAAATATATAATGGAATTTGAACTATGCAAGGATAAAAAAGAACCTAAGAATTCTGGATAGAACAACTGTCAAGAGAGACAACAAAGCTGTCACCAAGGTGTTGGTCAAGTGGAAGCACCGGTTAATAGAAGATGCTACTTGGGAATTCTTCTATGATTTGAAGAAGAAATATCCTGATTTTAATCCTTGAAGACCACGATTTTTTGAATTGATGTAGTCGGTTAATAAATCGTGGGAGCCAGCTAGTTTAATTATGTTATGATTTCTTGTTTTGCATTGTTATAAATAACAAACCTCAGTCATTCAAAAATTCAATCAAACGCCTCTTGAAATCTTTTCTCTCAAATCAATACAATTCTTCGGATTACATTTTATTTATCATGTAAAAAAATGAAGCATTGTTTGTAGTGGATAAAAAATAAAATATGTCCATGACAAACGCATAATTCAACTACTGATTTGAAAAGCCATTGTAATAATTTTTTTTGCAGCATATTAATTATCTGTAATAATATATAATTGAGATTTTTAAATTTAGTACACAATTTTTTCTCCAAAATAACAGTTAAGTATCACTATTTACTTTAACTGTTAAACATATAACTCTCTTAAATTTAACTATTTGTTTTACACGTAACGCATAATATTATATTTCATATAATTATTCCATTCAACTTTATTTTTCAATATTTCTTACCATAAATTAAAATATATTTTAAATATTTATAACGTTTCAATTATATTATTTTTAAAATTTTAAAAAATGCAACTTTTTTAAGTTATGAATATTGTTGGCGAGTCCATTCACGCTTTACTGAATAGGAGATTAGGAAATTCAATTTTATGTGAAATAATATAAATTTTAATGATTATAAAGATTAATAAATTTATTAGTAAAAGGTAACTCATACTGTTATATATTAAAAATCTATTATATGTAATTGAACGAAAATATAATTGACAAAGTACATTTCAATTAAATTCGAAATTATGCCAGATATTTTGATTACTTTTCTTTTCTCCGTTAATTATTTGAAAAGTCAAGTAAAAGTAACGAAAGTGTGTGTTCCTCACTGATCTCTCTCTCTATTCCGTTCAAAGCGCTTCAAAGAACGGAGAAAAAGAAAATACCAATTTCTTGAGAGACAAAAATCCGAGAGACATGTCTTCCACCTTCGACGTTTTCACCGTCGAGGACGACCACTTCGCCGCCCCCGCCGCCGCTGACACCTTCTCCGGCTACGGCGACTTCTCCACCTTTCCCGCCGACGACGTCCCCATCGACCACGTGGCGGCGGCTTCGCCGGATATCTTCGGCTTCAGCGATCCCGATCCAGGCTACACCCAGTCTCCCTTCGAGCAACAGCACGTTGTCGAGAATGGGAATGAAAATGGCTCCGAAAACGGCTATAGCAACGGTGTTTTTGTCTCCGACGGACCGGTGCTGCCGCCGCTGGGAGAAATGGAGCCGGAGGAAGGCTACGTCCTTCGGGAGTGGCGCCGGTAACTCTCTCTCCCTGTCTAATTTTTTTTTTAGTTTTAAGAGTTCGGTTTGTTTTGTGAATTTGTCAGATCTTGTTTGAGTTCGCTTAGATCTAATTGGTTAGGATTGGGAATAGGAAGAAGCGAGTTGATGAAGTTGTTCGATCCAATTTTACTTGGAATAGTTACTTGAGTGATTGATTTGTATGATTCCGCTTAGTATAATTTTGTGCTTTGGTGGGAGTAATTGATTTGCATTCACCAGTTTTTATCTGCCATGGTCCCTTACTGGTAATGTGGATGTTGGATCTGAGTGGTTAGTGTTTTAGAGAGTAAATTTTGTCACGTGAAAATAGTAGTTGTTGGATGCTATGCAGCTTGGACTCCAGTCAGAGCTGATTCTACAGGTTGGTTGATCTGAATGGTGTGCGCATTTTCTTGCATTAATAAAATGGTGGAAGGATCGATTATCTTTGTTGAGCGGTTGAAGTGAGATGATCGTATTCCAGTTCACTACATTCAGTCTTCCATTTTCCGTTATCGTCTCTTCCCCAGGGAAGCAATTTACAAATGTCCTTATCTGATGATGATTAAACTTGGGGAGAATTGTGACAAATCCTCCCAGCATATTTGCTATTAGAATTTATTTATTTTTCTCCTTTCCCGTTGCTTCTGCCTGTGTAGTCCAGGGAGTAACAGAACCTGGTGTAAGTACATAAGATTCATCTTGTGTGAACTTTGATACTTACGTAGGTTTACATTGACACTGCTTCTATCTATTTATAACTGCGGCACATTATTTTGTATTTCTAATGTTTGATTTCTCTCTTTACGTCATGCATTGAGCATCTACTGTAGGCTCAATGAAGATAAACTAATGATGTTTTGATTCATAAACTGCATAATTCAAGTTTTCCTTTAATATTAAGTAGCCTATGGTGAAATTAGGATTCTAATTTAATATTTACGTTAATTTTTATGTGGTGCATAACTTTACATGCAACTAAGGGAGGGGGTTCTTTTTTAAAAAATTATTTCATAAACTGCTGTCATTTCAAGTTCATATTCCTAAATACCCTGAATTTGGAGTTGGTAATTACTCAATAAAATCAGAGAACCTGATAATTGTTGGCAGTGCCATTTTTCTTTTATAAATATTGGTATCGGATGTGTTTTATCTTGTATGGTTCATCCTGGAAGATGGCAATATAATGCATAAAAAGGAATGTTTAAAATATAATTATGTTATTAATATACTCTATAAAAATGTTAAATATGACCATTAATACAAATTCCGTTTGTTTGATTTTCTGAGGAAAAATTATTCTTGAACCTATGGTAACACAGTGTCTTGCTTGCACTTTCATCTTTTACAATTAAGATTAAAGATCTATTGCATGTTTGCTGTAATCGGTTAACAAAAGTGAATTCATTTTGCAGTCAAAATGCCATTCAGCTTGAGGAGAAGGAGAAAAGGGAAAAGGAAATGAGAATGAAGATTATTGAGGAAGCCGAGGAGTATAAGGTGGCTTTCTATGAGAAAAGGAAGCTTAATGTTGAAACCAACAGGGTTCAAAACAGAGAAAGGGAAAAGGTAATTTCTACACGCAAGACATGTATAATATATTCGCAATTATCTTTATATGTTCTTATAACTTCAGAAATAAACTTATGGAGCAGTTATACCTGGCTAATCAAGAGAAATTCCACAAAGAGGCTGACAAAAATTACTGGAAAGCTATAGGGGAGATAATTCCTCGTGAGGTTCCCAACATTGAGAAGAGAAGAGGCAAAAAGGATCAGGATAAGAAGCCATCAATCACAGTTGTCCAAGGCCCAAAGCCTGGGAAACCCACAGATCTTTCTAGGTTGAGGCAGATATTGTTGAAGCTGAAGCATACACCACCACCTCACATGATTCCCCCTCCCCCTCCCCCTGCACCTGCTAAAGACTCCAAAGATGGGAAAGATGGAAAAGAAACAGCACCTAAAACTAATGGATCTGCACCAGAAGGTACACCAGGATCACAGCCAAAGGATGCCACCACCAATAACGGTACTGACGATTTACCCCAGAAAGAAGCTCCAGTACCCCCTGAGGAGCATTCTTCTACATAAATCTGATTTTGCATACTATAGCCCTCACAATCTTTCTTCTGCTATCCTTATTCTCCTGGCAATTCTTTACGGATCCTTTTGTCATGCTATTAGCTTCTATGGCTTTTTTGGTTTGCAATTTGTTTTCAATATTGAGGTTTTGTATCAATTGTATCCTTGATTGACTATTATATGACCTTGGAAATTCATATGTTGGGTTTAATATATCATCTAAAAATAAAGAGTATTTTTTATCTTCTATGATTATTGCTTTTTGTTTTTACATTTTATTGTTCGTGTATTTGATGTTCTGTCTCCCTATTTATATTTTAATTCTTGAGCCTAGGTATTTTTTTTATTATCTTAGTTCTTTGTGAGCTCGTAAAATTGATTTTGACCAATATATTATAGATTAGCATTTTTCTACAAGGAATATTATTTTGTTTGACTTCTTCTATTGTCACCTGAAATTACATGGCAAAATTCATAATTTCGTTAGTCTAATTCTAGTTTTAGAATCGATTGGACCTTTTCAAAGCTGAGCTTGAAATTGTTTATAGCTTGAATATGACAGTTTTGGCCAAAAGAAGTAATAATTTCTTAAATTAATTAAACCAAACACTAAAAAAAGGCCGGCCTTAAGTTAAAAATACAGGAAATTCGTTTTTTGAGAATAATGTTTGAATTAATTAATTATTATATACTAAAGGGTTAATGCAAATTATGAATATTTTAAGAAAAAATGGGTTTAGACTAGCTTATTTGGAAAACAAATTAATTTTTTAAACATAAAAGGTAGCTTAACAACATAAAATCAATTATTTTTCAGTATCAAGAGATACCCAAACATTGATATTTTCTTATCGTAAGTTAAAGAGCAATTACTTTGAAAAATCTATCACAAAAAAAATCATAAAACCCTTTTTCAAAAAAGAAAACTTATCCAAGCCCATCTTATAAATTAAAATACATTCTTAAAAAATAATATACAAAAAAGAGAAAATTGTAAAAAAAAGAAAAAAGAAGACAATCCCTCTTTGTTCTTTCTCTCTCTCTACTATTTTTTAACTCTGCAATTCACAGATCACTAGTTTATGCTTCACCGTGGGGCCAACTGAGTAATACTGGAAGGGTTAGAGCTATATTGATAGCTTGTGGATTCAAAGGATGACTTCTTTTGAGAAGATGCTCCTGAATCCTGGAAAAACCCTGGTACTGTTAGTTGCTTTTCATTCAGCCTCGTGTTCTTGGACAGCATATCCACCACTTGGGACATCATTGGCCTTCTACTTGCTGCAGCTTGTGTGCAGAAAAAAGCAACCTTCGCGTACCTAATTACCTCTTCCTCAGGGAATTCACCCATGTCTGGATCCACAAGCTCCAACAGTTTCCCTTCTTCGTACAGTTGCCAGGCCTGTTGCAAAAATAAAGATCATTAAGTCCAGACCAAGTCCACATTGACAAGAATGAACACATAGGTTGCATATATATGGGAAGATGAAATATACATACCCATTCCAAGAGATATTTGTTGGACCCTCCCCAGTTTGTCCTGGCACTGCTTTTACCACTGATTATTTCAAGAATAAGAACCCCAAAACTATATACATCAGCCTTCAGGGTTAACTGGCCACCCATTGCATATTCTGGTGCTAAGTAACCACTGCATTTTCAAACCAAAGCAGGTCAGAACATTAGTGAGATCCACTGTCCAAGTATACATTGAACAATTTTGAAAATGCAACTAACTATCTACTTGGTTCTTTGGGAAACTGTAGAACATTAAATATAAACATAAAAATTGATGTAGAGCATATGTTGAGGAACCAGTGAGCTGTAATGCTCGGGTCCAGTGCAACTGTATTCAACTGACTTACGAACATTCTATAACAAAACATGGTACCTAGTACGTTCAGAAAACATTAATTCAGATATCCTGATTGACCCTGAAGTTTTATCACTAACATTGCTAGTTCGGCTGTCATAACCAGATGGTGATTGGTGAAGGATCACCAAATATGAAGAGTTTTTTCTCCTTCTGATATCTAACTAGATAGTAGCCAAAAAAAAAACTAAATGCACATCTTTCAATGCAACAGAAAATTAAAAACCATAAATTTTTAACCATGAATCTGAGGTATAACATACGTTGTTCCAGCAATCCTTGTGCTAATGTGAGTAATGTCATCTGGAAATAATTTAGCCAACCCGAAATCTCCTATTTTTGGATTGAAATGTCTATCAAGTAGTATGTTGCTTGCCTTGATGTCTCTATGCACAATGTGTGGCACAAGTTCTTCATGAAGAAATGCAAGACCTCTAGCAGTACCCATGCAAATACCAGATCTTTTTCTCCAGTCTAATATGATATTTGATCCTCTAGCACCTACAAAATGTTGAATAAAAAAAAAAAAAAAGGTTATTGTTTCATCCTATCATCTGCATATGGATCTTGGTTAGTGATTCCATAATTCACAGCAAAACATTTGGAAATTTACCAAGTAATGCACGATCAAGGCTGTTATTTTGCACATATTCATAAACTAATATGCGATTGGTTTCTTGAACGCAGCAACCAACCAATTCAACAAGGTTTGGATGCTTAACATTTGATATAGTTTTAATTTCAGATAAAAATTCACGAACTCCCTGCTTTGACCCAGCTGAAAGCGTCTTCACTGCTACCTGTCTTCCATCTTTTAAGGTTCCCTGGCAAATTTCAACACAGCTATTTAGTACGGACGTAGCAATCAAGAGGAGGATAAAATAACAAAAATGTGACGTTATTTCTTGGTACCTTAGCTTAACTAAGCTAAAGCAGTAAAGAACCCTCATAAATTCTAAATTTGTCTTTCTGTGAGAAAGGAGGTTTAATAAGGCCTCCGGCGAGGGAAAAGGTAAGCTGAATAAGAGGCATCTCTTTTGTACCCATGTCTATACATCCTTCAGTTTTATGATTTTAGAAAATATAAAAGAGTGATTTTAGCACAAAATAGAAGCATTGTTTGTACCCACATAAGAAAGCCTCTCTCACTTTCTCAGAGAAAATTGACAGTGCTCAAATCTTATAACTAATAGTCCAAGCATGAAAGCAAGATTCTATGATGTCAATAAAGGGGTACAAGAAATAAATATTTCAACCAGAAATGATGGGCATGGAACCTTTCTATATTTGGGTCATTGAATGCCAAAATCAAATTTACGCGAAGTTCATGTTTATGTATAAGAATAATCAACTGAGCAATATGAAGGAAATCAATATCTGTATGTATCATGTAAGCAAGCATATGGAGAGTGGAATGGTTGTCAAAACCAATATTGCTATACAGAGAGAATAAAAGAACAAGAAATTGATAAGGTAACAGAATCAGAGAACTTCCAAGAGAGAAATTAGAATTCCATCGCCCTTCTGGCGATAATCGACCCTGCTAAATACCAGTGCCTCACCTCATACATACTCTCTCAGGCATGGGTTGGTTATTTTGATCCTCTCACTCATTCTCCTTCCCAAATCACGTGCATCAGCTGCCACCTATTGAGTTACATCATGTGCTTCCTCCACTTGCAATCCCTCATTTTCCCTTATTATCCTTTAACTAGCAGTAACCATTCCATTTCCATTTGTTACAGTTTATCCCTTATAATTTTATAAACAAAATAGCCTATCACTTCGTAAGAATTGTAATGCAATGGTACCCCAGTAAGTGGAGCATGTCAAGTGAGAGGAGCAAACAATTCCCATTGGATCATGTGTGTAAGTTCAAGAATAGAACAACAAGTCACATGAATAGCAATGCATATCTAGATCGTGTAAATGGGGTTTTGAACGTCATGATGGTTTTACTGCCACAAGAACAGTGTAGTAGTGTCTTCCTTTGGATAATACAGATACCTATTTGGCCTAAGATTGGCACTGGTATAACAAAAGAAATCTTAATTCAACATTACAGAAAGATATAAGTTAAAATAGCCCTCTTGTAGCACAGAAACCTCTGAAAGAATCTTTTTTGGTAATGTTACAACTGATCAACAGGCATATTAATTCCATATTTTTACAACTTATAATAGAGTCTGTGACCTAAATACCTGGTAAACAGTTCCAAAACCTCCTCGTCCTAGCTTTTTGCTTGGATGATAGTTATCAGTGGCCAGTCTCAGGTCTTTATCAGAAAAATTCTTAACATTATCAAGTGGAAAGCCTGAGAAACAAAAGATTTGTATATCACAATCAAAATAGTGATAAATAGGAAAAACAAAAAATTGTACTTATAAAAGTATCCCTAAATATATACCAGAATGCTTTTAAACATCATTACAACCAAACTAGTAAAAATCCCCAATTATGTGTGTTCCAACTTCTTAGATTATTTTTTACCTATGTATGAACTAAATGAACACATTTATCTTTTGAGTCTACAACTTAATGAACTGTTGCTATTGTCAGACCTGCCTATGATAGTGACCAAAATGCAACTATGCAAGATGGCTTGATTAATAATACTCAAGTCGAACCATTATTCAATGCATCACTGTTCTATACATTAGCGATCAGGGTAAATTGACAGTCAGAAAGTGCAGGCTCGTTGGTAAAGCTAAAGCCAATAAAAGGAACAAGAAACATGCAATCAATAGTGTCTAATCTAGCATTATTGAAAGGCTGCAGAATATCAGAACAAGTAATCAACAACCACCCTCACCATCAATCTCATTAGGAGTATGAGAAGTGCTCCTTTTCTTCTTGAGAGTTGAGGCTCCAAAGCAGCCACAACTCATAATGATCCTGGGATGCGACTGCTACACTCTGCACTATTTACCATATTTCAACATAAGTGAAAAGTGCAATTTATACACTTTAATTGCAAACACTATAGATATAGCAATGCAAAGGCACGGAACTCAAGCACACACATTAACAAGGTAGAATAAACAACATGCTCAACTGAAATGATTCACGACTTTGTGCAACAACTTGACACGGATTGCTGAACTTGGTAAATATCACGAAGAGAAATATTAAAATTCTCACAAACCGAACCCAATTACATGGACTCAATAACAGAAATTTCAATAAAAGTCAATTGTTTAAAATTTTCATATCAATTGTTCCATTCTTATATTTCTTTTCTGCTGAATCGGTGATCAAACTTAGATCCTTCAGAAGACTTTGTACAGGCAAAAAACACCAAACTAAACTGAAGGACAATTCCAAGTTTGCAAAATTTTCCAATTTCACCAAACCAAAAAAAGAAAAACAGAAGAGAGAAGAATCAACTCCCAAAACAAAACCCCATTTCCAGATCAGCTCATAATCGCAATCCGATTTGAGCATTCAGTTTATCATCCAGAAAGACTACACCTTTAACGTGTGAAAGTGAGGAACCCCATTTGGGACAAGAACCCCTTCTGGGAAACAAGGGAGAAAAGTAAACGAAAAACTATGATCACCTTTGGGAGCCCAAAGAAAATGCTAAAGTCTAATGAAAGTTAGGTGGTTAAATAGGAATGAGTTGAAAATTGAAGAGAGAGGGGAAAGAATGGTATTAAAAAGAAGTGGTTTATGTTGTGTGCTTGGTCTTTGCGGCGATAACGAGTAATGCGTTGTTGTGTTGTATTCTCACTTGGTTTTGGTCCAACTCTTTGCCACAGGAATGACCGTTTCTTCTTTAGGCTCCACCTCCCTCAGGCTGCTAAAGACTATCTCCAACCAACACCAATCACTCTTTCCATCCAAATCCATGTCTAACTCAATGCATTCATTCTACTGTTTTTTAAGGATGTCTCAATTGTGAACCTTTATGTTGGTTAAAATTTGATAAATTCAATGATTTAATTAAGGTTTTGAAATCAATTTTATTTCTATACTTTTTTTTCATTACTCTTTTCCTAGTGTTCATTTCTTCATATTTCAGCACTTTTTTTTGTTTTAAATTATAGAAGAAAAGTTATGTCTCAGTTACAAAAAGTCAAGTTTTCCTATTGAATGGTGTTTATAGTTATACAAACTTTATCATTTAGTTTCTAGTTTAAAAGTTATTCATTGCCTTGGTACTATTTTATTCTCTTTTAATCATTCTGGTTAAGATTATTACGATTAAAAATTAAAAATAATATATATAAAGACAAAAAGTTATTATTTGGAGGGTGTGAAACTATATTTAAAAAGCAGAAGAACTAAGAAGGTCAATTTTTTCAACTATGACTAATTAAGTGAGAATGAAACAAGAACTTTATATAAATTAAAAATAAGGTTTGGGATAAGTTAATTTGGAAAGGTTTGTATAAATTAAATCATATATAAATTAATTTAATGATTGAGAAAAAAAAATTATTGTTAACCCTATAAAAAAAATTATTAACACGTCTTAACTTTAAGGAGGATTATAAAGACTTAAAACTTGTTATATGTCAAACATATAAAATCTTATCTTAGTTACTTGACCAAACTCTGTCAACTCTTTGGAATTGTTTGAGTGGTTATAGGATTTCACATTTCTTACTATCTACTGTTTTTTTAACAAGGTAATGATTAACGAGATCTTCTAAGTTAGTTACGTAAATAAATATTAAACTTTCTTAACAAACTAACTCTTAAACATTTTGTTATAAAACAATATTAACTTTTGCCGAAAAAAATAAAACATTATTAACTAAAAGTAAGAAGAATTAATACTTCATAAATAAATAAAAATATTCAACAACTTTATTTATATAGTATAAAAAAATAGAGTGTTTATTGCGTACTTATAGAATTTGTGTGTTTTTTCTATGTAAGACTACAAAATATTTAAAAGAGCTTCTACATAGTAAGTAAATGGTATAGTCTAACTGAATTGAACACTGATGCACAAAAAAAAAATTAGACTAGATGATTTTTTTTTTTCATTAGACGAATGTGATTTAGAATCAATAAATCACAATTTTTCATCTTGACTTCAAACGATGAAAAAAATTATATAATCTTTATTTATCCTCAAATGGAAAATTAATCATTTTTAAGCAATGTTTGAATATCGCTTTTGTTAAAGATTTAGTAAATGATTTTTTTCTTCTGAAACTACCTTCAAAACTGTGATTTCACTAGACTTAACAATGTCTTTAACAAAGTGAAATCTAACATCAATGTGTTTGGTTCTCTCATCGAATATTTGATGATAAACTTAATGTATGACATCGCAAAAACTAGTCACAGTCTTGTACAATACCCAATTCTTTTATCATCTTCTTCGATTGCAGTTTACCCCTTATGTGAGCACGATATACTCAACTTGAGTAATAAATAAATTCACCATTGATTTCAAACTATTTTCCCAACAAACTATAGTTTCAAATGGTGTGAAAACATACCTAAAATTGACTTTCTAGTGTCAATATTCTTTGTATAATCTGCATCCACAAACCCTTATAGAGCTTCTTTGTTATAGGTAGACTCTCTGTACACCTGTCCACATGACAATATTGTTTTGTTTAAATATCTTAATGTCCACTTCAAAATCTCCTAATGAGCACGTCAAGGGTTCCACATGAATCTGCTAACCATACTAACAACATGTGCTAGATTCGGTCCACTAGACACCATCTTGTACATGATGCTCTTTATTCCATTAGAATATGAAATAGTATTTATATCCTTCATTTGTTCCTCAAAACTAGAACTTTAGGTAGTCGATAACTTCGTGTGATGATCTAAATATGTACTCATTGGTTTAGATTCATATATCATAAACTTCTCAACAACCTTTTTCAAATATCCTTGTTAAGATAAACATAACACTACACCCCAACTATCTGGTTCCTTTGTATATTTATCTCAAGTATTCACCTCGTGAGACCAATATCTTTCATCTCAAACTTATATATATATATATATATATATATATATATATATATATATATATATATATATATATTCTCAAACAAGTTGGGACTGAAAGAACTATTACCTTCATTTTGCGTCAGTTGTTTTCTACCTCTTCTCTTCACTTGACTTCCTCCTTCTCTTCTTTCATTGTCCTCCTCCTTTTTCTCGTAAACTCAAAGTCTAGATGGTACCTGCAAAAGACACTCTGACACTCAAGTGAGACCGTGATGATGACGTACCTTTTGTCGAGATCTGTGATTATTTATATGATTATCATAGATCCTTTCTTATTGGGTCGGATCAAGATTTTTTATCATAATTAAAAGTGTATTACCTGATGCTTAATCATTGTTTGATTTCGATAACCTTCTATTAGTTAATGAAAATGACTATTCTTATTACATGTTGAGACCTTCATTTATCATTCAAACTCGACCGGTATATATATATAGATTACGATAATTTATTCTATATTTACATTCATTCAACCATTAATTTATTAAATTTCATAATTCAAATGAGCTCATAATAATGGATATACGATGTAGTTGAGATTTTATATTATTTTGAAGTGAACAAATTAAACTATTAAATTTGGATAAAATCAATAGTTGAGATTCCGTGTAAGTCTTAGATAGATTCTAACAAATATTAAATTTAATATTTTGAATGAAAGTGATGTCACCATAAATATGCATGAGTCAGAAAGTCATGGTTGCACAAATTCTAGAAGCTTCAATTCCTTCAAAGTTCTCCAACATTTAAGTTATCCCTATAAATAAGGAATCTTAAAATCTATAGAAATTCATTTCTCGACAAATTTGACTACCTATATTTTATTACTTCATACTATTCAACGTGAATTAATTAACATACACTTTTTAAGTTTAATCAAAGATCTCGAATTTAAATGTCATTTTGCACCAAATACTTTCTAAAAATACCTTTATTTTCGATGGTACTTTTATCTAACTTCAATATTTTATATACAACAGATAACATAAATATGAGTTTTGACTAAATTCATCAAGTAAAAATAGATATTAATCATTCAATATTAATCATTCAATATATATAAATTTTATTTATATATCTTAATTTTTAATAATCTTTATACTTCTTTTAATATCAAATATTTTCTTCAACTATTTATAATTTATACCTCAATAATCTTTTTAATAATCAAGAACTCGAAAATTTAATTTAAGGATACTTGTTTGTAATTAGTTAGAATTACCCAAGTTTGACTTTCTATCAAGTTTGGCACTCTATTAAGTTTGACCTTCCATTGACCTACTAAATGTAAGAAAACTTGTGTACATTGAACTACAATCCTTTAAGTCTTAAGTCATTTTACCTACAAGTTCGTCAATCTTAAACTTTACAAAGTTTGATGCATATAAAATCAACATTGAGACTATTCAAATAATTTTGTTCATAATCACTTGAAGAAGAACAAATTATATAAACTAACTTTATGTACTATAAGTTTTCTTAATAACTTTTCCTAGTATAAATTATTTAAAATTTTAAATTGTATGTAAATTAATCTTAACTTACAAAATAAGTTTTTTTTTTCTTAGTTTTTTTTTCTAGAAGTATTTACCAAAAAAATTGTCTAGAGAAACTCATTTTTCAATCATATTCTAATCACGGGAATATCTTCACTAAAATTCAAGTTACATATTTCATAATTTAAAACAATGTATAAAGATTAAAAATATTAAGAAATATATTTATTATTTGAAAATATTTTTAGCTTATGAGTAATATTAAAAAATATTTGACGTACAATTAATAATAATAAATTAAACAAATATATTTTTTACTAAATAATATAGTTGACAACTTCTAAATTTAGCTTCTTTCCACCACACTTTTTCTATAAAAAAAAAGTTTAACTAAATATCATACTTAAGAAATTTAAGTCTTAAATTCACTTGTGTTAATATACCATATTGGCATTTAAGGGTTTGTCAAATATTAAAAGACAATTATTAGAAATGTTAAATATTTTATTCAAATTAAAAATAATAATAAGGCTTAATTTTACATTTAATTACTAAATTATCATAACTTTTGAATTTTATCATCTAAATTTTATAAATGCCTTTTCATTATATTTTTTTAATTTTTTTGAATAAATTTCCTATTTATTAAATACTTAACAACGTGTTAAAGTGTTACGAAAAAAAAATAAAAAAAATAAAACTACTTTGTTTTATAATATTTTATTTTGCTAAGAAACGTTTTTTTGGTATCATTTCGTTTTTATTTTTATTTTCAACTTTCATTAAATATTTAACAAATTAGTAGAATCTTAAAAAAAATGGAAAATGTGTAATTAAATCTAGTAATAATAACACAAATTTTATAATTTCAATTAATTAAACTTTTTCTTAAATATGTCTCTTAAAATAAATTATTAAAAAAAAAATAAACGTATTATATATCACAACTTATTTGAAAATGTAAAAATCATGAATATTATTATTATTATATTCTAACTATTTTTATATATTTTGATAAGAAATAGTTATATATATTAATTGAGAATATATTCAATTATATTACATTGAATTAGTTTTATTTTAATTCGCAGACTTAATCTCTTTCTCCTTCACTGCATATATGTTTGGTAAAAACTAATAAATATGCCAATTAAAATTTGAAATGCTTAAAAGTTAATTAAATTTGAAAATTTCTAAGTTAGTTGATTTAATAAAAAATATTTCATACAAATTTTTTCCAATTGATTATTTTAACATATAAAAAGAATCCTAAAATTGTCAATTTCACACCCATAGAAAATTCAAGTTTCCAACAACCTATGAAATGTCTTCTGGTATAGACACAAGAAAATTCTCTTCAGCTGTGAGAAAAGTGAATGTGGTCCATAAATATATGTATGAATCATTAGATCTATAAAATATAAATACTTAAAGTAAATTAAGATTGAAATATTTGAATTTAGATGATAAATATATGAAATATGAAAATAAATTTCATTTGATATTGACAAAAAATAATAAATTTGGTAAATAGGTAGCGAAAAGAGAAGGCAAAAAGATCACATTATCGTTGTCAGTGTTTTCTTTCTGGTTTTTTAGGGTTGTCATTGTCGTTATAATAATTGAACATTTTTCCACAATTTTGTTGTTTTGACATGGTCATGCCAAATTCCAAACGGAGTTTTCAAAAGCAAGAATGGTTTATTGACTAAACAGATTCATTACAGGGTTAATAATATATTTAAAAGAACACTTTAGACATTAATATTTTAAACCAAACTTTTTATTTTTTTTCTAGTATTGAGAACGTTGGATCAAAGACTCTTGTTTTCTCTCTCTCTCTATTTCCCTTCCTTCTTATTTCAATTTCTTTTCCTTTTTAGTATATGGTTCTACATTTGGTTACAAATGCCTACCATCTTTTTAAAGTTTTGTCTTCATTTATTATAATTTTCAAGAATATATATATAACAGAATATAAAGCATTTATGTCCAAGAATTGAATTTAGAATAAGTTTAATTTTGTTTTAAAAAAATCTATTTTAGTTTTATCTGCAAGTATTTTGAAGTTGTACTCGATCCTATCAGTTGATAATTAAAATTCTCTTAATCAGTTTAATAATCTATTTTAATTGTAGTTGTTTTAGTAATGTTTTATTGAGTTTTTAATTTGGTGAATGTTACACTTGTACCTTTATAGACAAAGTGAGTATAGATAGTACATGTGATTGACTGTAACAATGCAGTGTTGGTTGCTCGATCGCTTCGCTTTCTTGCTCTTCAATGCTTCACTTCAGACTTTAAAACACTCACTCTCCTTAATTCCTTAGCACTCAGACAGGGTTGACCTGAAAAAGGTAATCGGACGATCAAGTAAGTACTATGTCTAAAAAGTATATAGTGATAATTGATTAAAAAGGTACCTTACTCACTATAGAGGATTATTTATCGCATTGAGTCATGAATCATCTGAGTGATGGGTTGAATCTAGCACACATCAGTGTTAGTTGATTTCTTGGGTGGTTATCCTGATTTCTCGGGACATTATCCGAAGTTGATGGGATGTGACCCTAATTCTTAGAGAGTCTCTACATCTGCCTTAGCTGCTATTTATTATTTTTGACTGGTCGATCGATCACCGAAGTCGAGAGAAAATTTGTGTATATCTGAAACACATTGGTGGATGTACATTAGTACAATAAATTTCCCCTAACCTATAAAATTAAGATCCACTTATAGATATTTTACTTAGAACAAGTCAAGTCTTTGATAGGAGATACTCAATTTAATAGGAGATACTCAATCTAAGTATTTTGTAAGATACATGTCTAATATTTATTACCATGTATCAAATTTAAACAACATCCACCTGTAAATATAATGTGTTTGAAAATGGACTATACAAAGTGTTTATGAATTACCTTAATTTGAGATTATGTTTTATTTTAAGTTTAATGAAACTTTAGTGTAATATGTTTATATAATAAAATATTTATTGTCAGTAACTTACTCTCTTTTTTATCATTGTTATGCAATTTTGTTTTATGATTATACTCCATAGACGAACATTCAATATTATTGATCCTAAAAATAGTTATGAAATAATATAGATACATTTTATATATTTATATATATATATATATATATATATATATTACTAGTGATATAATATATATTGATAGTCATATTAGTCGAGTGTTATTTTTTGATGAAGTATTATGGAAAAGAATCACTACAAGACAATCATGAAATAGAAACCAATTTTTAGATAGTAAAATAATTAGTTGCAATAGTAACTAAATTAGAGACCATTTTAGAAACTAAAAAACAAATTGATTTCTAAATTAGTTTCTATTATTGTTAAATAGTTTCTAAATTGATATCTAATTAACAACCAATGTTTTTCTACCAAATTTAGAAACTAAATAATTGATAGTTAAAACCTTGGTTGCTAATTAGATATCAATTTAGAAACTATTTAATAGAAACTAATTTAGAAACCAATTTTTTTTTCTAAAATGGTCTCTAATTTAGTTACTATTGTAATTATTTTGATATCTAAAAATTGGTTTCTATTTCATGGTTTTCTTGTAGTGAATATTATAGTATCATACAATTAAAAAAAAAACTCTGCGCAATTTAAAAAAAAAATATTAAAAAAGTATAATATTTTTAAATAGTATAATGATTTATAGTTATATATCAATAGATTCCATTATCAATGTATTATAATTAAAATTATGCAACTCTATCACCTAGTTAATTAATTAACATATAAAGTAAGGATGAGTATTCTGAGTACTGGTAAGTATCTTAAAGTAATTTATTTTAAGAATTTATAATTACAAGTTAGTTAAGCTAGCTTTTAACTTGTAAGTGATTTAATTTTCTTTCATCATTATCCTTTATATTTTAATGTTTTTTCTTATTTTTAATTTATTTTTATCTATGTACTTATTTCAATTTTATAAAGACGAATAATTATTGTACTATTTTTAATATTATTGGGTTACTTTATAATTTCTTATGCATTTCAAAATTAAAATATATCTAATATTATAAATTGAAGTAACTAATGTTTCATTAAATTACATGATGCTACACATAGAAAAAATGGTAAAAAAACAAATTCAATGTAACAGTAATTTAAATTGATAAATAAAAAGATTTAAATTTCTGAAAATAAAAAAGTTGATTAATACTCATTTAAATAAAATTACTATTAAAAAATCTATACAATTTTTTAAAAAATAAATAGAAGGAATAATTTTTTTAAAAATAATTTAATTATTTAAAAAATATATAATTTAATTGCATAAATAATATATATTTTTTCTAGAAAGTATACAAAAATATTTTATTTCTTTCTTTCTTAATGAGAGAATACTAGTGGGAGGTATCTTATTTTTTTTATCGATGAGATAATATTAGTAGGAGGTATCTAAGTGAAGATCAATTTTAATAAATCATTTTTTTTAAAGTAATATATTTTTGCTTTAGTTTTTTTATACCGTTCATAACATATGTGTTCTGAATTACTTTCATCTTATCTATATTTATTTTTGTATAAGTATACCAATATCTTTTAATTTTCCATTTTGTGAGTATTTGATTTTTTTTAAGTATAAAACATCATAACACTATCCTAACCAAAATAATACTATTAGAGTGACAACCGTTTTTTATACACAATTTTTTTCTGATTTTACTCTTATTTAATATATTTCATTTTATTAATACAATGTAGTATTTTTTTATTTCATATGAATTACTTAAAAAATAAAATTATTTTTTATTTTTTTAAATTAATATTAATGTACAGTTTTTATATGACTTCTTCACTCATTTTTTAGTTCCTTATTTTAAGGCAACAAAAAGAGCATACGCTCACATTTTCACACCAAATCTCATATATAAAAGAAAATAACATTCACTCTTAATCACTCTCTGCACTCCATTTTTTTATTTTCAATTTTGACTCATTCAAAATTGTTTCTATCATCGTAAAAATTGAATAAAAGAGAAAAATGTAGACATAGACGCAATCACTTGCGCGTGTTTCCACTAATATTAATAATAGTCTTTGTCTAAGACTATTACAATATAACTTGTAAGATATGAGTTATACATCGAATATATAGAATAGAATTAAATACATAACAAATGTTGTTAAGAAGTAAACAATTAGTTTGATTTGACATTCTTATGAAAATAAGCGAGTTTCATCAAAGAAATACAAGATTTCAAAATCAATTGGATAAGGATAGTGAGTTGCAAAACCTCATTAATAGTCTTTCATAATTTTTCTGAAGAGCTCCTTTGGTGCTGCAAATTCAAAATACAATCAAAGAAATACTAGTTTTCAAAATAAATTGGATGAATTAACACATGAAATGAAACTCTCTTGAATTAAATTTTTACATTCAGCTTACCAGGCAATCCAGTGAAATTCTCAAATTGCCCATATGCTTGCCCTATAAACATCTCAAATCCTGTTACAATAGTGGCTCCTGCTTCTTCTGCTTCTTTCAAGAGCCTAGTCATCTTGGGAGTGTACACAGCATCAAAAACTAGGGAGTAATGTTTCAAAGCATGCTGCAAAAAACCAAAAATGAAATAACCATTTTCATACAATACACCAATAATCATATCTCATCTGAAAAGAAATCCAACTTCATCAGCAAATGGAAGAAGATATGATTGGCAATTACATATCAAATTGGAAACTTACACCACCAATTTTTCAAGGTCCTAATTGTATGGCACATCCATATTAAAGGAGCAAACCTTAGAAATAGGCGTCTAGTCAACTTTTGGTACCATTCCAATTGATGTTGTGTTTGCAAGAATCATACCATCTTCTGAATGGTAATTATCTAAATCAGCAAGTGCTAAAGCCTCTCCTCCAACTGCATCAGCAAGTTTTCTGGCCCTGTCTATATATAAACAGTGCAATACATATATAATGTGCCATAAATATGTTCAAAATAGACAGGAAAATAATACTTGTGATTGTTTCTGTTAGAAAAGTTGAAAACCATATGACTTTTTACTAAAATTATCTTTCTCTTCTGAACCTGAAGACATTTCTCAACCTTAACACCAATATTAAGAATTGATCACATATCAGTCATCTCCTACATAGGATGTTTTGTCAGAAACATCCAAACAAATCATATGAAGCTTACCATAGGTACGGTTCGCAATCACAACCCTTGCTCCTTTTTTTTTTGCACCGTAAGCAACTGCTTTCCCGGCACCACCGGCCCCAATGACAACAAACAGCTTACCAGCTAATGGCGAAACAGTTGTGCTACTGCCATTATGTTTACCTAGCCAGGAGTAATTGAAGTACATACACAACATCTTCAGAATAACAGTTACCAACAACAATCACAGTAACATTTGTAAGCCACTGAAGATGACAGACAACTACCTAGTAATGCATCCTCAATTGCAGAAATAGCACCAACATAGTCTGTGTTATAGCCGATTAATTTCCCGTCAGTTGGTCTTCTTATAATGCAATTCACAGCTCCTATAGACTGTGTTCATAACCAGTTGGAAGAATTTAGATAAACGGAATAAAATCATTTCCAATTATAGATCCAAAATTGTGAAACGTATACTGTAATGCAAAGTAAATCATTTTACCTTAGCCACTGGATCAACCTCGTCACAACACTTAACTGCTGTCTCCTTGTGAGGAAGGGTAACACTGAAATACAAATACTAAATATCAAATTCAAGTAGCTCTCTTAGAAGCTTAACTATCCAACACACAAAAAATGGCTGAAATAGAGTAATGTATTAGAGACCTGAAAAATAAGAAAGAGATAAGAGGCAACAGAAAAAGAAGAAAGAAGAGTTTAACAATAGAGGTGGAAAATTCTTGCTTGATATATATATCAAGCAAGAATTTTAGCATGCTAACAAGAACCTAGAACCAGAAGTTACCATAATCTGACCACAGCACACTTTGGAAAAGCATCTAACATTAGATTATATAAATTGAAAATTTCTTATAAGAAGCTGGAACCTGAATCCCACAAAATCTGTAGAAGAGTAAGCCCTGAGAAAGTTGGCAATGTCATCCACCAATAAAATTATATAAACACCATTAAAACCAACTGACTTGAAGGCTTCATTCAATAACATGGGTGATTTACTCTGACTCACAGGCTTTCCAATAAGCCCACATACTTTTGTATCAGGTGCCAGTAGTCTCAAATTGTATAGAGACAATAGATCTTTAAGTGAAGGTTCACCAGGAGCTGAAACTACTCCTGACTCAAGGGTGCCAAAAGTGAGATATCCACCAAATTTTGCACACAGAATACGAGAAATCAACCCCCTTTCACCCATAACAATTCCAATGAACGGAACCTGTAAATTAGAGAAATACTATGCTAAGTTTTTTATGCAGATGTATTTGTTAATTGTATGCAAAAACAAAGTGCTTCACAAATTCTTTCTAAAACCATCAATACATAGTTTTAAATGGTTAAGGCAAATGTTTCATTAAATTTACATTGGTTGCAACTGCATTTCTCCTTGTTTCTTCAGATAAGAATCTGCATAACATATCTGTGACCTCTCTTCCTGAATTTAACTTCCCATCAGTTTCATCTTTGCAATTCACAAATTAAAGTCACTAATGTATAAGATGAAACCTCTATAAAATCATTAAATTGATATATATAATTGATAATTAAAACGTGACTTACTTGAGAATGCGTCATTATTTGAAACATGCGTGTGACATCAGCAATGTCCAAGGCAGTTGTTGCAATCTTCACAATGTCTGCTCCCGTTGCTTGTATTCTTGCTACAAGGTTACATAGATCCTCAGTTGAAGGAGTAAGTTTAAAGTTGTGAGATGAAACAATCACCCTCGTTCGATTGTATGTCTTCCCACGTACAGAGTCAAAGAACTCATGCGCTACCTTTAGAGATATGACATAGATAAACTTTCATTTCACTTTCATAGTTTAAACAAAATAAATATATTGCCAAAACTAAGGTGCTAAGGTACTAGAATCACACCATTATCATATGAAGAGAACCTACCCAAGAATTTATTAAAGAGTGTTATGTTCATAATTTACCAGATTATAATTGAAAATAAAAATAACTTTTTTTTAAAAATGTGAATTTACATTAAAAAAAATAAATTAAATTTCACAGTATAAATTAGTGTAATTTAATATTTTTAAGTGTAGAGTTGTCAAAAGTAATTTTTTTTTCTACCCAATATGTTAAAATTGAAATTGAGTAGGCTTAAAAATAACCTTTTTGTTGGTTGTGTTGATTTTGGTTCTTATTTTTTTTTCCTGAAAATTATTTGTACTACCTGATGGCCGAAAGGCCGACCAGACGACCAAGCCGACTAGACGACAAGATGCAAAGCTAAACACATAATTAGGTATAAACAAGCCAACTTAGGTGATAAGCACGGTTAAGGCATA
>Ga0123342_1002287_pt1 | contig 31877 bp, 25 predicted proteins | sample Turbeawhitnodule_FD_89960 | JGI IMG/M metagenome (GOLD analysis project Ga0123342, IMG submission 89960) | Root nodule microbial communities of legume samples collected from Mexico - Turtle bean Mexico white nodule | ecosystem: Host-associated > Plants > Roots > Nodule | place: Mexico: Nepantla... | reverse complement strand
TGCCAATTCTTCGAACAGTTTCGTGAAGCACTCCTTGTTCCATACAGGTAGAGGCACCCCAAAACACCTCACCCAAACACATCTATGGCTTGCGCCACTGCTGAACGACCACGGACTGACACTATAGAATACACTATCGAACCACCCTTTGTTTTGCTTCATGAGGTTCGCCAGATCCTCCCCATCTCTCGGGGTCAGCAAAACCAGGTTGTCGCCCATGAACCTGGCTGTGACCATTGACATACCTCCTTTGATGATTTCCTCCTTCAGCTTTTCGAAATCCATACCTGCATTGAGTTTCCCTACGAAGCTGTTTATCATCCACTGTGGCACATTTTGTGTTGTATTGATAGCTAGGCCCTTCCATTCTTCCTGAGCTGTACCTAGAACGACTTCAGCGAAGGACCTGTTCCTATTCTTCTCCACCCAGATCCCCTCCCTTCTTTGTGTGCCTTTAGCTACATCAGCCACTAGAGGTTGAGTTTTTACTTCCTTTTGACTCTCCCTGTGCCGCGACCTAGGGGTTCGCCGCTCCCCCCGATTTGTTTCAGCCTGGAACCTCTAATACTTCGGGATATTCACGTGCAGCTTCCGGTTGCCAATAAAAATATGATCCAGTTCACCTTCCAGCCTCCTCACGTTTTTTACGTCCAGAAATCTCACAAAACAAAACCTCCTCCCCCACTTATTAAGCCTCCGAGATATGAAAATCTCCTTCACCCTTGTCCATTTCTGGAAGATCTTAACCATGTCTGACTCTCCGTAACCATGGGGAAAGTTTGAGAAAAAGAAAGTGAAGAAATCGTTGTCATTCCTTCTTGCATTATTCCTTCCGTACCCCTGACCTCCGTTCCTACCATGCCTTAGCCCGTCGTTCCAGCCATCGCGTCTTCCAGCCCTCGCGTACCCCTTACCTCCGTTCCTACCATGCCCTAGCCCGTCGTTCCAGCCATCGCGTCTTCCAGCCGTTGACATCACAATCCCTGGCATGAGCTCTCACTCTTCACTAACGTTTAACTCATTCTAAACACTTTTGATCTACATACGAACCTTGATTTCATAATCATAATAAGTCTTTTTCGTACATATATCCATAAATATTCAAAATTATATATAGATCATATGGTTCAAATATAACATATTGTCTTAAAAGAGAGCGAATTCTTTGGACAAAATATAATTTGTTCAATGAACAAAATAAGAAATTAGTTCCTCATTCCCAAATTAAAATTTTGAGGAGCAAATCCTAATATGTTGGGCAAATTATGAAAAAAAAAAAACACTACAAAAATAGTTGATTTCACAATATCTCAAAAAAAACATAATAGCTATAAATGTAACATTTTTAAAATGTTTAACCAATAAGAACATTTAACCATAAATATATGATCACAAATATTAATTTCAAACTTAAAGGTCGCACACTCTCCAACTTAACCGAATACGCAATTAAATATAAACAAAATAATCAAACACATCATAATTATAGGTTGTTAGAGTTCTCAGTCTCTCGATCTTATTTAACTATATATCATCTGAAAAATGACTTAAGACAATTATAGATATTAGAAAAAGAGTAAAAAGACAATTATAGATATTAGAAAAAGAGTAAAGTAAAGAGAGAAAAAAAATTAAAGAAAAAAAACAAAGAAAATTAGAGAAAAAAAAAGATATATAAGACCTATTCCTCTTGGCCTTCCACGTGCATATTTACTCGCCGTTATCTCTTGTTCCTAAATGTAACATAGAAAGTGGATTAATAAATTAGGGTTATTTAATGTGGAATGTGTAAATATTAACTACTATTTATTAGCTTCACTATCTTGAATTTATGGAGCAAAAGAAACGTAGATGAGCATGACGCTACACATTAACGCCCAATAGTGCATTTAATGGGAATGGAAAATGTACTATAACTGACGTAAGCAAATTAATGCAATTGCTATATTTCAGATATTCATTTGCCCTCATTAATTTTAGTCTTTTCTCCATTTTGGATGAAATGATCATCTTAATACTATCACAGTTTTATTATCTAGTTTTAGATGAAAGGAACCACCATAATGTCTCTCAACACATTTTCCAGTTACAATAACTTTTAGTATCTTAGTTTGCCCTTCCTTGAGTACCTGAAATAAAAATATTTACTAATTTTTTTTATTAGATTTTGAATTTCAAAATACAAAGAAAGAAAGTTACCAACAGATAAAAGGAAGTAGTATATATATGATATGTTTGTATAGGTTTTGCCTAACAAAAAGAGATATTAGAAGAAAAAAATATTGGGGTTGGATTGAGGTTATTGTGTGAGAGAGGAATAGAAAAAATGTGTATTTAGTTTCTGTGCTTTTTAATATGGATGAAATTAATTTTTAAATGTTAAAATTATGTAAATTTAGTCTCTTCAAACTTTAAAAACGTAATAAATTCTTTTAAAAAATTAAATCCATATATGGAATTAATAAAAGATATATTTAGAAAAAAATTTAAAAAATTATTATAATTCTTTACATAAAATAATCAAGATTATTTTTTTCAACAATTGGCAGATAACTTTTTTTCTTGCAGGATATATATCTCCTTTTTGTGAAACGTATATCCTTATTTCTTCTTGATATTCAATTTACTTTTATGCTTTCAATTCATTGAACACACAGGGAACAAAAAGAATAATAAGAATTTATCTTAATATAATCGTTCTATAAGTGTGCTTCAATAAAATAGCCATCATTCTCTAAGGCCAAATTAGTGAAAAGAAAAATAAGAAGAAACCCTTCATTTTCAGTATCTAATTTTTTCAATCTCATGAACTGTCATGAAATCAATGGAGAGTGAAGACTATGCAATGGAAATAGTTACATAATTTAGCACATAATACAAACATAGTTTCCCATGCAACATATAAAAAACTCTGTTCTCGTTACTTGAGAAGAAAATGAACCATGCTGCTGTGAAAGCCTAGTAGCCCTTGAGAGAAAATGGTCTTGCTTAATTTGAAATCCTAAAAGAACCTACCTAAATTCTACTATTATATATATATAACATCTTACATAAATTTTGGATGATGAAGGACAGTCTTGTATGTACATAGATATGATTATAATACACTAGGTTAGTTCTTATCAATCTCCCATTAGTCATCCTAGCAGTTAAGCCACCACTACGTAGATGTAGGTAGGTTAAATACCACCTTGTTTTTAACACATAGTTAGACAAACTATAAAGAAACCTGGACCATATATTCAAAGGGGTAATTAAAAGATACAACTTGGCCATGCTTTCCACATATATCTGAGAATTTTCAACCAAACACTTATTTGTACGTTCTTAATTAATTAGCATGAGAGAGGCTCCACCTTCTTCCTCTTCAGGAATTTGGAAGGGTTCTGATCTGGTGGGTGCATGAATTTGCAGTTTGGACAAGTAGGGGACGACTTGCACAGCATTACCAACATGTGACACCTCATACAAACCGTTGCAATCATCTCCTTGTGATCTACCTCTGATGATAGCCACGATGGAGGTCCACTTAGAGCACATGAATCATCCATTTTACACTTGCTTGATTCATTCAACAGATCATGCTCACCAAAAGTGCTCCTGGTGGAACCATAGTTCTTCTCATTTATATCATAGCTTTCTTCTTTTTTCTTCAGTGACAGCTCCAGGTCTAGGCTCATTTGACCAAGTAATGGTGTTTTAGGATCAGAGTTTCTCTCCGAATCTGGTGTTTTCATCATACTCATCCCTGCGTTGCTCAAGTGTATGTGCCCTGACTGCATGAAAATAGTCAAACTCCAGATTAACTCATTGCAACCAAAATGAGTAGACAAAGCAAGATAGCTTTGTATTAACATTAATTTATATGAATGAAAGATAATGATCATACATATCCTTTAACATATACTTAAGAGCTCGATCCACATGTTTGTGTATAGATTCATCAGTAGAAATTAATCTTCAGAAGAAATACCCCAGTAGAAAAAGTTTGACATATAATATGAATATTATATATATATATATATATAGTATACCTGAATAGTGAGGTATTGTCGCAATTTATGAGAAGGTAATGGTGTGTCGAGGTGAAGCTCTATACCGAAGATGGAATTTCGTTTCTCTGCATGAGTTGGATGAATCTTGAAGAATTCTTCAGTGAGTGTCTCCTCTTGCCACTTTCTCTTCCTTGGTGGAGGTTGAAATTCTGCAGGAACTTCTGTTATGGGGGTCTCGGAGAGTACTTTGTGAAAGGAGACCATAGTAGCCAGAAGAATGAAGAGTGAGCGCAATGTGCAATGTGCAATGGGTTGAGGTGGTTATATAGTAGGTGGCAGAACTTAAAGGTAGAAGTGTCAAAATTGGTGGTCTTTACCTATGTACGTGTGAACTGTGACATGCTTTCCAACTTGGCTAACCTTTCATAGTACACATTTTCACAACTTAAGTAACAAGTTATTTATTATAGATCAAAACGCTACGAGTTCGGTTTTACCACCATACCTCATTCTTGCGTAGCAAAAAAATGGGTTCATGCATTTTCCTGCTTCCAAACTACTCTTGTGAAGACTTGGGCTGAAGATCATATGTAATAAATGAATCTTCATTTCACCTTTACACGTAATTCCACGCCCACTATTTCAAACTTCATTTTATTAGATTGTCACATATTTCAAGCTTTAACCAAAATGCTTACTATGTCAAAGCCAAAATATCCCTCAATCCATTAAAGATACACTTTAATACTCCTCTTACGTCTATTAAAAATAATTTAACTATTCATTTAATATTTTTAATTTCATGCAATAAAGAAGTATATTTTATAAATTATACCGTGACTCATATATTTAATGGAGATCATTTCTAGGATTAAATAGAGTTTTAAAGTTAAAGTTTGTTTATATTTAAGTTCATTAAATATGACTTTATATATATGTATGGAAGTTCAGACAAAAATATATATTATCAATATCTATCAGTTTTTTTTTTTCTTTTTTTCTCTCTCGTCATATTATTATCTAAATTGTTTTCTTCCCAAGTATTATTTAGCATTTCAGATTTATTTTATCTGATGAATTATAGAGTGGTGATAAACATCGACCTGTGTGAGTTTTATTTATTATTTCTTAAAACTTTTTTTGTTTGTGTTCCTTTTGTTATTACGATGGTTAATTAGTAGGATTTTTAATAATGAAAAAGTAAAATTGATTGTTTAATTAAGTACTGAAATTGTTAGTGAAATAGTAGTAAATGGGTTTTAGAACAGTAGCTATATGAGTATAAAATAAAAGTAGAAGAGTAGTGAATTATAATGTGATCGTAAATTGAATTGAATTAAATGAAATTTGGTCTTGAATGACATGACTGGCTATAAATTAATTTGGTACTTATGATTATGAAAGTCGGTGGGAAAGGAGAAGGAGGATATGCATAGCACGGGTCATTAATGTTGGGAGTCTATACAGTTGAAGGGAAGGTCTCCAATCGCAATGCTTCTTTAATGTCGATAATAACTCCAACTTCCCCAATTAGTTCATTATAAGAACAACAAAAAACACAGCAAAATCAGCTTCTCACAATCATAAAACTCTTCACACTTTACCATAACAAATCTAGGTTACATTTATACTCAAGCACCAAATCACCCTTTTTTTCCTTCAATTTTTTAAAACAAAAATGTTTCTAGTCGTAACTATTTATTGTTATCAAAATTAAAGATATTATTTTTTTTCATCTGATAATTAATTCATTTTCATATTTACCATAAAAGTAGAAAAATAAAAATATGAAAATTTATAAATATTTTATTATAAGCGAAAATAATTAATGTATCTTTTTAATTTCTATGTAAGAAAATTAAAGAAAAATAAAAGTAACTTTTCTAATCTTGGATCTGATAGTTTTTTAAATTCTCCAGATACATCATAATAAAATTTAAGAGAATCAGTAATGAAAAATATTTATGTAATAAAATTTTGATCAAGTAAATGGTCTCAATTTCAAATTCAACATTAAATGTGTAATAGAGTTAAATATTTAGAATAAAAAAGGTGTGGTTTACAATTATGCTAATTAATTTATACAATATTAAGATTGTGTATATTGAAAATACTCCTTTCATTTCTATAATAACTGCACTTTAATGTTCTCTCGTGCAAATTAAGAATTACAATGAATATTTCATTTAAGAAAGATTTATTAAAATATTATCACTCTTTCTTTTAATAAATACATTATTTTTACAGAAACAAAATGATAATTAATCAGATAAGAAATAAAAGAATAATGTTTTTGAAAAGGGAAAATGTAAGTGAGTGTGAAAATTTGGTAGAAAGTTAAAACTGCAAAGTGGAGAGAATATAATATGATTTCCTTTCACAAAAGTTCACAAGACAATGTTAATCGATAGTGTTTAAAAAATTGGGAAGAATTGTAGTTTACTGAATCTAAAAACTTGAATGTGATAGACACCCTTTTCAGCCATTTATTCATGGATGACATATGCTATTTAACACATGTGAAGTAAAGACTCTCAACCCCCTCACCATTAAATCAACCAGGTCCTAAAATGAATGGAAATTTATTAACTGTTCCTTCTCTCTCCCCATTAAATGTTTAGAACAACCACTACCCTTCTCTTCTCTCATTCCTGCAGCTGTATTTCATCATCATATATTACTTCAACATATATTTTTTTCTTGTATGTATTTGTCTCCCTCAAAAACCCAAACAACCCATCTTTCAACCAAGTAAAAGACAATGAGACAAATGTCTGGTTTGTACGTGGTTCAACATAATGTACACAAAGTAATGCTTTATTGCATGCATGCTATGGCTTCAAATATAATGTAACGTGTCATATTTTAGTTCAACATGCTACTCTGATTCTGAATATCATAAACCCTTCTCTTGTCTTTCACATTGTAAACCTAGTCATAACAATTCATATCAATAATATTCTTTCTGTTTTCCCTTTTCTATTTCATAAGGGCTAAATAATAAGATATGACTATGTTAAAAATATAATAAATAAATAATTATTTATGGATTAAATATGTTTTTTTTTCATCGTATCATACCACGAAATTAGTTTTCGTTTTTGGTCCAAACTTTAGACCATCAAAAAACTTGTAGTATGGAAATACTTGTAACAAGTTATCTTGTATATGAAATCAATTCAATTTAAAATTTCAATTTATCAACCCATTAAACGTAGTTAAAGACGAATATTTAACTCTTCTTTACATGAAATTTTTATGTGAAAAAAAATATATTTTTCTTCTGCCTATATCTTATTATTCAACAAGAAGATAAGTGATTACAAATTGATTTTATAACTCCTTAAGATATTAAAATCATTTTGTTAAAAGATATAGACTAAATTATAACTTTTGTCTATTTCTTGTTTTTATGCAACTTTAACCCCCCTAGTTTAAAAAATCGTCATTTTGTCCCATTCTAAATTACAATCACTTGTTTATTTATTTTTTATAAATTATTTCTTGTCAGTACCTTAAATAAATATATTAGGTTAGAGTTTAATTGTTCAAAAAGAAATGTATAAAAAATTGAAACAAAATTATAAATTTTCTAAAATCAGGAGTCTGAAATTGTAAGAAACAATACGAAAACTCAAAATTACGAATGAGAAATTGACTAAAATTATTTAACCAAATATTAAAGCTAGGTTCTTGGAAAGATGACACAAAATATGTAACATGTATTATATTATATTATAAACAAAAAAAATTAAAATATCTTGAATCATTTATAAATTTTCTCTAATATTAGAATCTGTAAAATTATTTTCCCGGTATCAAAATATGGGTATAATAAATCACAATTGCAAAACTGACGTTAAAGAATAAGCTAACTATTTAATTTAATATATACATGTTATCTAAATAAAATATAAAAGATTAACACCTGTTACATCCGAATAAAATATAAAAGATTAACACTTGTTAGGGTATTTGATTTGATTTGTTTGACAATATACTATTTTGGTATATATCTTATCTATCTCCTAAGGATAATTTTTAAATATTTTGTTGAATATTTGTGATTCTTCATCTTTAACTTAATGTCAGGAATCTTTCTCAGCTTTTACCATAATATATTTGTTTATTTGACTTGATCATTACAATGGGATATCTTATCAAATTTTCAAACTTAATACTTACCACACATCAAAACTTACTACTACTTCCTTGGTTACTATATAAAACTCATTGATTACTATTTTTTTTTTATATAAAAACTCTAGACGACACGTGTCATCATATTGGTTACTACTTACACATACATATTCATTACAATAATACTATTTTGGTTATTACTGCAATATTATCTATACATTAAATTTATCAATCACACATTATTTTTCACCAATTCCATTCCAGTAACAAACATCATAATTATGAATTATGTATTATATGGAAAGAAAATATAATATAAGGAAGATTGAATTGTGTATTTAATTTGTTTTTCAAATTTTCAAAATATCAGCATCTAATGGAATATAGTCATGCGTATTTTAAACTTAAAAATGCCTTGTCAAATATTTTCATGTTTAAAAAGGTCTTCTTATTTCGTTTTGTTAGAATTAATAATATAATATTTCAAGATATTATAGTAGATCAAGATTTACGTTTGATATATTTATATTGGTTCATTTGTAAATCCAACTAACATCTAGTTCTTAATCAACTTAATCAAATTTTACAAGACAAACTATCGCTAAAAAATACAAAGCGGTATTCTTTAAACCTTAGTCATTTCTGGATAAAACTGAGTATTGTTTGGACTATTGTCAGTTCTGGGTATGACTGAGCATTTTTTGGAACAGAAGAACTTCTAGCTAAGACTAAGTATTCTTTGTAATGCAAACACTCCTAGCAAAGATTGAGTATTCTTTAGAACATAATCACTTTTGAGTAAAACTAAATATTCTTTGGAACACAACCACTCATACTAAGATTGAGTATCTTTTGGAGCATAGTCACTCCTAGTTAAGACAACAATTTACAAGGAAAATGATCTAAAATATAACAAATTAACTCACTAAAAGAGATGTTGTGTCTTATGACATATAGACAATGAAGTTTACTCTTCTAGATAGCTAAAGAACAAAGACAATGTTCTATTGATGAGCTAAGGTTACAAGCTTAAGATTGAACTCTATACATAGATTGTAAGCTTGTGTGAATGATTGTTGATTCATAGGTTTGTAACCTTTCTTCTTTGAAGGCAACTTCTATATATAGAGGTTTCTAATCCATTTGATAACTTTTTATAGCATTTCTAAACATAAGAGAAGGTCTTCTTCTTCATGTTGCACTTATCAATGCTCATGCGTAGAGATGCATTAAATGCTTTTTATGCAAAATTAATTTCATATCTCTTCTTCAAGCAACAATCTCATAATTGGCATAACTTATCAAGCCTAGGAAGAATAGCTTTCATTCAAATTGGAGTAAAAATAGGACTATCGATGAACTATTTTAGTCTTATCTAATTTTCAAAATAAAACTAAGTTTCCCCTAATGTGTATAGGGCTAACCTTGGTTGAATCCCCAAAGACACATCTAATGTATTATATTTCTATTGTTTCATATTCTCCTTAACAAATTAAAACTGGGAGAAAACAAAGGAATTAAAATTGAAATGAAAAAAGAAACTGGAATGTAAAACAAAGTGAAGAATAGACCATCTATAGAGACTCGTATAGTAGATTGTCTATTAACACATGAAATGCAAAGAATTGAAAGTAAATGCCAGAATGTAAAAGATTTAAAACTAAAACATCAATGTAAACTAAAAACGTGAATTCATCGTGCAAAACAAGCTAAGTACAATTGTTAGGTTGTCTACTTAGCAATTGCTTACTAGATTCACTGGTGCAGAAAAGGTGAAAAACGACGGTCATTTTAGCCTTAAAATGACAACTTTCTGATTGGTGTTTTTCAGCACGTAGTCTATTCTCTTAAAGAAAAGAAAACAACTATTTAGCCGCCTGTTACATTCAGTCTAAAATGGCGGCTATGGTAAAAGTCGTCGTTTTATACCTCCCATAAACTTGTATATATAATACATCCATGAGGTATAAAACGACAGATATGGTAAAAGTCTTCGTTTTATACTCTTCCTAATCTCAGCACACATGGTGCCCTAAAATGGCGGCTATGGTACAAACTGTTGTTGTACACCCTCCCAAAAGATATAAAACGATGTTTTTTACCATAGTCGTCGTTTTACATGGGAATTTTTTTAGCTCGTTTTGTTTAATGCTAATTCCCATCTAAATTAACTTATTCAATTAAAACTCAACCAGACAATATACATAAATTTAAATAATCAAATTATATATATTGATAAAATGTATTACAAACACTAATAACATATTCCTATCTATCTATCTAATTCCTACACTAATGATTAGCTATCCTATAGTTATAGAAATTAAGGAAATATGTGGCCTAAGCATTTCTGACATATTCTATGGCAGGTTAAGGGAGTGGGATCTCTTTCGTAAAGAACTGCATTAAAAAATAAGCTTCACATTAATTAGTGTTAAGATACATATATGTTAAAAAATTATAAAAATAATTTACCATCATGTTACCTGCTCCCAATCACTTTTAATGCATAATCTTACAATAACCACACTCATAGCCTCCCGGGTGTCTATTACACTATAATTCAATAGAAATTAAAAGTTAATATTGATAAACAATGAAAAGAGAATGACAAAAATTACAAACCTTTAGTGTCATCCACTTCAGATTTTGACTATTTGAATTGGATCGACCTTTGAGGATATTATATCCACGCCATGAACTGATTAAAACAAAAAACCGCATTAGTAGATGCTTAAGTAATATACGTAGTTAAGTTTATAGTGTAATTACACATCAATCGTATTCTTCATATGTGTGGATGGCTTCTTGTGCAATGAACAAAATCACACAACAGTCTTATCAACCGTGGATAAGACAAGTAATTGCCAATCAACCCTATATCATCCATGAAAAGAGTTAGTAAATATTTAAAACATGAAATAGTAATAATTGACGACTTATAATTGAACTTACTCATTAATATAAGGGCATAGATAAATTTGTTTTCCCTCTTTTTCCAGAATGTTAGTGATGTATGACTGGCTTCGGATTTCTTTGTTCCAATCAGATTAATATACAACGAATCCAAGAATCCATAAACATCTTCATTTCCGTCATTGATAGAACTTTTAGACAAATACCTACAAGTTATTAGTTAAAGCCTAATCAATAATAATTTAACATAAAATAAATTAAAATATAGGTAAAGATACTTACATCATAAAAAATTGAATTATATTTATATTGAGCTCCTGGTCTCCAACTGCAAATTCTAACAAATCTGACATGTATATATGTATAGTGGCATGTCAATGTTTATTCCAAAAAGCGTATCATCCCACGAATTTCCATAGGGTTTTGATCAATATCTTTAGAAGCTCCAGATAAGGAAGATATAGGACATTCAATGGGAACTTCATGCTTCATTTTCGGACTTGGTTTCCGATGAGGTTTCTACAAAATAAAGAACATTTGTATTAAATTAGATGTAATATATAAATATAAATTAATATAATGAAATTAAATTATTACCAAAGGTGTTTGGGCCAGGCTATGAATGTGTGAAATGCATCGACCACAGTTGTTACCTCAACTGAAGGTAGTGGAATAAGAGCATCAACTACTCGTACTTTTTCCACCGTTACCATCACCACATCAGGGGAGAGAGGAACGTTATGTAAGGTGGTGGCCTCTTGATATACTTTTCCAATGGCCACCACCTGAGGAAAGATGTCGCCCTCTACCAGTAGCTCACATTGGCTCATTTGGCCAATGACATCCCCCTAATGTTGAGGGAGTTGCACAACTCCCCTTTGTGCTCTTGGGAACGAGACTAACATGTGGCTCGGCACAATGTTGGTACGATAGAAACTCCTGTTGCAACTCTAGCCGCACACATTCAGTCTCATTTCTCATATCCTCCATTAATTCTTGACGTATCTTCCTCGTCAATTCTGCTTTGGTATCTGAGGTTGTGAATGAAGATGAGTGTCGTGGTGCAACTCCGAAATATTGTTTAATTCCAACCCCTTTTCTAGTTGAACGTACACAACCATAGTGCTCAGGTCGTCCAATTCCTTCAACCAATATATCATGACGACCTTCAGGTACAAAATTATCTTGATAACTTTGCTCAAACAAGGAATCTAGCAAGAGACCGAAATCATATAAGTTTTTAATATAATTAATGCTTTAAAATAAATGCAAAAGAGGATAAAAATAGCTTACAATTTTTTCTAGGACTATCTGTGATTGCTCAGAACTTTATGCTCTCGAATTTTTAATTCGGGCCAACTTCCATTTTTTGTGGAAGGAAGGTGGTGATGGAGGTTCACTGACCCCTGTATCAATCTCAGATTTAGTCCCCTGTCCGGATTGCTTCTTTTCCATCATCAGTGATTGCTTAAGCTTTTGATACCCTGAACGATACATTATGTGCATGGTAAAATTCTTTTGTGTTGTGACTTGACCTTTCTTCCGAAAATCTTGTCATAAATGAAATAAACAAAGTGAATTAAATAATATTAAGTTATTAATGTTATGATCCATATATAAAGTAGTTAAGTAACTTCACTTACCATCCATGCTTCAGATTGACGGCTTTGAACAAAAAGACGCCATGTTTCTTTGTCAATATTAGTGTACTTTAAACAAGTATTTTAAAGATGCCAAAAACATATTTCAGCATCAGTGTTGACTTAAATTGACAAAATTTAATGCTGATATTAAATATAATTTTTTATCGAAGCGATTCCACATTAGGGATGTCAAAATGTGTTTGCAAAATAATATCATGAATTTAAAATTGATCAATTATATTAAAAAGCATTATATGATAACGATAATAATGTAAAGCTTACCAAGACATCCTCCCAGAGTATGTTCTGATTGACCTTTGACACATCATCCCATGAATTAATGAATATGGAGAACCTCTTTACGAGCAACAACTCCAAGATAGTTGCTAAAATTCTCAGCATTGGGACCAGAAACCACTCTAGTGTTGATGTCAATGTCGACAAGTGTCTTCTCACCATTAACACGTCTTAATCAGAGATGCTTCAATCTAGTAGATCCCACGAATAACTACCGACAACAATTGTTGCATCAAGATGTGATAATCATGAGACTTCAACCCAATTAACTTCAAATCTTGCATTGACACTAGGCTCTTCACATTTAAGGAATGTCCTTGTGGAACTTTCACACCCTTTAGACATTGACAAAAAATATTTTTTTCATCTTTTGACATGGTGTAACAGGTTGGGGGAAAATATGTATGCTTACCCATTTGTTTTGGTTTCAACTCGCCTCGTATGTTCATCTCAAATAAATTTAAACAAGCATTTAGACTATTCTTCGTCTTCCCGTTAATAATAAGAAGTGTACCAATTAAACTATCACACACATTCTTCTCAACATGCATTACATCTATACAATGTTTGACTTCTAACCTCGTCCAGTACGAAAGATCAAAGAAGATTGATTTTTTCTTCCATAAGTTTGTCACAGATTAGTTCTTTTTCGACTTACCGAAGATGTGGTCTATGTTATTTACCTTTTTGTAAACCTCAACACTAGTTAATGGAGTTGGTGGACTACCAGGCTCTTGATTTCCATTAAAGACATTTTTTCAACCTCCAGTAAGGATGATGACTTCTAAGAAACCTCTGATGCCAAATATATATTGTCTTCCTTCCATGTTTCAATTGTTGAGAAGTGATGTCTTCTTTGCATATTGGACATGCTTTATGACCCTTAACATTATACCCTAATAAGTTACCATATGCCGGAAAGTCATTAATGGTGCAAAATAACATGACATGCATCTTGAAAGTTTCATTAGCAAATCCATCAACACCCTGATCCCACATTAACTTTAAATCTTCAATTAAGGGACTTAGATAAACATTTATGTCATTTCCTGGCTATCTTGGACCGGATATCATCATAGACAACATCATGTATTTTTGCTTCATGCACAATCCAGGAGGTAAGTTGTAAATAACTAGTAAAATAGGTCATGAATTGTGGTTAATACTCATATTACCAACGGATTCATTCTTTATGTAGCTAAACCAAGTCGAATATTTTTTAATTCTTTACCAAACTCTGGAAACTCGTCATCAAATTTCTTCTATTGAATAAAATCAGTTAGATATCGGTACATGCCATCACATTTCCTCTTATTTGCATGTCATCTAAGATTCTTAGCATCATTTGGGTTTGCAAACAAACGCTTCATCCTTGTAATGATGGAAAGACACCACATAACCTTCATTGGGGGTCCATGCTTTTCTATCTCTTCAATATTGTCATCATCTTTTTGTTTCAACTTATAACGTGATAACCCACACCTCAGCCAAGTTTTCAACAATTCAAAATCTTTCTGTATAATATTAGGACATGCATGTATCTTTTTATACTCCATACCCATTGGACAAAGAATCATTTTGGCCTCATAATTACGATTAGGTAGAGTATTTCCCTTTAGAAGCATATCCTTCAACAACTGAAGCAATTCCGTGAAGCTTTTATCAGTCCATCCATTTATCCTTCAAATTCATCAATCTTAACACCGATGACAATCGTGTGAAGTTAGTTGATCTAGGATATAATGGAGTCTCTGCATCGCTTGACATACTTTCATATCCATGTGTTTTTGCAAAAGACTCAACTCCCACATCATGAATCATGTCTTCCAATTGATCATCATGTACATCACCATGTACTACATCATCCATGGTGGACCCACATATTCTTCAGATACGGAAACACGTGGTAAATTTAATAATTCACTATGTCATGTCCAAGTTGTATAAGATCGAAGAAACCCATCACATAGAAGGTGCTCCCTAATTTTCTTAACATCCAGTCTCCTTTTGTTCAAACAATTAACGCACGAACACCTAAACTTTACTCCATCATGACCACTATCATTGGTGTTACGTTCCACAAATTGTATAAACATTTCTAGTCTTCTTTCGTACTCATTACTTATGCAAACGGAGTTAATCCAATTTTGATCCATTATGTTTTGTAATGGTCATTCAGGTGTTTACTAATGAGTATGAAATCTCACGTTTGCCGAGGATCGAACACTCTCAGACTAAATACCAACACGTATCAATTGTCGAGGGTCGAACACCCTCAAACTCAATACCAAAATGATAATTTTATTCTAACATAATATAAATTGATATAAATACAAATTATAATAAATACTAAATATACAAATTAAAAATCATTAAATTAATCATAATACTAAATCATATAAATCTATTTACAATATAATAATTTAATAATTCTATTCTTACCTAAAAACTAACATAATATAAATTTAAATTAAAAATAAATACAAATTATAATAAATACAAAATATAAAAATTAATAACACTAAAAAAATATTAAAACACCACCAACTTGTGCATGAAGGCAACGGTGGTGGTGAAGAGCAGCAGCAGCGAACGACAGTGGCAGGCTCATGGCAGCGGCGGCGGTGGCTAGCAGCGGCGAAGAACCAATGGAGGCACAAGAGAACCAACAATGAAGACAACAGTGGTGAATAACAATGAAACAGTAGGCAATGAAAGCCTTCACCAATAATGGAAGACATAAACGAATAAGAGAAATAGAAAAACAAACGAATAAGCAATGGTGAGTGAATGAAAGAAACTTACACAATGGCTAAGAGCTTGAAGATGAAGAAGAAGCAAAGAGAGCCCGAAGGCAAAGAAGGAAGACAAAGCGCGAGAAGACAAAGGAAATACGAAAGCGTAAGTGGCATGCTACGAATTAGGGTAATAAAATGAGTGTAAAATGATAGCTCTTAGGCAAATCCATCATTTTATACCAAAGTGCTTGGTTTAAAACAATGACTATGAGTAAAAGCGTCGTTTTAGACCAAACACTTTGGTCTAAAACGACGCTTTAACTAATAGTCGTCGTTTTAGAGTCGCTTTAATTTCAAAAATGTCATCGTATTTTGATTGACAACGTTTGACAATAAAAGCACTGTGAATGTATTGTCGTAAATGAGTCTTTTTGCACTAGTGATTTTTTAACAGTTCTACTTAAAGTAGAGGAAAGTGAAAGAGAAAGATCAAAGCGAGAACGTTTAAAAGTAAATAACAAAAAAGTAAATGCATGAAATGTAAGTGTTATGAATTGTGGAAAGACAAGAAGCCGACATATCTTATTTTCACCCCTTTGAAATTTAATGTTTCATTTTAAATACAAAAGATAACTTGGGAAAATTTGATTCTAAGAGTGATGAAGGAATTTTGCTTGGTTACTCTGAAATGTCTAAGGCTTTTCAACTTTAAAACATTTAATGTTGAAGAAGTTATCCTTGTAAGATTCATGACTTTAAGCCTGAGAATAAATTTGTTGTCTTGCAGGAACCTAAGAATAATGCATCAGACCATCAAACATGTGCACTATACATTCAAACAAGTCTTCTAAACAATCAGACAAATACATCATATGGTATGCACAATCCTTCAGCAAAAGAAAGAGAATCGTCTGGCAAGAACTCAACGATACTAAAGTATCATCCTCATAGTTTTGTCATAGGAGATCCCAAGAAATGAGTACTACAAGATCTAAGGTAAGAGATTAGACAATAATAATCTTAGAAATTGAATCGAGAAGATGAAAACTTGGTTCATGCAATGCGATAAGAGCTTGAACAATGTAAGAAAAACAAAGTTTTGAAGCTTGTCGACGACCCTAACAACAAAGTTGTCATTGATGGCAAGTGGGTGTTCAAAAACAAGTTGAATGAATAAGGTTAAGTTGTGAGAAACAAGGCCAAACTAGTATCCAAGGGATACTCACAATAGGAAGATATTGACTATACTGAAACCTTTGCTCCTGTAGCTCGGCTATATAAATCTTGTTATCTTTTGCTACTTTCAGCAAAATGAAGTTATATCATATCAACGTTAAAATTTATTTCTTAAATGATTTCATCAAGGAAGAAGTCTATGTAAAACAACCTCCTGGTTTTGAAAATTATGATTTTAAATTAAACAAAGTTGTGTATGGTCTCAAAAAAACTTCTAGAGCATGGTATGGGCATCTTATCACTTTTCTAATTGAACATGATTTTAAATGAGGGAAGGTAGACACTACTATGTTTTGCACAGACTATTCTAATAATTGTTCAAATTTATGTTAATGATATTATCTTTGGTGCAAGTAAGGAGCATATATGTGAAGAGTTCTTTAAGCTTATGCAGAATGAATTTGAAATGAGCTTGATAGGACAACTCATATTTTTCCTAGGTTTGCAGATAAAGCAAGTAGACGATCTAATATACATACATCATCTGATGTATGTAAGAGAGCTTCTGAAGAAATTTAAGCTAAACGATGTCAAAGAGAAAAGCACAACAATGGATCTAACTAATGACTAGTTTCTCAATATCTTACCGTGTCTAGACTAGAGACCTCATGTACAATATATGCATGTGTACTTAGTTTCAGTTTGAAGTAAGAAAATATCACTTATTTGTTTTTTTTTTATTAGCAAAGAATAAATAAAATAAAATGAGGCACTTCAGGGGTGCCCCAACTCTTATACAAATAATCCCAACACAAGATTCTTATAACCCAACCAGCTGGAGATCCAATAGACATTACAACACATCAACCACATTAACATACCATATAAAGATACAATAACACATCAATATATAATTATATCAACCCTCCAAAGGGACACATTCTCGTGACAAGACACAAAAGTCCAACAACTAAACTTAGTCTTTTCCGGCAAACAAAAGTAAACCAAACACCAAAGCACCAAACCCATCAAATCGGCCATGTGATGAGGATATAGTAGCCAAAAAACTTGCATAAAACAGACCACATCTTCCAAATCTGGATAAAGCGTTAAACAAGAATCACCAAACATCAGTCTTTCAAATATGTCATGTAACATTAAAGTTCTAAACATCAATTCGAGTAGGATAATTCAAGCAATATTTCCTTTACCGTAACATAAGACTAAAATCATCAAACAGACCCTGCCAAGAAAAAACAAAAGATCACTTAATTTTTGTTAAAATAATTTTCAAATACTTAAAAGGCTATACTAATTTTGGATTGTTTTTCAAAGGTAAAGAATATTACCATTTGCAATGATATTGTGACGTTGATTGTGTAGGGGACAAACTGGAGAGAAAAAGCACGAGTGGTGGCCATCATTTCATTGGAGGCAATCTAATTTCTTGGATGAGTAAGAAACAAGGAACTATAGCCCTATCAACTATAGAAGCTGAATAGATTTTAACTGCTCACTATTGTACACAATTGTGGTGGATAAAGAATCAGTTAGAAGATTACAATGTGAGAGAAAGTAAAATCCCTATCTTCTATGATAATAATGTTGTAATAAGTTTATCCAAAAATATTATTTTGCATTCTAGGGCTAAACACATTGAAATAAAACACCACTTCATAAGAGATCATGTTCAAAAGGGTCATGTTGATTTACATTTTATACTCACAAACGATCAACTTGCTAATATCTTTACAGAACCTCTTGTTGAAGAGAGATTTAATTGTCCGAGAGACCTTTTCAACGTAATATTTGTTGAAGAGTAATTACTACTTCTATTTGTGGCATATATATATATATACATATATATATATACATATATATATGTATATATATATATGTGTGTGTCTGTGTGTGTAGGTGATTCTTTGCAGTAGATGATCTAGGACCTGACACAAGCAGTAAATAGTCTAAATTATGAACTACATCTGTTCTATCTGATAGTTATTCTGATATTTAATTTGCATTATCATTATTATTGAATAATTGGTTTCTTGATTTATGTTGATTGGTTTCACTAGAAAATGTTAAATAAGGTTGATTTTGAGAATCACTAAAATTGAATTTTGTGATATAAGTTAACCTTATTGAGTTTTTTAGCTTGATTAATGGATGAATCATTTTATGTCATACCTATTTTTTCTAGTGTGATTTTACTCATGTTTGTTTATGCTCTAGAACTTAGGATGATTCTTTATTTTGTAATTGTGTTCACATGCATACATTGAGAAATTGAACAAAAACATTTTATGAGCCACTAGCCATATCTACTTACCTTAATTATATTTCCCTTCTTAGCCCCCTCTAATCCTTTATCTTTTTCTTATTTCTAACCAACATCACAAGCTTTAAAAAGAGAAAAAACATGAATGCCCTTAGATAATAAAAGAGTTTTTGAAATCATTTTTTTTTAAATAGGTTCTCGAACAAAGTGTGAGCATGTACATCATTTTAATGAAAAAGAAAATAAAGAAGAAAAATATATACAAAAGAAAAAAGAAAGAAATTAAAATGAAAGAAAAAGACTGAAAAATATTTAGTGAAACAAAAAGAAAACAAAAATATGCAAAAATATAGGTGTGTTCTACACGTGTTAGTTTCTAAACTCATTCTTCATTTGTTTCTCTATTCTCTACAGGTCTAAAGCTTCTTATCTCATATTTTTCTACCTCCACCTTAGCTCCATTATAGCTTATATAAAAACCTCTTGAGTTTTTACTGCATGTTGCTCAAACATTTTGGATTTTAGAGTCTTGCTAAGCTTATGATAGTGTTTAATTGCATGAAGTTATTTTGAGTGCATATGCACAAGACTTAACATTTGAGAATTAGGGAGATTTTCTAGTGCATACTGTATCACTTGTTTTTTTTATTTATTTATTTGAGTTATCCCCTTGCTTGATTAATCTTTATGGATTCCATTCACCATCTTTCTTGATTCCTTCATTTCTTGAAGAATATTTTTCAACTTCTATGCTTTCAAAATGGCAAATCTGCAGTGAAGATCTCTTGTTAAGATCCCTCGTTGATTATGTCAAAAAAGGGGCAAAAAGCAATGTTGTTTACTAGGTATATGTTTTGTTGTTTGAATTGCTTACTAGGTATATGTTATATTGTTTGAATTGAATATTAGGTATATGTTCTATTGTTTGAATTGCTTACTAGGTATGCTCTATTGTTTGAATGTGTATTCTTTGATTGTTAAAATGTGTTCTAGACACATGTTGAAAGTTGTTTATTTCATGTTTTAGACACACTGAAATTTTTTTGTTATCATAAAAAGGGGAGATTGTTGAGACCCTTGATGGTATGTTTAGACAGTCTATTAAGTCCCCAGATAGTTTTATGAACTCTAGACGGTCTATGAGTCATGTCTTTATGTTTTAATGATAAAAAATTGTTTGAATGACTTGCTTGTATATTGAAATATCTAAGCAATGTTTCTACAACTACAAAATTCATTATACGGTCATTTTCTAGTGATGAGTTAGACGGTTATTAAATGATCTATTGACCAAGATATCATATGTAGAGTTTATGTTCTTATGTTTTGATGATATGATAACTAACTAGAGGGTTTGCTTGTATAATGTCTGATCTAACAACATTTTGAAAATGCAATATAGAGTACTCCCTTCAAGCATTTACAGTTTTGTTCATAAGAGATGGTTTGATGAATGTGTTGAAAGAGTGATAGATTTTGATTACAACTGTTAAATGAAATTTTCTGAAATCATTTATCTACCTAAAAAGCATTCAATCAAAGTTTTTTATGCCCAAAATGCAAATATTTGGATCAACGTAGATAATTTATTCATCCCTATTTTTCATATATCTTTTAAACTCCATCTTTTCCTAAATAGTTTTATTCGAATAACTGTTGCGAATATATTGTTCGTATACTGTGAATATCTCCAAATCTTCTTTAAACAAAAACAATTTAAATAAATTGAAAATCTCAAAATACTCTACTTTAGCACGTGTTACCTGAAATGAAATGCTTTTCTGATTATCTTTTGATTTTTTTCATACTTACCCTTACTACAAATAATTTTGAATTAGTTTCTTAAATAGAATCAAAGTGAAAATATATAAGAAGATTACAAATTTAGACTTTATGTTTTGAATGTCTAGCATGAAAAAAGATGAAATTATGAAGATTCTGTAATATCCAATATTAATAATATTATGTAGTAGAGAACAAAATAAAAAAATGTATGAGATTGGAGAGAAAATTTTAAAAAAAGTAAGCCAAGTAACAAAAGATATAGTGTGTTCTTGTTGAAAATATGGAGAGTCACAGTGTCTATTCGAGTCATAAGAGCTTTTGGTTTTCTAGGTTGAGTTCAAAACCATTGTAATCCTTCACTTTTTGATGTTATACCCATTTGAGTTTTCTTTGTTCTCTCTTTGAAAGTGTTTATTGTTTTTCTTTTGAGTGTTCTTAATCTTAGTGGGAGGTTAAAAGGGTGTAACTTCGAAATGTGTGAATACTTGTTGTAATCTGGAGGGTTAGAATATTTGTTTTGAGCCAATTGGTTAGTGAAAGTTCTTAAGCAAGGAGACTAGACATAGCCTAAGGTTGGGTGAACTACGATAAATTCTTGTGTTGATATATCGACTACTCTTTTGTTCCTTATGATTTAAGTTTTACTGATAGATGATATGTTAGATGATCATGCGAGAACATTTCCTCTAAAATATCTATTAGGCAAATCACTAGACGGTCTACTCGACAGTCTATTATTTAATCCACTGCAAAAAAAAAAAAATGGTTAAGGCTCCATTCAACTCCCTTTTGAATCAAGTGTACCTACAAACATTTAAGTAATTCCAATCAAAAGTGTCAAAGTCTTTTTCATGTCCACTTTGAGAGTTAGATTATCACCAAAAGGTTTGAGAGTCAGGATCATTGCTTCTAAGATATTTATAATGCAGTATCTTAGATGCTTAACCTGAACCAAGCCATTTTGGTTCTCAGCAATGATACTGGCTCCAATGGTATAATTAATCTAATTGTAATGATTTTTTTGATAATTTTGAATCTGAAATTGGTTGTCTCATTTTTAAAAGGTTTTTTGTTTTTTTTAAAAAAAATTAAAATAACATTATTTATTCATTGCTAGAAAATTATTAAATATCAATCAATTTTAGAGACAAAAAATAATCAATTTTAGAGACAAACAATAATTAGTTGTTATATTGACTAGATTAAATACTATTTTAGAGACTAAAAAAAATTATTGGTATCTAAATTAGTTTCTATTCATATATAGTTTTTAAATTGGTATCTAATTAGTTACAAAGGTTTTAGCTGCCAATTATTTAGATTATATAGTTGATAGTTAAAACTTTGGTAGCTAATTAGATACCTAGTAGAAACTATTTATGAATAATAAAAACTAATTTAGATACGAATAATTCTTTTAATATCTAAAATAATATTTAATTTAATCAATATAGTAACTAAATACTTTTTTATCTCTAAAATTGATTTTTATTTATTGATTTTTTTTTCATTGTTTTGTTGTTTTTATTCTTATTTTTCACTAATTTTTAATGGGTTTGCATGTATACATTTATTATGACAGAAATGAAAAACCAAAATAGAAAACTTTATAAGTACTTTCTTCAATTTTTTTTAATTTTCATTTATTTTATGTATAAAAACATTTTTTTTACCTATCATTTTTAAATTTCAAAATAACATAATTACTAAAAATGTAATTAATACGAAACCAAACAAAAAATAGTTATGATAAAAGAAAGAAAAATATAAGGACTCATAAATGTACATTAAAATAAGATATTTAAAATTATTAAAAAATTAAGTATTTTTAAATTTTAGGAGAAAAATCTTAAATGACTATTATAGAGAAACAGACAAAATATTTTATTAAAATCAAGAAACTTCATTATATTTCTTGATTTTAAAAAATAAAATCTTAAATGATACTTAAAAATATAAGAGATACCATGTGGGACTGCAAGTCGAAATCTAATTTTAATTTGTCATTATTCCTTTACCTTTTTATTGGTGTATGGTGAGTGACCTTAGAAAAAAGTTTCAGAGTCAACATAATAGATCGAACAGTGGAAGCTCATAAATGACGAGCAAATTAACGAAGCAAGAGTGAAATCTAAGAAAACAGCAACAGAAAAAATAGACATGTCAAAAAATTAAGCAGTTGTTTATATTCTAAAAACACGTTTTTTTTTACATTTAATTTTAATTATAAAATATAATTATTTTTATGGTATTTTATTCTCAAAAGAGTATATATAAAATAGTATTGTTTTTACCAATTTTACGCAAATTTTTAAAATAAAAATCAAAACATAAATTAACATGTTACTTCTTAAATTGTTTAGATATGTTTAAACAAGTCTATATATTTTGGAACTTTATAGTTAAGCCTATGAATCTCTGGATTAGTTTCCTCCAAAGTTTAATGAAATACTCTTATTCAATTTTAAAAGTATGAGTATTCACCACTTTTAGTCTTGTTGTATTTTAATTAGTATTCATTTGAAAATTCACTCAAATAAATTAGAGACCTAATTAATGAAAATTAAACGTGTAGCTTTATCTTAAATTTAAACTACTTACAAATTTTCAAACAGGTTGCCCTATTTGAGAGATATTAATTAAGAATATTTTATCCAACTTTGAGAGAACTTTAATTCAAGGATTCACCTAAAATTAATTTATTGGTCGAATTATCAGATTATAAAAATTTCACATATAAAAAATTATTAAAAAATTTAAAATAATTTACAAACTAATATATAAATAATAATTTTGTTATTGAGAAATGATTTACTTATAAAACTACTTTTTATAATTTGATTTTGCAAAATTTTTTTAAATCTCTTTCGGTGATGATAATAGGCTCATTAGTTATCTTCAACCATTTTAACAACAAATATAGATAAGTTTATCCTAATTAGTATTTTCTTAAAAGAAACAAATTTGGTTGCTAAGTTTTAAATTAAGAAAAAAAATACTAATTAATCATTAAGTGAAAAAGAAAAACAAGTACAAATCGAGTCTTTTAAAGTTGAAGTAAAAGTTAATAAGAAAAGTTTAAAAAAAATAAAAATTATGTGAATCGAATAAAAAATAAGGGTGTGTTTATTATCCGAATATATAATTTTTGACATGCAATTGTTTTTTAAATATTTAAAAAATATAGAGTTTTACTGTGAAGAAATGTTGCAATAGGGTGTTGGATGATGATTGTTTTGTGTAAGACATTTATGGTCTCTAGGTAGAAAAAAGAAAAGGAATCTGAAATTTATTTTGTACTTTATTTTGAGATTTGTAATTGGTTTCTCTTTATTGGATAGAAGAAAGACACATCTGAAAATGGGAAAGGAAAGAAATAAGAGGGTGTTACCTACCGGAGCATTAAAGGCGTAGAGAAAGGGACAGGGTTCAATGTTGAAACCCAAACGAGTTCACCTGCCTTCATTAAACCACTTTGAATTCACTTTAATGCACACTTCAACAGTGACCAACTTCAAAACAACCATGCCTTTCTTCCTCACTCACCCTCCTCTCCTCCACCAGGCAACCTTTCCTCTGTTAAATGTCCCCAACCCACCTTCCCTTACCTTCATTTATGTCTCTTTCTCTCTCTTTCAATCACTTCTTGCATTTTACAAACTGTCAGAAATTACTTCACAATCTACTCATCCACACTCCTTTGCACACCTCCTATCTACCAGTGTACCACATTTCAGAAAGATGCACTTAATTCATCAAACTCTGTTGCATGCAACAAATATATTTATACATGTCAATATTCAAACTCAATTTGAGAGGACAGGGCATGCAAGAAATCCCCAAGCTCTTCAATTCTTGGTGTGTGTATATATATATATATGAACTTTTTATTAAGTTTATTATTATTGTTCTTAGTCGAACATAGAGAGTAAGACATTTTTTATTGAACTGTGGATTAATCGAAGATGAACTCTGATTTAACGTTTGAGTAACGATAGTAGATTTACTTGAAAACACTCTCTATATTGATGGAATATAAACTAATAATAATAATAATAATATAAGAATGAAGATAGTTCATTCAACACTTCATTTGACTACTACATATTTATGAGTATAAAAAAATTTATTTACTTTTGGGTTTGACTTCTTAAACTTCACTCTCAACTAGTTAAATAATTGAGTATTTAATTACTTAACTAATTTTTTATTTAAAATAGGTGGATATTACTTCAGTTTCGATAACGAGAGTATGTAAGACCATATTTTTATATTTAGTAGGGATGGATTTAAGAAAAGAATATAGATTAATATTTAAAAAAAAATTCATATATGTTAAGAATTTTAATTATGTAGTTTCATTTATAAAACCACATCATCTACCAAAACTTATTTTCTTACATTGTGTATACTTTCTCTTGAAGTTTTTGAATTCATTTTTCATTTTCCTCTTATCCAGTTGTAATTTATAAGATAACAATAGTGATATGTTTTGTGACTATAGTGATATGTTTTGTTTTTGAATCAACATCTCTCAAAGAAAGTTTGGACTTTCTAGACTTGGACTCTATTTTTTTATCTTTTTATTAGGAGAAAAGGATCATAGTTAAGGGGATTTAATAATTAACTTTGGTTTAATTAAGTTGTTTTCGACATTGAGTTGTGTTCACATATTGGAGTTGGATTGAAAAATTGAAGATGATTTGAGATTAAGAACTAGAAAATGAAAAGTTAATAGAAATTGGATGATTGTAATATTTATTGACTTTTGATTTTTTTGTTGATCAAACTATATGGTCTATTTGAAGTACTTAAATCGGATCTAGTATGTATTCTATTAGGAATACCTGGTATAAGTATGATAAAACATTTCATATGTAATTATTGAGTTATAGTTTCATTATGTGAATTTGAGGTTGGAATGGTCATGCTTAGATTAATGTTGTGATATTTAGGAATTAATCTAGTGTTGATTGATTGGTTTAAACTTGTTAAAAATAGTTGATTTGGTAGAAAAATATTTTGGTAAGTTTTGGACAAGTTTTGAGTTGCTTTATAATTTAGTTTCTTGTTCAAGCAAAGTTTCTTGAGTGAAAATAAGATAAAGAGAACGTCTTTTCTCTAGTTTTTTTTTCTCACTCAAACAATAAGGGTATTTTTATTCGGGAAACAATAAGGTAGACAATCATTATTTAGTGTATGATTTTTGTTCAAAGCAAAAATCATTTGCTCAAACAACAATTCTATGATAAGATTTTATAACTATTTGAAGTTTATATGTAATTAGAATTGTGATATTAATATATGTGATGTGTATGAATATATATATGGAACATATAACGATATTAAATGATATATATGTTGCTTGTGTGGCCTTTTATCGGTGTTGTTGCCCTTTTATGGGTGTAGTTGAGAATTATTATGGCCCTTAGAGGTAGAATACTAAACACGATACTCATTAAGAAAATGAGATATTTTAACTTTGTTATTATTTTAGTCACGTAGTTAAGGATATTAGGTCGTGAGAGATGAAAAACGGTCTTGCATCATACCTGATATAGTAGGTACAGTGTACCACTATGAAATAAAGAGTTAAGGACATATTCCAAGAAGCTCCTGATAGATTAAGTGTTATTATTTTTTGGGATATGTTTAATACTAATCTTTCAAAATCGTGAGTGTGAGAGATAAAATTGATGACTGAATTGTGAATATGAATCTAAATTAAAATGAGTTATATGTGTGTGTTTTGTATATGTTATATTTTATAATATTAGCTCACCCTTGTATGTGTGTTGTGATTGTTACAATTATACTCGGCATAGGAGTAGATAATGATATAGGTATTGGTAGAGGCACCAAAATTGACTAGGAAATCTTTTATTGTTTTTTTTAGTTTCATGTAAATCTTTTATGAATATAGTTCCAATATTTTGTACTATTCAGAGTTTAAATGATAAGATTATATATATATATATATATATATCTTATTGTTCATAGTAAGCATAGTCTTTAAGGCGTTATAAAGTCGATAGGTACATAACTCCCCCAAGTTTAGAAGTCAATTTAATTGAGTAGGTTGAGAATTAGTTCTCCTTTATGAGAATGAATTAGGTTTCCATGGTGTTGACCTTTTATGACCAACGTATAGGTTCTTAACCTTCTACGACCACGTTCACCACCATGCATATTTGTAGCAACTCTATATTTTGATGAGTTTAAATGCAACAAACTTATTTTGCCAATAATTTAACTAATAAGAAATTTTTGCATTTATGAAAACTAATTTATGGAACATTCCATTAATATTCATAACCAGGCTTTTTGTAACCTTGAAACATCAATACCTTTTCAACAACTTTTGTTTTGTATTTCAAGATATGACCTTTGAGGGAAGATGCTTTGTTTCATGCAAAACGAACTAAAGCTCTAATTTTAAGGGTTTTTTTTTCCTCCTTTTTGGAACCTTTTCTTTTGAATCCCACAAGAGCACCTTTGAGAGCTTTCGTCTTCTTAGTTCACATCTTCCCGTTGATTTTTTCATTCATCAAGTTAAGGTACATTGTTCTTCCATTCATGTTTTGTTTTCATCATCTTCTAATTCTTTCTTGGTGGTATCCCCCTTGTCAATAAGGAAGTTTATGACATTGGGAAAAAATTAACATTATAGAGTCACATTGAATTTTTTCCTTAGAGTGTGACATGATGGAGAAGACTCGTCCCTCTCACTAATGTAGTTGTGTGTGGATACCCTCCACTGATGGAGGAGGAAACTGTTAGCCCACTATTGTATGTAAGATAAATATCTCTTCTCAAGAAGTAGTAGAACTAACAAAGTTGAGTACATTTAAAGGGAAATAATAAGATATGTGTGTTTCACTAGGAAGACTATTGTTGTGAAGTACAAATGACTACTATTTGATCAAATAAATCTTGACTAACACTAAGTATTCTTGACACAAGTCATTCTTGACTTAACTGAGTATTCTTTAGGCTCGTAGCCACTATTGGCTAACCCTGGTCAAATATTCTTTACTCAAGTCACTCCTGGCTTATCATTGAGTATTCTTTCACAAGTCACTCCTAACTCAAGACAATTACAAAGTCTGATATCATTGTTTTCGCTCATTTGAGAGGGTAGTACCTTTCGATGTTACAAGGTGATGTGAGTTGATTTTAGGATTGCACATTTTAAAGGTTTCACTTTTGATTAAGATTTTTGGATTAGCAATTTAAGGTGAGAACCCTAAGAAGATTCTCACTGGACACAAACTTAACGAAGTGGTTAATTAAGTGTGAAGGTCTACTTCAGAAGGGCAAAGACAAAAGACAATTATAAGGTGACAAATGATGTAGCGGAATTAGAGACAAGGAACAAATAAAGAATAAGAACAAAGTAAAGCACAAATTAAAGAGTAGAAGAAGATGTGTATATGGAGTGGAGATGAAGACGTAAATAAAGATAAAAGAGTTAGAGATGAAGAGAGCTTATGGGAAGAAATGAAGTCACTCCACTTGGAGCAGAGGGACTCCAAGATGAGTGATGCAAGAGCCGCTACTTGAGATATTACCCACCCAAGATAAGACCTAACAAGAGAGCTCACAAGTCTCACAAAATCACTCCTGCAGAGTTTCTCACAACCCTTGTTTTCATCCTTTTGGATGATGGAGGAGTTGGTTCCATGATTCAGTGAGAGAAAAAAAGTGTAGGCAAACTGATGACTTTGAGCTCTTGATCTTGCGGTTTTTGTGGTGGTTTTGGCGGAAGCATTCACAGATTGAGGTGGAATAAGGCTCTCCTAGGAGTTGTGTAAGCCTTAGAGGTCCATGAAGAGTATGAAGATGAGAGAGGTTCGGCCAACTCTCCTTGAGGTGAAAGGTTTGAAGATTAAAGACCTAAATCTAAAGAGATTTTAGGCAAGGGAGTATGAATGGCACAAATTTGTCAGCATTTCAATACTCAAAATAATCTTGTGAAAACATGAGGTAGGCTCCTCCTTATATAGCCTTGGAGGACCGGAAATGAAAAGGTAATGAAAAGGAAATGTTAGCCAAATGACATGTAAATGTGGCACCTAAGAAGTCACATGGTAAGCGTGATCCAATGCTGACCTTTGGTGCGCCTAAGCCTAACATGACCGGCCTAAGCTAGCTTAGTAGCTTCTAGAAACCGTAAGCTAACTTAGGTTGGTTTTTAGAAACCAACATTTATCCTAATTACAATTTAAACAATTTTACAAAAGGAAATTCTATACTATTTTGACAAGAATTTAAAGACTATGCTACGCTTGATTTTGGACTTCTTGGAACATGTAAAGGTAGGTTTCTCTGCCATCAATGGCAGTGTCCCAATCCTCATCAAGCCTCTTGGTCATTGCCCTTGTAGTTGGCCCTATATGTCTTTGTGTATGACCTTCCTTTGAAGTGGTGCTTGGCCCTCTTCCATCACAAATTGCAGAAACGAATTTGAGCAGAAGAGAAAATAACTGGTTGTTTCTTGTGAAGAAAAACAACTAATAACCACACTTATTAATAACCAGGAAAGGCAGTCAAAGCTTTGGCATTTAGCGGGTTAAAATTCAAACGAAAAAGAATCAAATCAGAGCCAATAAAACAACATGTCAGACCCTAACAGAAAGCACAGAGAGAGAAATCACATGCTGATTTGACCAAGCTTAAAAAGGTTTTAATTTCCAATACAAAGAGGAATATATTCTATGAAGAGTAGTAATTGCACAGAGATAGCATGTTCAAAACTGTAATTAATGTACCATTGACCACCAACAACTTCGGGATTGATCAAAAATACGAATGAAAGCAGATTTGACCACAGCGTTGTCAAGGCTGAAACAATCGGTTGTTTCGTAAAAACAATCGATTGATTTTCTGTGATAGCAATTTGAGTTTAATATAAAATCAAATTCTTCAACAGAAACCAAAAATACAAAGATACAGATTAAAACTCATAATGTTTGTATGAGAATAGAAGAAATACAACACAAAATAATCCAGAAACTAAAAGTGACAACACTGAATTTGATTTAAAAACAAAATGTTCAAGCATAGGAAAAACAATAAATTATCCTTCAAGATCATTGTACAGATTTGAAACAGTTCATAATTCTAGAACTAAGACTCTATCTCGAGTATTTGCATCCATGAAAGCCAAATTCTACAAATCTTTCAATATAGAAGCAAAGTCCTACAAAAAGAACATATCAAATAAAAAGATTTGATCCCTTAAAGGATTTCGGTCCTTTCATGTTAGATTGATCATGAGAACCTTTAAGATCTTTAAGAATCCACTTTAATATGCCTCTTGGAACAAGAACTTTCCTTATTTTGCACTATCTAACAGAATGCCCTCTTTTCATACAATAGAAGCAAGAAACAACCGGTTGTTTCGAGTTTTTAATCGATTGTTTTTCTGCAAAGGTTGTAAACAGTTTTGAACTTTCACTGTTCTTGTTTTGTGGATAAAAACCAAGACCTGATTTTCCAAATACATAACTTTGAGATTCTAGTACACTCTCAAAATTTGATTTTCCTTTGGTGAGTTTATCCACAGTTTTCATAAGATAAAAAGGTTTGTTTTCAAGGATTTTTCAATTTTACAAGAACTCGAGTCATACTCACAAGAAGAGTTTTTGTAAATAAGTTCAATATTTTCAAAATCATTTATGGAATTATCCAGCAGTTCTTCTAAGCTTTTAACTTTAGTTTCTAGCCATTTGTTCAAACCTTTTAATCTATTGTTTGTGAGAGCCAACTTATTTGCCTCTTCATGAGTCTCTTTAAAAGCCTCAAGAAGTTGATAATAGTTATCACCTTTAGATGAAGAAGATGAACTTACACTACTTGATGTTGAAGCCTTCAAACACAAATTAGCTTCTTCATCTTCTGAGGAACTGGAAGAAGACACTTCATTGTCATCCCAAGCTATATATGCTTTCTTAGTCTTGCCTCTTCTTTCTCCTTTGAATTTTGTTTTCTCTTTGTTCTCATTGTTAGGACAATCTGCCTTGATGTGTCTTTGCTCACCACAGCCAAATCATGTGCATTTGTTAGCATTGAAATCATTCGCCTTCTTGGAATTATACCTTTTAGAAGTATGATATTTGTTGTTGTTCTTCCTCAAGAATTTGCTAAATTTCTTGGACAACAAGCTGAATGTATCTTCATCACTATCATTTGATTCTTGTCTCCTTCTGTGTCCAGCTATCTTTAAAGTTATGCCTTTGATATGTTTGTCCTCATTTCCTTGAACAAACAATCTGTTCATTTCCAATTCATGTTCCCTTAGCTTACCAAACAAAGAGGCTGTTGTCATGGATGTTAGATCCTTTGATTCAGAAATGACAGTAACCTTTGGCTACCAAAACTTGGCAAGACACTTTAAAATCTTTATGTTAAGCTCCTCTTTGTCAAAGCTTTTTCCAAGGCTCATTAGGTGATTCACAATGTGAGAAAAACATTTTTGCACATCAGAAATTGTTTTCCCTTTTTGCATCCTGAACAATTTATATTCTTGTATGAGAGCATTCTTTCTTTCCATTTTCACATCATTGGTTCCCTCATGTGTGACCTCAAGAATATCCCACATTTATTTTGCAGAATTGCATTGTGACACCCTGAAAAATTAATCACAGCTTATGGAAGAGGTTATAATATTCTTAGCAATCCAGTCAAACTTAGCTTTCTTACTATCTGTCTCAGTCCATTCAGACCAAGGTTTATCAACAAACACATTTAAAGTTTTTCTTGTTAATCTTTGCAAAAGATAAAGCCTAAGCCCAAGAAGGCCAAAGCCCACAAAAGCCCAAAGACCATCCCATGAAGGGCAAGGCCAAGTTTTAAATAAATATTGTTTAGAAAGGTGCTTAGAGGGAAACATTAGAAACCTCTA
>Ga0123342_1002285_pt1 | contig 31879 bp, 10 predicted proteins | sample Turbeawhitnodule_FD_89960 | JGI IMG/M metagenome (GOLD analysis project Ga0123342, IMG submission 89960) | Root nodule microbial communities of legume samples collected from Mexico - Turtle bean Mexico white nodule | ecosystem: Host-associated > Plants > Roots > Nodule | place: Mexico: Nepantla... | reverse complement strand
ATAAAACTATAAAGTTGAACTAGAAGTAAATTATTTATGGGAAGACATGACACAATGTGGTCTTCGTATTTGTCGTCGAGGTCTTCGTGGAAGAGGATCATCAACGACATGTTCATCATCGTTGTCATTGGCTTCATTATGAGATGCTGGTGAGAGCATTGTGGGTCGATAATGCATGGATGATGTTGGATTAGAAAGAGGGGTGAATGCCGAAGTTCCAAATATATTTGGTGGAGTGGAAAAAGTACCTGAAGGAGAAGGTAAAAAATTATACGTGTAAGAAATCTGATGGTGTGGAGAATGAAGTGACAGGGTAGAAGTCGTGCCAAGTTGACACGACTTCAGTATGACAGGGCAGAAGTCGTGCCAAGTTGGCAGACTTCAGTATGACATGACAGAAGTCGTGCCTAATTGGGACGACTTCTGTATGAAGTCGTGCCGAATTGGCACAACTTGCCTAAATTTGTAATTTTTTTTAAACGGACCCCATTTTAGTAAAAACAAAAGAAAAATAATCTCATCATAGTAAAAAAAAAACCTCTTTAAGAAGGTAATTATATTTATGAGTAACTGTGACACGATCCAAAAAGTCACGCACTTATTTAATTTTCTTATATTTTTCTAAACTCTTAATATTTAAGGTTATTGTACTATACTTAAAAAACATTTAATATGATTGGGAGTTGATGTATTTAGTATAAAACACCCCCATTTAAAGTTTAAATTATTAGTTTATGAAAATATAATAAATATAATTAAAAAGGGGCATATAAGGAAGTAAATTAACGAGAGTATGTGTTTTTTATTACAGCGTTTAAGATCGTGCTTTTGAAAAATGAATACACATTATAAAACTCCGTATTTGTCGCGGGAAAATAATGCTTTACGCATAAACCATATAGGAAGAGTACAAAGGACTTGTTTGGCTATCGAAGAAACGCGTTCTCGGTGAATGCACCATTACGCTTATTTTTTGCTAACTTCCCTCACACCCAAATTTCACCCAAACAACTAAAAAAATACAATTAATCTACAAAAATCTCTCTATTAACACCGAATCAGAAAATTTTATAACATGATGTTTCGATATTTCGAGACAGAATTGATAAAGTTAATCACGTTCTTAAAAGACATATCACCTCCAGAAGCAGAAATATTAGATTTTTCATGTATAATTTCAATGTTTCAACTTTTTTAAATTAATGTCGTTATAATCAATTATTTGAGAATTTTTTAAACTTTAAAACAATTTTATTATTAAAAAAGATACTAGAAGAAAAGAGAAATTGTTTATTTTTTCTATGTCACTTACATTTAGTTTTTTTAACTATACCTATTAGAAGAAATAAATATCTGTTTTTCTTAAAAATATTGAATTCAAAGTTTTTCATATTTTTAAAAGGATAATCATTATATTAATAAACATGTTTATATAGGTTTGAGTTTGTTTATTTTAATTTAATTTAAGTTTGTTTATTTTAGTTTCTCCTCTAGTTTTTACTTAGACATTTTTTACAATAGGTATAAATTTATTATGTATCGTCTTTTATAGGAAGTTATTTTGTTTTTCTTTGGATGAATTTGTTCTAGTATTTGATGTTTTTTTTTTTATGAATTGTTTTATGTAATGACAAATAATTTTTGAGATATAACTTGATAGTTTAAATGATGTCAGATTTCACAGTGACATTTAATATAAATTTTGTATAATAGAAATACAATAAAACTTTTAATAAAAGAAATCCAGATTTTCTCTCGATTCAATTTTGAAGAAAAAAAAGAAAAATTACTTCTATCTTAATTTTGAAAAAAAAGAATTTATCTAAATCAAATATTATTCATTAAAAAAGGAGTATTGCAAATGAATAAGAAAACTTATTTATAAATGTATAAGTCTTCTTATTCTAGGGAATATAAGACTAAAAATAAAGCAAAATAATGCAAATGCAGCTGAACAATGGAACAAAACCAGCTATATGTAATTATAGTATGAATTTGTACTCCTTTCAAAATAATGAATTTTTTTTTCTATTAAACGTCTGTGTCGTGGTGATAGTATTAGTAATAAATTTGTCTGTTATCTCTTTCCACTCCTCTCGTCTTTGACACAATGTTTTTCTTTAAATTATTTATTATTTTGTTTTCATTATAGACGACAATATTAAAAAAGAAAAACCACGACAAACCTAAGAAGGGTAGACAACGCATTACCTAATTCAATTATTTTTTATAAACTCTTTCTTTCTATTACATTTATATTAGTTATTTGCATCCATCCACTAAAAAAATAAATTATACTGATTGGTCGGAAAAAAAAATTATCTTATACAACTGGTGAAATATATTTTATTATTAAAAAATAAATTTTAAATGTAAATCAATATTATAAAATAAGATTTACATTCATCTATAAATTATATAATATTTTAATATCTAATCAAAATCTCTAACTTTCCTTTACATTTATGAAGTTTTATAATATAATTTTAAAATTGTTTTATTTAATTATAATATGATGTAACATATTATCAATTTCTTATTTTGTTGCATGTATATTCCACCGACCATTTTTGTAAAAGATTAGATAAATTATTTATATAAATATATTTATTTAACATCACCAAGAAGCAAGATCCAAGTAATTTCAAAATGGCAAGGCTATTCCAGTCATTTAGCCACACACGTGGCCATCAGCTATAGCGAGTACCCTTTTCCCCACGCGCTCCCCACGTGATAAATATAGAAATAATAACAATAATAATACAACCCAATATATTAAAATTTAAAATAAATAAATATAATTATTTTTATTTTATTTTAAATTTTCTAGTGGTATAAAATCATCACTCTAATAGTCGAAAAAAAAAGGAAGAAAAACTTGATCTCATGGTTCCAACACAAAGTGCATCTAATAAATAGAACACAAGGCTCCATTACTGTCATAACTGTACTTTGTGAGGTTAACGAAGGAACAGAAGAAAATAAGAAAGAAGAAGAAAGAAGAAGGCGAAGAAGATTGCAAGATGAGAACAAGCAACCACCTGATCGGTGTGCTAAACTTCCTAACGTTCCTGTTGTCGGTTCCGATCCTAGGTGGTGGGATATGGCTGAGCAGCAGAGCGAACAACACGGACTGTCTGAAGTTCCTTCAGTGGCCGTTGATCATAATCGGAGTGAGCCTCATGGTGGTGTCGCTGGCGGGTTTCGCCGGCGCCTGTTACCGGAACACGTTCCTGATGCGGCTGTACCTGGTGGTGATGTTCGCCGTGATCGCGGTGCTGATCGGGTTCATCATATTCGCGTACGTGGTGACGGACAAAGGGTCGGGTCGGAGGGTGATGAACCGGGCGTATTTGGAGTACAGCTTGGAGGACTATTCGGGGTGGTTGGAAGAGCGCGTGGCGAGTGATAGCTACTGGGGGAAGATAGGGTCATGCATTAGGGATTCCAAAGTGTGTGCGAAGATGGGAAGAACCATTAATGAAGTTCCTGAAACTGCTGAAATGTTCTACCTCAGACACCTCACACCTATTCAGGTATATGCATTACTCATCACATTTTCTTTCTTCTTTTCTGTCATATTTCTTCAATAATCTCCACCAATCCCTGAATTCATTTTTTTTATAATATTCATTCGATCGTTTTTATTTATTTATTTGGAATCTGTTTCTGTTTTTTGAATTTTGAAACTGTTTTGGAACGGTTGTTGGAGAAGGAATTGCAGTTATTTACTTACTTTTTTTGTTTAGTTGTTGATAGTATAATTCTGTAAAACTTTTCTTTGTCACGGTGAATAGTAAACAACACACTTCACACGCTTCGTTATAATAATATAATAATATTTTTAATTAAAAAATATTAATTTATTAGTATGTTAGGTATATTTTTTTAGGGTTTAGGGTAGCATCACCCTACAATTTTTTTTTTCTCTAATTAGAAATAATATAAAAAATGTTGACGTAAGGAAGTGCCATTGGGATTTTTTTAAGGGAAATATTTTAGTAAATGTTGGTGTTGGAAAAAAGCCATGTGAGGTATTTTGTACCTAATATTTTTTAATCATTTAAGATTAATTGTGGATACACTATGCTATTTCTAATTTATTAAGTTAATATTATCAAAGATATTTAGATCAATGATTGTAATAGGGATTAAAGAGAAATTGTTTATTGTATTTTTTAGGGGAGTTTTTTTTGTTTTGTTTTGAAAAGTTAATTGTTTAGTGGTTTGAAAGAAAGTATGGGTGTGTAGTGAAAGAAAGTTGAAGGAAAGGAAGTGCATGTTAGATTAAATGAGTAGATCCATCTCTCTCTGCAAGAAACCCTGCGGCATGTGGGGGTGATGGGTTTTCATTCATCAATTCCCGGAAGTTATGGTTCTCTGTCCAATTCACTGCACCCTAAACAAATGGGGACAAATAAAATGAAAATGACACAAATACACTGTTTGATAGATATATTTATTATGCATATATATTTTTTTCTTCTGTTTCTCGTTTTCTAATCACATCATATATTTTATAAAAAAAGAAAAAATATAGCATCACTATTTATGGTGATAATTGATGAACTTTGTTTTGGAAAAGGGGTGGCTTCACTACACTGGATATCAAATGTTATGGTCACTTATTTTGCTTTGATTTTTACATAATTGTCTACACTCTACAGTGTAACATCATATGAAGAGTGATAATGTCATGAGGGATTTTTCTTATGGAGACCATTGAACAGGCTTGTGAGTAATGACAGATGATGTGTCATGGTAGGACCATTTTAAGGGGTGCCCACGTTGCTAATCAGTAATAGATTATGGGACTGAACAACGACATTTACTAAACATAATCATGGTACCAAAGAATTATATTTTGTTATAATTGCTTGAATTTGAATTCAGGAAATGATTTCAAAGAGCTACATTATCATTTATCATGAAATAATATGGTTCTTATCTCTTTCAGCATTGTTTTTGTCCATATTCCTAACCTTTTTTCTTTCTTTCTTGCTAATTAAGCATTGCATATTGAGTTAGAATTATTGACTTCTTCTGCGTTCCTACTTAAGGCTTCATTTACACCTGTATACTTTTTTTGGCTGGGCCAAGCATGATGTATACTTGTAACCTAACTACTTGTCGCTTTCTCCTTTTTACAAGCTCCCCCAACTTACATAAGAATGTTCTAGGATACCTTTGAAGATGATTTTATCTTTTAGGTGGGAGGGGGATATACTTTCTCTTTTTTGTTTCCTTATGTAGTACATATATTTTAGAATCTTAGGATGACAAAATCTTAGAAGATGAACTTAAGGATGAATTTTTATACGTTTAGGTATAAACCTTACTTTATAAACGTTTTATAAGATTAACTTAGATTTAAAATATATTTTTTAATATATATATATATATATATCTCAATTATCATTTAATAATGGAATTTGTACAATTTTTTAAAGATTTAAATTGCTTACTCATAGTGATCTATAATTTGACAGTATACTGTGGAACATTATTGGTAAAGATATCTAGCAATGGCTACCTTTACTTATACAGTCAATAGGTTTATGATTTAATAAGGTTTTGACTTGAACATGTTGATCATGTTGTACTGTCTGATATTTTGATCTTTTAGAATATCTTGACAGTTTCCTTATCTAAATTATGTTTCGTGTGTTGCTCCCATTGGTACATGAGACACTGACAATTTTGGTCTCAGGCTGGTGCCTGGTCCGCATGTTATCCATGTCTCTAAACAAAGTAACTTTTTAGTGCATGCTCATGCCATAACATTTTTCTAGGGGGAAGAAAAAGGGTTTATACATCAACTACTGCCACGCAAAACAAACGATAAAGACAAGTACAAAATCTCTTCCTTTTCAAAACACAAAATATTCAGGCAACTATTTTCATTTTAGAAGAGTTAGGATATAAAAATAGGAGAGATTTTTTGTTTGTTTGAGTTTTACCTTACTTTTTCATTTTATTTTTACTTATATTTCTTATCTCTCATATTTTTCGTGTTTTTTAAATATAATATCTTAACTTTTACTTCATTTTTCACCTATTTTTATCGATTTTAAAATTGCATTTACTCTCTTTTTTCTTTGTATCAAACAGACCACACATTATGATAGAGTCTTTTTAGTCAGCCAAAATTAGCAAGAACTATACAAAAACACTGAACAAAATATACCAATACAAATTTAATGAAGACACTTTAAGATACTAAATTGAAATTTGTTAAAATTAAAAGTTCAAAATTAAGAAAATAATACAAGAGACTGGAAATTTAATTAAACTTTTTTTTAACTTATTTTTGGTCTCAAACCAAAATGACATAAATATTTTGTTTCTAAACCTATTTGCCATGCAGCAGATGATTGAAGTAATGTTCTGTTTTGTGTGTTACAGTCTGGTTGCTGCAAGCCCCCCACAGAATGTGGCTATGTCTATCAGAATGAGACTGTGTGGAACCTAGGATCAGGATTGATGGGAGCCAATGCAGATTGCACTAGGTGGAGCAATGACCAAGAACTGCTTTGCTATGCCTGTGATTCCTGCAAGGCTGGTGTGCTGGCAAGTTTGAAGAAGAGTTGGAGGAAGGTTTCAGTGATCAACATTGTTGTTATGATCCTCCTTGTGATTGTTTACATAGTTGCTTATGCAGCATATAGGAACAACAAGAGGATGGATAATGATGAACCCTATGGTGAAGCCAGGATGACAAAGGCACAACCTAGTGCCTTTCATCTTTAGTGGCACTCTTTGGATGCCAAAGCTATCTTAGGATTTTGAGCCTTTTTTTTTTTCCTTTTTAACTAAGTTGCTCTCATGGTTTTGTGTCAAACATGAATTTGGTTTTAATATTGAAAGAATGAATGTATTTAATTATTATATTTGCTCGCTATGGAACTTCACCTTTTTCTTTGAATAGTCATTTTGCTGTTAGAATTAGTAGGGATAGATTTGTAAATTTAGAGAAAATATCTTAGACTTTATTTGAATGAGATGATGAAAAATGACAGACTGAAAAAACAATAAAAGAAAATTAATTTAGATATCAGATTGTTTTAAATTAGGTGAAATAAATAAAGGGTTAAATATATTTTTGTTCCATGTGAAATTGATTTTTTTCTCTAATTTTAATTTTAAATCTTTTTTATTAGATGATAAATATAATCTTTTCAGTCTTATCAGTTGTAACTATTTAATAAACTATAACTGCTAACAGTTATAACTGGTCTATATTATCAGTTATTTCTATTTTTTTTTATTTTTTTTATGTTTTATAAATATTATCCTCAATAATAATGTAGGTCAATAACCATTATTATTAATAAAATATATTTTTTTTCTAAGATATACAAAACTAATACTCTTAAATACTTGTAATAAATGAATTATTAAAATGTTTTCCTATCAATCTTGTTCTACGTCACAAATCAAAATAATTATTAAAATGGTTTCCTGTCAATTTTGTTCTGTTACAAATAAAAATAAGTTATTGAAATGTTTTCCTATCAGTTTTATTGTAAGTGACAGTAAAATAATGTAAGATAACTCGTACAAATAAAAATTATAAAAATACATTTCAATAATTTTTTATTAAAAATGAAAAATATATTTAATTCATAAATAAATAAATTTAAAATTTATAAACATACAACTGATTTGAAAGAATATAAATAATTAATTATGAGAGTGATTTGAAGAAAGTGCTAGTAATTATAAATGGGAGCAGAGTGCATGCGACTATTGTACCAAGAAATTAATTATTTTTTTTATTTTGATTTAGAAATATATCCTGTACAAAAAAAATTAAGTTATATTGAGATACTACCATATCAGGGTTTTTAACCATGGTTATTTTTTTTCTTTTTACTAAAATATGATCCGTTTAAAAAAAATTACAAATTTAGACAAGTCGTGTCAATTCGGCACCACTTCATATGCACAAATTGTCCCAATTAAACACGACTTTTGTCCTGTCATACTGAAGTCGTGTCAACTTGGCACGACTTCTGCCATATCATAAATTTTTTTATCTATTTATTTATTCATTCACAACACTCTTAGAATATTCATTTTCTTTATCTATGTATTTATTCATTCAATTTAAATATGATTCATACACGATTATCCAATTTTTTGTTCCTTAAAACTAACACTCTTAGAAAATTATGTATCAAATTAATTTTTAACATTACATAACTTACTACCCAATATATAAACAATAATTTTTTTTTTAAAAAAAATTATGACGTGGCTGACACGACTTTAGTATGACAGAGCAGAAGTCGTGTTGACACGACTTCAGTATGACATGACAGAATCGTGTCTAATTGAGACGATTTGTACATATGAAGTCGACTTGCCTAAATTTGTAATTTTTTAAAAACGGATCCCATTTTAGTAAAAAGAAAAAAATAACCCATGATGGTAAAAAACCCATCGTACCACTGGCTGAATTTAAACTAAGGAAGAGAACTAGTTTTGTCACTATCTAATTAGCAGCAGATTAAAAGTTCCCTAATTTACTTGCAACATGCAATCAATGTTTTTTTTAATGATTTTATGTTAAGAAAAAAAGTAGTTTAATTCTGTTGAACTTTCCATTTTTTTATAAAGTTTTGTTATAACATATGTTTAAATTTTATTCTGTTTCCGACACCATGAAATTTATTTTAAATTAAATTATTTTTTAACCTTTACCAAAACTTTAACTTCATTTTAATTGATATTAAATATATAATTTTTACAACCGATTCTAATTATCAAGCTAAAGTTTAAATTTATTTTAAATATCAATTATTTATTAATTTTTCAATTTATTTTTTGATATATGAAATATAATTAAAAAGTGATTTAGAGAAAAGTAAAAATAAAAACACTATTACGAAGTGGACTTTAAGCCTAACTCAACCCTATAAAACCGGCTCATAGGGTTGAGGTTTGCACCCACTTATATACTATGAAAGGCTCTCATCTCTAGTCGATGTGGGATCTCCAACAAACACCAAAAGTCTTCATCTATGTTTTTAAATCTAAAATTTAATATGTTTTAATAATATTAGGTCAAAATATTTATATAAAAAGAAACAATACATATCTATGATTTGAAATAAATAAATTATTACCATTTTTTATTCGCAGCCCTAATTCAATATAAAAGACTATTATAAAGAGTTAATTTCAAAAATTATTTGGGATGAATTTGATATTAAAGTGTGTATTTGTAAAATAAAAAAATTTAAGAATAAAGTGGAGTGAATATAAAGGGTGATATGTAACACCTAGAAAATAACATCTAAATATTACAATACAAGTTCTTCGTATTTCTATACAAACTTAGAGTTTTTCAAAACATTCCTAATACATGATTAGGATTTATAGAAATACAAACATTTACATATCTATAGCTCAAAATAAAACTCTGAAACCTCTAAGGCTTTCCTGCACTTGGTCATCTGTTCGTGTACATAGTACAGTCATCGCAGTTTAAACACAACACAAAAAGCAAGGGTAATCTAGTGAAAATAAAATTTTATAATATACGAAATTAAATTAAAAGAGAAAATCAAATTACATGGTCAATTTCTCAATTATTCAATCTCCTTCAAATTCCAACATAAATCAATCACATAGATCTCACATGGATCTACACATCCAGAATATTCAACAAACAACGTCTTCCGGAAGACCCGTATTAAGTAAGTCCTACCAGATACTAACACCTGATCCAAAGATTACCAGCGAATCCAACAAAAAGGATCAGGGTAAGTTCAATACAATCCAAGCCGTGCATCTCATATGTCACGGTGTGCATGAACTCCCCCATCAGCTTCTCACCACCTGATATCTTAGTCTATGTGACTTAGATCATTTGTGAAGCTCGGAGATCTCTGTTACCACATAGGCATCAATACTTAATACACAGCAAACATCAGTCCATACATTATCTCAAATGTATGAATTCAATTACATACTATTCCGTCATACAATGAGAAATTGAATATTGGGACCACGTCCCTTCCGCATTCAGATCTTCTATCCTAGGGTGCTATTAAAAATTAAATTTAGCTTCCCTTACCTCAATTGCTTGCTTTCCAAACAACTTTTAGAATTTTTTTCCCGCAGTCTGGATAAGGTTCAAAATTTACGGGTCTTATGCAAGTTATCTAAACATAACAAAAATCCAGTATATAGTAGAATAAGTTGAGAGGATTAAACTTCTCAACTAACTCCACCAATATTGATGACTAAATCCTAAGGAAAAACAGAGAACAAAAGATATTTAGAGTAAAAATGAACTTATTCTGTTTGAAAATCTGATCGGATAGAAATGTTCTTTAACTTGCCAGCTATAACGTGGTCTGATCAGATTCTAAAATAGATGAAGATTGGGAGAGAAAATTAAGAGAGAGGGAGAGAAGAGAAAATGAAGAGAGAGAGAAGGAAGAAAAAAATGGTGCGTGCAGGGGAGACAACGTTCCTGTTTCTTTACTACTTTTTTATACTGTTACATGATAGACTTTACTTTGTAAGTAAGATAAATTCTAAAGTTGAATTAGATTAAAAAAAAAGAGAGTTTAAGGTTTTTATTTATAAAAACAGGTAAGTTTATTAATATTCTTAGAAGGTTATTTTTTTTCTCTTTTATTAATATTCTTAGAAGGTTATTTTTTTTTCTCTTTTATTAATATTCTTAGAAGGTTATTTTTTTTCTCTTTTATTAATATTCTTATTTATTAAAGGATGCAAATATTAATCTATATAAAATCGAAGAGTTTACATGTTCGAATTTTCAGTGTTTCTCTAGAGTTAAACTTATAAGTACTTTTGTAAGTATTAGCGAAAACAATTCGCTGTTTATTCACATTTTTATTTGATTAAAATATATATAATTTTATGGTTTTATTACTTTTATAAATGACCAATTAAAATATAATACAATTTTAAATCTATATATATATATATATATAATTTTGTAAAAATAGTATTAAAAACATTATATAGAGTAGTTTTCAAGAAGAGAAGGTATTTAGTATTTTGAAATTAAAAAAAAGTTATTTAATTATTTATTTCATTAAATAAATAAATAAATTATTTTTTATTTATTAAAGGATAAAGTTATTCAATTAGGTTTTAGGGTACTTTTATAAAGCCAAATGTTGGTTTTGATTAAAAGAGAACTGAACACTGAGGGAGAAAGTTTTAATTTTGGGTGAAGAATTGATTTTCACTATGCAATTGCAGCGTTTCCTCTTTCAACATTATGTTTTTATTTGCATTGTATGGATTCTCTTATATACACTTTGCATAGTATGAATTAGATAGTTTCAAATATTCAAGTATTCATAGTTTCATACTCCACCCATTTGTTTCTGAATGAGATATTCAGAAAGGGAAGTTAATCTTTCATTTTGCACTCTCTCTTTTCTTTTATCTCTGTGAAGTTTACCTTAGCGATGCATCTGCTACTGACTGCTGATATTGCTGCATGATTATGGTATCATAATCATAAGTATTATGAAATTAAGCCTTTAGCAATGAAATTTTAAGTGTAGTTTAAGGCATCCAATCTAATCTATAAGCTTGATACGTGCTAAATTTCATTTGCTGTGCTCTAGAATGCACTTAAATGAGAAAATAACTGGCCCCATTTATTGAAAGAAGTTTTGCTGGTAAATGGTGTGTCAATTAATTCGTGGGTGCTTTTTTATTTCAAGAAGTTTAAACCTTGTCTTTTAATTGGAAGGAAGCACGAAAAAGAGACAATCATGGTGATTTCAAATATTGATGCAGATTTTGACATTAGTGATCCTTTATACTTTGAACTTTCACCACCCAAAATGGTTTTGAATATCATTTAATTTGGACATGCCTGATGGAATCATTGTACTAGTCAGCGTGTGCAAGTGGGGTTGGTCTTGCATGCATTAGGGGAACATCCGTCATCATTTCACATATATGCTGTTGATGAAAGGGAGAGAAAGGTTCATAACAATGCTTAAAGAATGAAAGACCCCACAATCTCAGGAGTGAATCAGGTGCAGTAATTCTTGCAACAGAAATAGAATATCCAGTTATTTTGGGTGTTGGTCAATTGAAATTATATATAATGGTCATAAACTTGTGACTTGCATTGAAAATGCTGTTAGAGGTGGATCCAGAATCTCCTGCATTAATGCTTTTTTAGGAATTCTTTTGTAGCATTTGGATTCATGTTTGTTGATGCAGTTGCTGAGTCACAATAAAGCAATATAGTCACTACTTCTTGGGATAACGGAGCACATTGAGCAGGTTTTTGGAGTACATTCTGGTAACTCTGCTTGATAAATTTTCACAAGAACAGTTTCATCCTCTTGCTTGAAGTGTATTAGGTCATTGACTAATAACTTTGGATAAATAACTTATAAGTTGTCAACAACAAGCAATTGCATTTTACACAAGAGGTTAATTCACAATTTTTGTCAGTCAAGGAAGCAGTTTTTCCTTTTGAAGTTCTCCCCTAGGTTGTGATGAGAATCTAAGCGCTGAGCTGAGATGCAAAATGCTGGTGATGTTAAGGGTTTTGATTTTTTTACTCTAGGTAAAATACTTCATTTACTAAGGTTCAAATCTTTGCTGATAAGTAAGAAGTTACCACTAATGCTACTGTGTTTCTTAGCTTGAATGACTCAATGTTATTATGAAGATTACTGTGGTTTTTTGTTGAAATCGGATTTCAGATTGTTTCTAATGTGACACTTTGAATGAGAAAAAAACTCTTTTGTCTGGTGACAAGAATGCTGAAGTTGCAAGATGTCAAGGCACATTCCGGTGACATGATTGGAGACACTCAGCTCATGGTTGACACTCTTTGTCTGGCTCTTGGGCCATGGAATACAAGGTTCTAATAACGTTTGAAGCAATGTCAATGGCTTAAGCGACAAACAAACAGCTTTAAAAACATGTATCAGAATGATTGGTCTTCACTCTTCAGGAATTCATTGAAGACAAGAGTTCAAATAGTGACAACATTTGCAGACAGCCTCATTCTCCCTGAAATGGCAAGGTGATAGATAACAGCAGTAAGCATTTGTGTTCATCTTTGTATATGGTACTGATTATATGTGCTCTTGCAGTCTTTTTGGCTTCCAAAAGTTTTTAGTTCCTGAAATTTCTTTCGTATATATAAAAGATGGATTATATGACAGTAATTTTTGTCTTGGGAATTTTGCAGTCTTTTAGCACTTTCCAAGTTTAAAAATCTTAGAAATTTTGACTGGTAATAACCATTTCAAGTTTAAAGTCTTGGGACTCAAATTGGATGCTACTGCTTATGTACGAAGTTGTTAAGCATTCACATCTCACCCAGTCAAGAAATTCTTTGATTTAAGAGCAAGAAAAAAAAAATCACTTCCCCCCGCTATTTAGTCACAGCATAGATTGTATTTTACAACATCTGTAACATATTTTAATGCATAACACACTCCAATGTTAATTTTTCTTTACATTTGCATATTGTGTGAACCCTGTCTTCTTAAGATGAATAGACTAAACCAGTCAACATTCATAAACAAAGACATCATCACTGTATATTGAAAAATCACACAAATCTTTGAGCTACTGGATAGCTTATTTATCACTGATTGTTTAGTCTACCTAATCTAATTAGCTCACTCAACTATTTCTAATGGTCATTGTTGAATAATCAAGACAACACGTCATTCTGCAACAGGGTTTTGATGTTCTGTTTTTTTGGTGAACATTAAAGACTTTAGACTTGAGTTGAGTTACCAATTAACAACTTGTCTGAACCTTGAATGTTGGCTAAACTTTAGAAGAATTCTAGTACATGTATGGATGCAAAAATAAATTTAGTCACTGATTTGCAAATGGGGAAAAAAGACAAAAAGTTAAGACCAACTAATCTAAATCCATCTCTTTGGGTATCTTAAGCTTAGGATCTGATGACAGTGTCAACTTCACCCACTTCAAGATAATAGTAGAAACTAGAGAGTGAACAATTGTTTCAGCGTTGCTTTGCCTTTTATTGATCTTTCAGTGATGGATGTCCATGCATTTCTACAAGAAATTAAAATTGATTTCTAAATAGTGATTTTTTAGTACTAGTATATTAGGTCAAATAACTACTAGGTTGGATTAGTGATGAACAATTAGAATAGTTCACTCGGAGTTACAGATTCAAATCTTGATATTGTCATTGTACATAAAAAAAATCAGTCCAGGTAGGCATAGATTCCTTCAAATACTTTATGACTCTCGTTTCATATGTGTTGTGAATTGTGTTTCCAGCCAATTACAACACTAATTCTAAACTGAGATAAGAAAATGTTGAAAGATTTCAAGTTAGCAGCCATAGAAATATGATGGATTAATCAAATAGTGACACATATACCATAAATGGTTAATGTGAATCCAAAATCAAATCATTCTTAGCTAGACTTTATTTGCTTCTAGAAACACAGGTAGACCAAGTCCACCATATGCAAAAAATGATAGATTGAAGCATTTCATGAAAATGGTAACACAATGACTAATCAACCAACTTCAGTCTCTTCACCAACATGACAAAAATTTGACATTCCAAAATGATCAAATAAGAATATCATTGTTGTCTTACAAAAATCATTGTCATAAGTAGAAAACTTTGTATTGTATGGATTTAGCAATAACAATAATGTGATATCTATGTTCAATAACAAAATTGGATCATATTGCAATTGAGCATCTTAACTCAACTTAATAAAATGAATATTATTGTTTAATTGAAATTGAAACAAAAATGAAAAGGATTATCCCAATTTGATTAAGGAACTTGTAGTAATTTAAAATTTATGTCGTGGTTGTATCATTATACCTAACATGAAATTTTTTTATAAAAGAAAAACTTATCTCGTACTTCTAGTACTAAGTGGATAATTTTCAAAATATATTAATTATTGAAAATACAATACAATATATTTTTTTTGGAAATTTACATATTTGAAAATTGTTTTTTCTAAGTTAGTTTCTAAAAGTGATTTTAAATCTCAAATAAATTATCAATTTTTTTGGAAATTTACATATTTGAAAATATTTTTTTCTAAGTTAGTATCTGAAAGTCATTTTAAATCTCAAATAAATAATCAATAGACTCACTTCAAAAAGGTAAATTTCTCTTACTAGCTTTTACTTTCCATTTACAATCTCAAATAAACAATTTTAGCTTTATTTTCAATTAGCGATTAGTATTTGTTGAAACAAAATAATTGAGAGATATAATCGAAAGAAACAAAATGTTTTAATCCTAAACCTTTTAGTTAAACGTTGTCAAGATTTCTGTACATTTATAGCAATGTACTTTTTTCGTTAACCTTAAAAAACTTGTATATTTATTTCTTATTTTTTATCTGATCATTTATCAAGTAAATAAAAAATTTAAATGCAACTGAGTACATTTTTTTTAAAAAACTTGATAACTAAATAAAATAAATAAAAACTTTGATAATAAGGACAAAAATATAAGGATTAATTACCTCTAATTTTACTTTATCTTTCTATCACATCATATCACTTGTAATATTTATATATATTTTTTCATTAGGTGTTATTTAATACTTGAGGCATTTATCTATTGTTTTTCAAACCATTAAACTCTATTCCTAATCCAAAAGTATCCAACCAAAACATTTATGATATTAAATATTGGTATGTAATAAATATTCTGCGGTGTTAGTGCTATGTGCACAACATGCTAATATCCATATATTTTATAATTTATTAACACGAAAATGGCATTTGGAAACATTTTTTTACACATTATCTTTCCAGGGTTAAGCAAGATCCAAATTATTTAGCAAAAGTGTTAATAAAAAATATCTTGAAATTTAAGTTTAATTCAATTTTACAATTTTAAAATCTCTAACCCAATTTTATCAATTTATACGTGAAACTATATATTTATAGATAATCTGATAACACTTAAAAAATTCTTAATATGATAGGTTATAAGTTACTCTGATATTATTTTAAGAAGTGAATTTAATGTTAACTTAATCTTAACAAGAAAATCGAATTTATATATTTTTGAATTGTCTTTATTTTTAATTTATATGAGATTTTTAATAAATTATATAGAAAAATGGTGTTTAAAGCAGAGTTGTTAGTGATTCATCTCTTGGAGTTATGCGTCATGATCCTCGCACAAGTGAATAGTGTGAATAGTCAAAGTTTATGAAGATTTGGTCAAGTCTAGAGAATGTTTCTAATCACTGGCATTATAACTCGCTGCCCTGTGCCTCACGACATGTTTTTTCACTCATTTCAGCTGAGACCAACCAAAGGACTTCTCATTTATTAAGCAAGCAGAGGCATTGAGACCAACTTTTCAGTGTTGAATTCGGTAATTCAAAAGCAAACAAAGGATGAGGATGAATGACACATGTTGTAATGCTGTTCTGATACGACCATTCAACACATCATTTTTTGTTTATACATTCCTTCCCTCCCAGGATAAGTGTTCATGATCATGAAAGCCAGTAGGGACTAGCCACTTCCAATTTTGACTGCTTTTATTTGATTATACTCATTATCGAAAATTTATGTTTCTATTTGAATGCACTAAAGAAATATGATACCCATTTAGATTAAATATGAAATACAAATGTGCAGGAAAATTAAGGGTTTTTGATCATGGGTTTATTTTTTTTTTTTTTACTAAAATGGGGTCCGTTTAAAAAAAATTACAAATTTAGGCAAGTTGTGTCAATTTGGCACGACTTCATATGCATAGATCGTTCCAATTTGACACGACTCTGTCATGTCATACTGAAGTCGTACCAACTTGGCACGACTTTTGCCATGTCATATATTTTTTTTTTAAAAAATTATTGTTTATATTTTGGGTAGTAAGTTATGTAATGTTAAAAATTAATTTGATACATAACTTTCTAAGAGTGTTAGTTTTAAGGAACAAAAAATTGGATAATCGTGTATGGATCATGTCCGCCGCCATTAAATATCAAAATATAAAAAAATTTGCATACATGAGACATTAAATATCAAAATATACTTTTTGGCTTGTGGGAAACCATGTCTGGCGGCAATGTCCTCAAGAGTTAATGACTCAAAGTTTAAATAAGTTGATTATCCAATTTTTTGTTCCTTAAAACTAACACTCTTAGAAAATTATGTATCAAATTAATTTTTAACATTACATAACTTACTACCCAATATATAAATAATAATAAAAATAAAAATAAAAAAAATTAAATATATATATATATATGACGCGGCAGAAGTCGTGTCAAGTTGGCACGATTTTAGTATGACATGGCAGAAGTCGTACCAAGTTAGCACGACTTCAGTATGACAGGGCAGAAATCGTGCCAAGTTGACACGACTTCAGTATGACATGGCAGAGTCGTGTCTAATTGGGACGATTTGTGCATATGAAGTCGTGCCAAATGGACACGACTTGCCTAAATTTGTAATTTTTTTAAACGGACCCTATTTTGATAAAAAGCAAAAAAAATAACCCCATCATAATCAAAATCCCAAAAATTAAATATGAAATATTTTGGGTTTTGAGGGCATGGTGTAAAACTCAAGTCCAACAAAGGTGGAGAGTGAAGATGACATGTTGTTGATTCAAACATATACATGGGTTTGTTTTTCTAACTATGGGAAAGCACTTTCCACATTCCTAGACAAGTTAGGCAAACCACAAAAGATTTTGTGTGGAAAATGCAAAAGCTGGTTCCTTATGGAAGGAAATTAATTGTGGCGAATAATTTTATTTATTGTGTTTGAAAATTGTTGATTGAAGTAAAAGCGGGGCAAATCACAATCAGAATGTGTCTTGAAAACGGTATTTTCAAAGGGGAAGAGTTTTGATTCATACAATGAGCCAAATCCACAACACCTAACCAAGAAGTGGGAAACCAACTGTGACATCACTTTTTCCATCTCATGCTTCTCCTTTTCTTTATAAAAAGGATTTGGATTCAGCCTCCAATAACAAACCCCACCAAGTCACAAACCAATTCTCTTCTTTCTTTCTTTCTTTCTTTCTGTCCCTAAAACACAACACACACAACAACATAAGCAGAGAACAAACACACACAAAGGAACAAACAAGTTGAGAAACTAAGATGGAGAGCAGTGACACATACACCCCTGCTTCCTCTGCCCCACTTTCTCACTCCCCCACTTCCTCTTCTTCCTCACCACCACCTCCCACAGTTGTGATGACCCCTTGTGCTGCATGCAAGATTTTGAGGAGAAGATGTGCTGAGAAATGTGTTCTGGCACCTTATTTTCCTCCCACTGAACCTGCCAAGTTCACCATTGCTCACCGTGTCTTTGGTGCCAGCAACATCATCAAGTTCCTACAGGTACTGCTTAAAAAAACCATCACCAACACCAACAATTATCACCCTTTAAAATCTTACTTGTTTAATCCTTATATTAAAATCAAAAAACGTTTTTTCAAGATGTTTGTTTGTTTGTGCTGTCTGAAGTCAAGTTTCGATCTTGATTGTGTGTAAGATATTGCAGTACATGTTGATTAGCTTCTTCATGCATTATTAATTTCCACGAAATTAAGCAGATCATAGAGTTCCGACAAGATTTTCCTAAGGTCCACGATGAAAGGTGTTGGGAAACTCTCCACCCGACAAAGCATCCTCTGTACACACACAAATCAACAATTGGGTTACTGATACCTTCAGAAAAAATCTGTCTTTTTTCATTTTTTTTATTTGTGAAATAGAGATAACAAACATATAACATATTTCTACACATGATGTGTAAACAGATTTCTTTATAGATTCAAAACAGAAACTGCTTTATAAGAAGAAAACATGTTTGATCTTTATAAAAATGATTCCCTAATTCAGCAGAGAAACTGGAAAAGTAAACTGTACTAGAGACTAATCATGTCAAGCTCCTGACTTTAATTGTTTTTTCTAAGGTCAATGAGCATAGTGTTATAATGCCATAACAAATGCATTTTCAACCACCTAACTTTAGCAAATACCTAGAAGTGGGGTCTCAAAGCAGTGATATTTATTTAACAATCTTCTGTATTCCAAATCTTTGCCTTTAAAAAATATTGAGATCTAGAAGCAATCAACAAATACCTAATTCTAGAACCAATATATGCTTTTTTCTGATGTATTTGTCAAGGGTAGAAAAGCTTTTTCATTTTATCATCTGAAGTTTTTGTTGCATATACTTTTCAGGAACTTCCAGAGTCTCAGAGGGCTGATGCTGTGACCAGCATGGTTTATGAGGCTAGTTCAAGAATAAGAGACCCTGTTTATGGTTGTGCAGGAGCAATTTGCCAGCTCCAGAAGCAAGTGAATGAACTTCAAGCACAATTGGCAAAGTCACAAGCTGAGCTTGTCACCATGCAACTTCAGCAAGCCAATCTTGTGGCTCTAATTTGCATGGAGATGGCACAGAGTCCAGAGGAATCACCACAACAATCAGTGGACGATTTCATTTCAACTCCTCCTCACAGTGGTGGCTATCAAAGTGGCATGAACTTCTTTGAGGAGAACACTAGCCCAAACTCACTATGGGAGCCTCTTTGGACTTGAAGGAGAATCATATAAATTTTAATTCAATATATAACATATAGTATAAACATTCAGAAAATGTTCCAATGATTGTCTCCTAAGGAGAAGTTGAAGGAATCAATTAGAAGTAAATAAAAAATCTTAAGCTAATTTAATTCCATGCATGAGGAAAAGAATGTGATTGGTTCGTATGAAAAATGAACTGTTAGGAGATTTATTCACCTTGGTGACCAAGATCTCCAACTTGTTGTAACACCTAAGCAAAACATCATCATAGAAATAGTAGATGGTGTTTTATTCCATGTAATCTTTGAAGTTTAAGAGAAAGAAAATTGTTCTTCGAAGAATCTTCATTTACAGTGCTATTTTGAATTTTAATTTTTTTTTTTAGTTTCTACTATCAACTATATATAATCATCAAGATAAACACTATGTTTTGTGATTGTTCACTTCCTTGTCAAAATAGTAAATCTTCACCAATTTTGGCTTTGGATTCCTTATTTGGTTTCCATGATCTAATTTTTTTTTGTCAATCAATAGGGAACACTACACAACATAGAGATGCAAGATCCAACAACCACCAAGTAGAATACCTAGCCTCAACATGCTACCTAGCAACTAAAATACAATAAAAAAATGTTTATTGGTGTGATGATTAAGAATATGAGTTTCACTTTTGATAAGTTAATTGCTTGTTAATGATAAGCAAAGGGCAAAACATGTTCCTTTAATAGAAAAACTCATAACCAATGAGGGTAAACTTCCCTTAATAAACACAAAAATGGAAATAAACTTCTTCACAAATTAAAAGTTATTTTAATATAAGTAAAAATTATTTTTAAAAAATAATTTAAAAGGACCTTTACGAATTAATTTTAACGTATAAAAAAAGTTTTTTGTTCTTTTTTGGAAATGCTGATGAGGGAGTTTATATTCTTGTTTTGGTTACTGGTGTGTGTGTTTCTTTTTTTTAATAATATGTGTTGGTTGTGGTTAGCCAATAAACATCATCATTACAAGAAAATCAAAATCATCAAATATAAACTAATTTTGAGAGAACAAAATAATTAGTTGTAATAGTAACTAAACTAGAGATCATTTTAGAAACTAAAAAAAATTGGTTTTTGAATTAGTTTCTATTATTGTAAAATAGTTTCTAAATTGCTATTTAATTAACGACCAAAGTTTTAACTACCAATTATTTAGATTCTAAATTTAGTAAAAAAACTTTAGTTACTAATTAGATATCAATTTAAAAACCATTTAACTAATTTAGAAACCAAACATTTATACCATTGCATATGTTGAAATAGAGAAAAACAAATTATTTAAAAAATGTTTGTTTCATTGTCAAGGTGATGACTAAGTCTCCTTCGATAGCTCTAATATTGATCCTATCTAAAAGAAATTAAAAAAAAAAATCAACAAGAAAAATCTCCTCAAGAAACATGGAAAAGTAAGAGGATGTGGTCCATAACATTGTCTCTACTATTAAAATATGGGATTATAACGATTTTTTTTCTTAGTAATTTTTTAGTATCAAGATATCAAGGTTAATATTCCTAACACTTTTAATATGTGCTCCTTAAAAAAAAAAAAAAACCTCTTCTATTTTGATGAAAATAATTTTCATTTGAAAACGATCTTCATTGTAGGATTTGTTGTCCTTGATCAACTATGACTCTACATCAATTATAAAATCAAACATTTTATCTTAAATTTGCCACATCTACAACACTATCACAAAAAAAGAAAAATCGATTATTTATAAATTTAAATAAAAAATAATTTATTCAGTGTGACTCCTAATTTCCCACCTTGATACAGTGATAAAAAAAACCTATATTCGAAATTTTAAATTAATGATAGTGATAATAACTAACACAAATAAATAAATAGCATGGTTAACATTTGTCTCAAGCTTAGGTTCAAAGTTTATAATAATTTATATAACAAATATATTGTAAGGTTAAAATATATTCAATGTGAAAATTATTATAAAGATACACATTTGATATGTGTTGTCACTATAGAAAAATCTTTTGAACGATCTTACAATTGGATGAGACAAATTGTCGACATTGAAACACAAATAAAAATGTTGCATTATTCAACAGCATTAAAAGAATGTTAGAAAATAGAAGCTAAAAAATAATTTCAATAAGAATGTCATCATAAATAGTTTATGCTTTTGTAAGGGAGAAAATAATTCACTTCGGTCTCAATTACTCTTCTTCAAAATAAGACTTCGCGTGTTCGATTCCAAAAAAGTTTGGAAGATTATTTAATGTTTAAATAAGTATTTGATAATGGCTTATAAAATTGATATTCATAAAGCATTTGACATTCTAAGTTATTGTCTAGTGAGAAATTTGTCAACTTCAATGAAAAATGATATATTAGATTTCAACGTGATTAAATTTTTTGGTATTAATACTCGTAGTAGTAAAGTTCTTTGTCATCTTCCTGTTAGATGAGAGTTTCCTTTACTAAATTGGGCAAAATTTAACACTAATGGGACCGCTAGGGTATCCTGGTCTTGCTACTTGTGGAGGTATTTTCCGTGTGAGTATGAGAGAGTTTATTGGTGCTTTCTCTGTGTTTCTTGAACTTCAAACTACTATGCTTGCTGAGTTTTATGAAGTTATACATGTTATGGAGGAAGCTCAAAAGATGGTGCTTACTAATGTCTGATTCTGTTTTGGTTTGTATTGCGTTTACTGTTATGACTAATGTTTCGTGAATGCTTCATAATCGATAAAATACTTGTCTTAATTGCTGTGGAAAAATCAGGTTTTGTGTTACTCATATTTTTCGTGAAGGAAAATCATATGCTGACAAGTTGGCTAATTTAGGGTTGTGAAGGAAATGCATGTGTTGATAAGTTGACTAATTTAGGATTTATTTACAAAGAACCATTTCATTGGTATAATAAGCTTTCATCTAGTATGTTCTTAAAATTCTTTATGAATATGTATAGTCTACTTATGTATCGTTTTTGTTAACATATGAATTTTGGTATAGTATCCCATATTTTTGTATTTTCTTTCTTTTTTTTAATAATATTTTTTCATGTGATGACAAATGATTATTATTGTTTGAGGTGTCAGACTAGCTGAAATATCAAGTTGCACATTGATGTCTAACATAGAAGTTTTTATAAAAAAATAAAAATAAAAAGTATTTGATAATATAATAAATATTATAATAATAACATATATTTATCTTAATTATTATATATGTATATTTATAAGATTTTCTTGTGTTTTTTTTACTGTTCGACCGAGATAAGACATATACCAGGATTAACATTTATACTAATTATATTTTTAATTCGTAATTTTCTAATTGAAAATTAGTATTGAAATATTTTAAAATATATAAATTTTGATTGTACGATGAGCACTAATTAAAAAACAACCGATAAAAAAAGTCAATATACTTAGATAACAAAACATAAAATTAGTTATAAGATTAATCATTATTTTTTAAAGTTAATGGATTGTATCGTGTAGATGTAGTTTCCTTAGATAAATTAAATATTTGGAAAAAAAGTTTAAAAATCATCACTTTATTTTATAGTGCTTTTATAATAAAAAAAACTATAAAAATGAAAAATGAATTTAACAAGACAATTCCAACAAGTAATAAAGTAATGCCAACAAGTTCCAGCACATCAAATTAGTTTGAAACTTTGAAATTGAGGGATGAAAAGTAAATTTTAAATTAAATAAAAGAAATACGAAATATTCGTTTGTCACTTTCACACTGCTAAAATTAGAAAGAGTGATAATAAAACAAAAACAAGGCACGTGCGAGTGCTGAGTTTCAGTGAGCTCTCACATGTGTCTCTCGGCCTTAAACGCGTTTCTTTGCGAATCTATTTTCAAATCACGTGCTACATACATGACCTGATTTTTCAGAAAATCATTATTAAATTTAAATATAAATCATTTTTATATTTAATAACTGTTCCGGTGTCAATAGTTCTAATATTAAAAATAATTTAAATATTTTTATTCTTTTAATATTTTGAAATGTTTTTTTATAAATAAATAAATTTGAACTTCAAAACACAATATTTTAAATACAGTAATTGAGTCGGATTTTTTTTCAACAAATTTGAAATTAAAATAGTAATTAAAAGACAAAATTTATCGATTTAAATTTTAACTTTTCAAATAATATTATTGCATATGCCGCGTTTACTATATTATATATATAAAAAAGCTAATTGATATTTTCAAATTAAAATGTTTAAGAATATGTATTTAATATTTTTTTAATAAAGTTTAATAAAGGAATAACTACATAGAATTATTTTTTTAAATAAAATATTATACTATAATAAAATAATAATTTATTTATATGTGAAGTTAATGCGATGGATGTCTAGGTATATTTTTTATAATTTAATTATGAATGCATATCACAAAGAAAACTTAAAAAATAAGTAGAATTTTGAAATGCATGTGCTATATTAAAAGAATCACATTTTCTGCTTTGTGTGGGAAAAGGAAACACGTTTCTTTTAGTTGACTCAAACGTGCTTCGTACAGGCTAAATCACGTCAGAATCCTGACCTATAAGTACTTTTAGTTTATTATATATTTTAATTAATTCTAAAAAAGTACTTAAAAGTGGGATTTTAAGACATGGAGTGTTCAAATTATAAGGTTACAGCTTATGAACGCGTTGTCTAATTGCCAAAACTTTTATACTTTAAATTTTTTTTCAAAATCGTAATCCAAGTTTAAGTTTATTCTTATTGACATTAATCAATTGTTCATCATGTTATTACAAAGTGAATTTTAAGTTTAATTTAATTTCATAAAACCAACTTATAGAACGAAGTTTACATCTAGTTATACACAATGAAATATCTTAATTTCTAGTCGATGTGGGATCTCCAACCCATATAGATTGAGTTTAATAGAATAAAAATAATTACATAGTATTTGTTATAACCTTCTAACAAATACGGAAATATACATTATCACTTTTTTATAATACCAGCGAAAATATATGTGCTTGTGTACGTCTATTCACATTTTTATTAAATTAAATTTTTTTTAATAGTTTTATTATTTTTAAATAAATAATTAAAAATAATACCATTTAAATATCTATCAATATTGAGCGTGTGTAATTACACTACAAGAAAATCATTAAATAAAAATCAATTTTATAGACAAAAAATAATTAATTACTATAGTGACTAAATTAGAAACTATTGTAGAGACTAAAAAAATTATTAGTTTCTAAATTAGTTTCTAATATTGATAAATGGTTTATAAATTGGTATCTAATTAGCTACCAATGTTTTAACTACCCATTATTTAGATTCTAAATTTGGTAGCAAAACCCTTGATTGTTAATTAAATACCAATTTAGAAACTATTCAACAATATTATAAACTAATTTAAAAAACAATAATTTTTTTAGTTTCTAAAATGGTATCTAATTTAGTCACTATAGTAATTAATTATTTTTTGTCTCTAAAATTGGTTTCTATTTAGTGATTGTCTTGTAGTGTTAGATTGACAAAATATCTACCAATACACAAATTCTAAGCTACACATACGAAAAAATTACAAATTAAGTTGTCAAAAATGTTTACCATACATGTTATAAATATTTACTGATTTTTCTTATCATGGTATAACCATATACTTAATTACTAGTATTTAGTGTGCAACATATTTACACAAAAAAATAAATCTAAAACCATGAATAGTCTCACTTAACTATAAGCTAAGATGAGACACACACCAAAAGTTCATTGGTTGTCCTTGGAAGTGTAGAACAAACATAAAACATGTTGAGAAACTTAACAAGGACAAGACAATGTTCATGATAACTCATACATGAACATGAACGTTGAGAGCTATAAGATTGTATTTGCACGTTCTTGTCAACTTTGAAGACAATTTAGTGATCATGCTTATGCTTGCATAGATCTTCCACCATTAATTGAACTACAAAACACATTCCCCTCTTTTGACTTGGATACCTAAATTGGCTTATTGTGCCCTAATAGAACAGAACGTGTTTCTTGCCATCTTCAAAAAAAATGGGAGCCATAGTTCTTCAAAGAAAGAATCAAACCTACTAAGGAAGGCCCCATATATAGTACTTTTTCACTATTTTTCAACCTATATATATTAATAACTTCCTTTTTTAAGGGTGTGAAAAAAATCCTTTTCCTTAATCTTGTTATCTTTAAAGTTCCACAAGTAGTGGTTCAATGATTTATGTACCCTTAGGAATAAGAAATTTTTTCTTCAAATGGTACACGAATATTTGTCAATAATCATAAAAGAAAATTATGAAATAGAAACTAAGTTTAGAAAAAAAAAAATAATTAATTGTTATAGTGACTAAATTAGATATTATTATAAAGATTAAAAAAAATTAATTTCTAAATTAATTTTTATTATTATTAAATGGTTTCTAATTGATATATAATTAGCAACTAAGGTTTTTGTTACAATTGGTAGTTAAAACCTTGATAGTTAATTAGATACCAATTTAGAAACCATTTAACAATAATAAAAACTAAAAACCAAATTTTTTTTTAGTTTCTAAAATGATATCTAATTTAGTTACTATAATAACTAATTATTTTTTTCTTTAAAATTAATTTTTATTTCATGATTTTCTTGTAGTGAATACTATAATATAATAATATATTATAAAAAACTATAAAGTTTTTATAATATATTTCTCTGTTTTTAGTCTGAATTTTTTAGACAGATTTTGACATATAATTCCACAAATTAATTATTACATCCTTTTAGAGAGTCAACCTTTTCTTATTATGAGTTATATATTTTTTTGACTTATTTTCAGTCTTAAAGTAAGTTTTATATGTAATACAATTTCAACTTTCTAATCAATTAAATCTTTCACATGCCAATAATCATTAGAAATCTCTTAGCATACAATTAAGAAAAATGGGTTACGTGTAATGTCGTAAAAAAATTATAATATTCGTACAATGTGAGCTGTCATAAAAGAAAAAAAAATGTGTAATATGTGAAATCCAATCATACTAGCTATAGTTAGTGGTAAGAAGGTGCGAGGAAGACGCTGTTGTTGAATTTAACATGAAAGCAAACAATTCAATAATACTTTCAATTAATTTTGGCTCGTTAAATCAAGTCCTTTGTTTCATCATCTTGTTATAAAGATAGTATTTTGTAAAAAAGATAATTATTCTTTTAGAGTTTAATATTATATTTTTTATCATATTTTTATATAGAGTGAAATTTCTACACTACTCATATCAATTCTATCGTGAAAATATATTACTAGAAAATTATTAAATAAAAATTAATTTTAAAAATAAAAAACAATTAGTGATTAATTAGATATTATTTTAAAATTTTAAAAAAATTATTAGTTTTTAAAATAATTTTTGTTATTAATAAGTTTTTAAATTGTATCAAATTAATTAGTTAAAATTTTGATAGTTAATCAAATATTAATTTAGAAACTATTTTTTAGTAATAAAAAATATTTTTGAATATTAATAATTATTTTAGTTTATAAAATATTATTTAATTTATTTAATATAATAATTAATTATTTTTTAAAACTAATTATTATTTAATAAAATAATAATAATAATAAATAAGACTCGGTAGTATTAATGATATGATATTTCTAACAAATATATTATGATAAATATTTAATACATGTACTATCTTAAAAAATGAAATTTAAATCTAATTTAATATATTATAAAATAAAGTTTGCATTTCAGGAGTATATATTATATTTTTGGTCATATATATGTAGATGACATAAAATCTCAAATAAATATATGTTCTTCAAATTCATATTATTATTATTATAAAATACATAAAAATATGTACTAATAATAAAATTATTGATATTCTAATATTAATATAGTTGTATGATTTAATACATATGTGTGTGTATGATTTAATCAATATCTTCTACAATAATAATTAACAGTCAAGTACAGGATTGACTTTAAGTACTTAATAGTAAAATATAATCCGAGACTACATAATAAAATATTTTTAATACATTGTAGACATGAATATTTACACATCATAAACTTATTGTTTATAATTTATTGCAAGTATAATTTCTAAATAATTATTATGAAGTTTAATTTTACGTTTTATTAGCACAAATATTTTTTATATTCACAACCAATTAAAAATCATCTTATAAATGTATAGGTTTCAGAATAATTATTTTTAAAGTAACCAATTTACCATTAAATAACATTACTTAATTATTGGTATAAAAATATGATATAATGTATCTTAATTATACTAAAATGACCAACTTTAAAAATAAACGTGCCTTTCTTATTAGGTTAGGTCCGATGTTTGGTCATTTATGAATCGTTTTTTCGATTTGTTTATCTAACATTATGAAGGAACACAAGTTAATGAATCACAATCAATTAAATTTAATCATCCTTAATGACTCAATTAAGACAGAATCATGACTAGAAGTGGAGAGGTTATAATTTAGGCTATATATACTAGATTATGCTCTACAAAAACTATCATCTAATAAACAACACAATGAGTACTCACAACTTCTATTTTATATTATACTCATTATATTTTATGTTCTTATGAATCACTAAAACTTGAAGGAAGACCACTAAAAGCTCATCCAAATACTTATCGACTTCAAATTGGTTAGAACACTCATCATTAATTATTTGTACAATATAGCTTTTGATAAAAAAAAATTACATCATTCATGATCCTCTTTATTCCTTCTATTTCTCTCTTTTTGACGTGCAAAATCAATGTAGATTAATTCTCAATCAACAATTAAGAGATAAACTACAAGATAATTAATTAGCCATTGACGAATATTAAACTTCAAGTTCTCTGCTTTGTCATGGTGCATCCATCTAGAATGTACAGAGTCAAATAACTGCACTGTTTTTCATTGGTCACTGGAAAATTTACATGTTTAAAATTCAATTTCAGGTATTTTAATCTAATATATACTTTAAGTGTACTGCATTTGATGTGCATATTTTATTAAAAGTGAAGAGATGCAACAGTGAAATTAGCCTAACTTTTGAAAATATTAAATGCTTTTGAGTACACGGTTTCGTAGTACAAAATATCACTATCACAAAAAAAAAATTGTAATTAATGATAATTAAGGATTACCTTACTTAGGAAAAAAAAAATTATTGAATAGTTAGTCAATTCATTCACGATTATTTCCAATCAAGGATACTGTTTTGGAAAAATAAAATCAAATGAACAGGGAATAATAAGAAATATCTTATTTAATAAACTCCATATAAATTTGTATTGAAGAAACGTGAGTGGTGTTTATTAGTTTAGTATTATTTTAGTGATTTGTGCTTAGATACTATACTAGAAAAAATATCTGTTTAAAATGGATTAGTTTTGGAGTTTTTAAAATAATTTATAACCCATTTAAGTAACAATTTTATGAAAAAGAAGCACTTTGTTTTTAAATCGGTTTCTAATTAATTTTTTTAAATTGATTCTTCTCATAACGTTTAAATCAGTTTTGCTCTTATCTAATTTAAACAATAGTTTTATAAAATGCTTTTAGAAATAACCAACTAAAATTATATTTTTTTCAAATGATTTTACCGTTATTTGTTTGTGTCTGAAACCTGAATAAAAAAAAATATGATTATTTCCGGATACACTAAAGTTTATCCATATCAACAAAATATAAGGATAATATAAGGATAGTATGAAGGGGAAATTTGGACATAATCATATGAATTAAGAAAAAAAAAATCATATTATTAAAACTTCATTCTTAAATGTTAAAAACAAAATAATTTTTTTTATAATAGTTTTTATGTTAGACAGATTATAAAATTTGAAATATCAATTATACTATTTATATTTCAAGTATTACACATCAAGTAACAACAATTATCTTAAAATCATACTATTTTACCATCAATATCAATAATAATAAAAAATTATTTTATTAATAAAAATGAGTGAAGACCTTCATTAATTTATTTAAAAATAAATAAATACTTATTTCCAACAAATTACAATCAAATAGTTATTTTTTTTTGCTTTCCATCATAGCCAAGACTCACCCAAATGTTACAATATACTTTTTGTCTTTTTTTAATTTATATATTTTGCTATCAAGGAGGAAAACACCTTAAATTCAGTAAATTCCAAGAAAAAATGACAAAAACAAAATGAAAAGAAACTCAAAATTAGAAAGTATAAATGTCAAATAAAAAATTAGTACCTAGCATGCATAGAAAAATATCATGTATATTTTGTCCACAACTCTAAATTAGAGAGGTTCTCAGAAGATTCCTACGAAATCCTTGTAATGAATAAAGATATTTTATACTCATGATTTTCTCTATAAATTAAACTTATATACAAATAGTCTCACTATGCTATTCTATGTTTTTATGATATTTTACCTAATCCAATGTACTTTTTTTTTTAATATGTTAAGTGTGAAATATAGGAACACTTTTCACAAAAGTTAGCTTGTCTCCATTGACAATGCATTAATGTATTATACATGATTGACATCCTCATAGAATTTGTGGTCGAGATGAACCTATAAATGATAACCGAGCACATTTTAAGAATTTGGCTCAGTTACCACTTAAAGAAGCAGATTAACATAATCAAACTAATAGAAGGATTAATTCAATTATTCATCAGATTAGGGGTGATAATGTGAATTTATCTCTGGCAAAGGTTCACTTTGCGTAAAGAGTGTGTACTCATTTTACTGGTCGGTCATGTATAAGAGGTAGTTTGTGGATTTGCAAGATAGTCCGCATAAGAAATATTTTTAAAAAAATCATTAATTATAAAAAACATATTTCTATTGTTGAAAAATAAAAATAAAATTTTATTGTTGCAATTTATTCAATTAAGATAAAAATATGAATTCAAGTTCGAGGGTGTTTGAAAACTTGATTAAAAGTAATTAAAAGAAAATTACATTTATTTTCCTTATAAATGTATTAGAGTATCTTATCAAAGTTTTGTTACAAAATATTTTAATTAAGATGACTAATTTTTTAACTAAGTATCTTATTGAAATATCTTCTTTATATTATTAATTTTACTAACAAATTTTAAATATAAGAGTTTACTTAAAACTAAATCTAGTATCACTCTTAATATTAACCCCTTTAGATGATTAAAATGAAACTTTATTTTTTTAGTACATTAAATTCAATCTTTAAAAATAAAACAAATTAAAAGTTACATTGCAGTAATGAGTGAGTGGTGTATGCATGGCAAACCTAAGCAAAACAACGGACTAAAATAGTTAATTTACTTCATATTTTTTTATAGGGGACTGCCTGCATTATCATCCCTAATCGGAATACCTTCGCAAAGTAGGTGTCGCCACACGTAATTCACTTCCCCTTAGTCATGATTCGATCTCTTGAACCCAATGGTCAAAAGGCTGAGTCTTGACCTAGACTGTTTCTTCCTACACCTCAATACATTCTTCTCTCACCTCCATAAATTTTCGAATTTCCAAAAATGTTCTTCTATAATATTTCAGATTACGTAATCTGGAAGTCATTTTTCAAATTTGTAATTAGCTTATGGATTACATAATCCAAAAACATTTTTTCAGATGCATGATTACTTTCCGGATTACATAATTCGGAAGTCTTATTTAGCTTATGGATTATGTAATCCAAAAGTATTTTTTCAAATGAGTTTCCGGATTACATAATATGAAAACTACTCTATGAACAGAAACAATCATCGACCTAATACCTCGGGTGGGTACAGTGGAAGGAGCCCATCAACATCCCTTTGTCGATGATATCAAGAAAGTTAAATTGCCCTCAAATGGAAAAGACAGTTTCTTCCTGAACCTCCAAAGGTTCTTCTGGCACCCCCATACACAACATGAAAATACATTTTTAACCTTCTTGTGCACCCCCATAAAATAGCTTATGGATTATGTAATCCATACATGCATTTAAAAGAGACTTCCAACAGCAATTGGCCTGTAATCTTTAATGGAATCAGCACCCTGAACCTTTGGAATAAGAGATACCACATTACTGTTCATTCCAGGGAGAACTCAGTTTTGTTTAAAAACTGTTGAACAGCATTGCAAACATCTGTCCCAATAATTTCCCAGCAAGAATGATAGAAAACACCACCAAAACCATCGAGCACTATTACCGTTAAGATTAAAAACAGCATTTTTAATTTCAGAAAAATCTGGACATTTAATCAACATCATATTCTCCTCAGAGGAAACCATCGCAGGAATATAAGTACCAATAAAATCTT
>Ga0123342_1002284_pt1 | contig 31880 bp, 16 predicted proteins | sample Turbeawhitnodule_FD_89960 | JGI IMG/M metagenome (GOLD analysis project Ga0123342, IMG submission 89960) | Root nodule microbial communities of legume samples collected from Mexico - Turtle bean Mexico white nodule | ecosystem: Host-associated > Plants > Roots > Nodule | place: Mexico: Nepantla... | reverse complement strand
GGAACATGTTTTATGAATTTCGGATTTATCAATCCAGAAATGAAAAAAAAATGTCTTATGAAAAAAGTGTTTTTGAATTACTATTTTGTCTTTCGGATTTTCTACTATGAAAATACCCTTTGCTTACGGAACCACTATTCTGGAAACACCTAAAACTATAAAGGGTAATTTCAGTATTTTTGAAAAATGTAGGGGTGCAGGAAGAAAAATATAAAGGTGTAGGAAGAAATTGCCAAAAATAAAAGGGCTGATTGTCCTTGCACCATATCAATTCAGACTTGGACTCAACACACTGATGTGAAATGTCTATTTTGTCCTTAATGATTTAAAATTTTTGCCTTCTAGATATTCATATCAATAAATCAAATCACAAAGTTCTGGATATATAAATCCAGAACTGATATGACATTTTATGGATTTTAGCATATGGAAGCTGACTTAGACAACATAAATGAGTTATGAATCTAAATTCTCAACATCATTTACAACATACCATTCTGGATATAAAAATCTGGAACTCATAACTCACTTCTGGATATACTCATCCAGAAACTTAAATGAAATACAAAAACGATCTTTCGAATTTGAAATCTAGAATATATAAAAATCACTTTTGAATTTCTTCATGCATAAGGACAAATGAAATCAAAGACAATGTTGGATTTTAAATTTTACCTAGTGCATGTGATAAATAATATGGTGCAAGAAGAAATTGCAAAATAAAAGTAGCCCAAAAAGCTGAATGGCAATTTTGTGAATTGGAATTTACGGAGTTTCCAGGACGTTAGGAAGAGAATGAAACGCGTGAATGGGAAAATCGACGTGGAGAGCTATGATTGGTCGGAACAACTAAAGGCTCACGGTGATTGGTCAGTTTGGAAACGAACACGTTGCAAAGCAAAGCGTATTGTCGACTCCATACTCCGTAGTCAAGTCTTGGCGGAATCACTTTGAGGTCCGCCACTGTAAGATAGAAGCACCACCCACATACACCATACATACGCATTACAAGCGCAATATTCCTTAAACGCACGCATTCCCGGACCCTAACCCTCAATTTTGATTCCGCTTCCAACGAGATCCCAGGGACCATTGCAGAGCCCTAAAATTCAAATTCCCTTTCGGAGAGATCCAAATCTCTTCATGGCGCATCGAAGAATCAAGCTGTTTTTCCTTCTGTGCGCTCTCTCTTATTCTCTCAGTGCCATTGCTGGGTACCTTTCCTCCCTCCCTCTCCCTCCTTTAAACACCACGTACACTTACTTTCTTCTGCATTGCACTTTTCTAATCTATGTGTATTTTCGTTTGAACGTGATTCAGGAAGAGCTATTACGATGTACTTCAAGTGTCGAAGGGTGCATCGGACGAGCAGATAAAGAGGGCGTATAGGAAACTAGCCTTGAAGTATCATCCTGATAAGAATCAGGGCAATGAAGAAGCGAACAAGAAATTTGCTGAGATTAACAATGGTATATTTGTACCTTTGGTTGATTTGGTTTTCATGATCTGTTGTGCTATTTCCATCTGGGTTGGTTTTTTAATGGTTTTTGTGGCTGGTTTCGTTTGTTATTACTGGCAGCGTATGAAGTGTTGTCGGATAGGGAGAAAAGGGGCATTTATGACAGGTATGGTGAGGAGGGTTTGAAGCAGCATGCTGCCGGTGGAGGTGGAGGTGGTGGAATGAACTTCCAAGATATTTTTAGCACGTAAGTCATTTTCTTTGGCGTTTGTTGTTTTAGTTCTTAATCTATCCCTGTCGACATGGTTTTCTTGTGCTAATAATCACTATTTCTTCATTTGACATCATTGTGCTTTAATTAGTATATGTACATAAAAAAATTCAAAAGAGTACATGAATGGGCCAAGAGAGGCAACTAACTGAGGAAGGATATACAGGTTTTCTATAATATTCTTACTAACTCACATTAATAGTGTAATCAGAGCATTTATGTGGTTTTTATTGATCTATGTTGTAAATCTCAATTTAGCCATTGATTTGTGGCCTAAGATTACATTGTGGTGAATAGGCTGACTGCTGTGTTATGGATGCCTGCATGGTCTAATTTGCGGTCCTGGTTGTAGGCTTTGTGACAGTTGCGGTGTGGATTATTATACATTTGCATTAAAAAGTAAAAATAAGAATTTGACCATTATTCTAATTATTGGTATATTATTTTACAATTATGATGAGGTGCCTTCTGTATTCCGTCAACATTCCACATGACCTAACCCATTCAATTATTGACTCTTAGAAGTTAAAATAGAAGATTAAAATCTAAGTCTTTGTTACTATTTTTGATAAACAAGTGAAATTGAACAATGCTAAGGATTTGCTAGACTCAATTGTGTCTCTGCGGCCATTTATGTGAACAAAAATTAAACTGCACCTACTGGCTGTTGTGATTGCGAGTAGCACCGCAACAACAATATCATATTGCTGTTGCGGACAACAATTCAGAACCATGGATGTGTATTTATTCTGCCATATTTGTGTGTTTCTTTTTATTTTTATTGCATGGGGCCTTGAGTTTGGTTTTATGAGTGACGCTGTGAAACATAATTGTTTGTTTTAGTTTCTTTGGTGGAGGATCAATGGAGGAAGAAGAGAAAATTGTAAAGGGAGATGACGTGATTGTTGAATTGGATGCAACACTTGAAGATTTGTACATGGGGGGTACCTTGAAGGTGAGGCCACATCTAGTTGCCGTTCTTGGTCTGAGTACACACATTAATTCTATATATCTAATGTGTTTGTGTGCTACATGTCATTGTTGAATTTCAGCTAAATTTTTTATTCTAAGAATATAAACCGACATGGAAGAGGTCCTAGATTTTCTAATTGATTTTCATGTGAAACATGGTATCGGCCAAAACTTTTATTTTGCTACATTAGCCAGTAGAAAATTAGAAATAAAATGAGCAGCAACTAATAGTTGAGAGGTGAAACTTACATCTAGATTTGCCTCGTGCATGTAATGGTCGTGTCATGTAACATATTCCACGTACACATGATATCTGACAATTCCTGTAGTTTTTCTTAATTTGCTTCTCCAATTTATCGTAGATACTTATCGTCTGTCTCATGCGGTTAAATATATTCATTGAGGAAGCACTTTAACCACTTGTCAGACATAGTTTAAACTGTCACAATAGATATTTTTAATGGAGAGATTTGATCCGTTACTTAATGACTTAATCATGCATCAATGACTTGAAATATAAAATTTCAGAGTTATTTGGTTATTATTTCTCCTTTTTATGGCCATTGCATTTCAATTTTCAGGTTTGGAGGGAAAAGAATGTACTAAAGTCAGCACCTGGGAAAAGACGCTGTAACTGTAGAAATGAGGTTTATCACAAGCAAATTGGACCTGGGATGTTTCAACAGATGACAGAGCAGGTAAAGAGTACATCTGAGAATGTTGATAGGAAAACATTTTTCTGTACCCTTGTTATTTTTTAAAGATGCCTATACCGCTAACAAACTGATTTCATGTTTCATGACATTTACTGCCATATGTGGAAAATTTTCACCCATATTTCTGAATTTACCTGTCCAGGTCTGTGAGCAATGTCCTAATGTCAAATACGTAAGGGAGGGGTATTTCGTCACTGTTGATATTGAGAAAGGCATGCAAGATGGACAGGTAATCTATTAAAGTTCATACACAGACTTTAAGTATGCATAGGATGTCATATTACATTTTCATAAAATCTGTATACCGTCATGTGCACTATATATAAATTCGGAAGACTAAGGGGTTTATAAATCCAATTTTAGTTTTAAAAAATAATCATAAGCTTCAAAATACTAAATACATAAAATTAGCTTATCTGTTAAAAAATTTAAGCAAATGTTTCCAAACACAATAATTTTAAACTACGTTTTTTACAATAAAAACTGCTAAATATAATTTTAAGCTATGATAAACCTGCTCTTCATTTATGTATTAACAGGAAGTCAACCTATTTACTAAATTGTACTAATGGCCATACGCAAGTTATTTCTTGGTTTCCAAACTATCTACGGTCACCTAGTACATAAAATCCTCACTGTCAATATCATCAATGCTTCTAAATTATCGTTGGTACATTCTTTTTTTCTATTTTTTTGTGTCTAATTGGGAACTCAGTGCTATAATTACACTCGAAGAAAGTGAATGTTTAGTTATGCAACTCCAACAGCCAAAACCTTTTTTTCCACTACATGGATTTTGCTACTTGAACCAATTGGCATTGTTAAGCATGAGGGAAACTGTAGTAGTAAAGTGAGAATAAAAAACTGAAATTCCAAATGTGAGAAGGCGGAGTTTCAATTTTAAGGTTTTCCGCTTACCAACCAAGGAGTCAAAAAGCTGCTTTGTATTGCGCTTTCTGTATCCGTTCTCTATTTTCCACTTATGCTGATTGTACAATAAAAATGAATGCTAACAATAAGCTTTTTCATTTCTCTACTTTCCACTGTGCTCTGCGAGTGTTATGTTGCAATTAAATGATGTATACGAATTGTGATTGGGGGAAGCTTGCTGATTTTTTTTTTTTAAATTTAAAACTTTGACAATTGAAGACCGTAGATTTATAAGTTATTGTCCTTTCACAGGAGGTGCTGTTTTATGAGGATGGTGAGCCCATAATTGATGGAGAATCTGGAGATTTAAGGGTTAGTAATTTGTTACTTTCGATATCCATGATTATTAGGTATACAGGGTGTTGACAATTCATGATTGAACAGTTTCGTATCCGTACTGCACCACATGATGTCTTCAGAAGAGAAGCCAATGACTTGCACTCTACTGTAACTATAACTCTGGTAAGTATTGCCCTTTGGTGATTTGCATATCAATTGCTTGAGTTGTACGATGCCTTTGCTATTCTGGGCAGCACGGCTTATTTGAAATAAAGGCATTTGTTGATTTTGCGAACCGGTATATTGGCATCCTTAAAATTCTTTACATTGTGATATTAACATGAATCTTCTTCAGGTTCAAGCCCTTGTTGGTTTTGAGAAGACCATTAAGCACCTAGACGAGCATCTGGTGAACATAAGCACAAAGGTGAGTAAGAAATATCCTTGCTTCAGATCCCAATTGGTGTTGGTGTTGGTGTGTGTGAGGAACACAATTGACAAACTTATTTTGACTGCTCAGGAAATCACAAAGCCAAAGCAGGTGAGGAAGTTCAAAGGGGAGGGTATGCCATTGCACATGAGCAACAAAAAAGGAGATCTTTACGTCACTTTTGAGGTTCTATTCCCCACGTCACTAACGGAGGAGCAGAAAACAAAGATACAAGCAATTCTTGGTTAGAGTACAAAAAAGATACGTATTACTTCGTCCATTATGTCCTAAGGGTGACATGGTTAAGTGGTTATAGTAAACGCATACCTAGGGCTTCCCCTCCATGCCCTTTTTTGTTAGTTATCAAATAGAACCTTTTCCCCTTCGTAATGATGTGCATCCTGTAATCCTTGCCGTCCGGTGAATTCAATTGCTTTCTTGGCCGTGCTACTATTTTGATGCAAGGCGTAACACTAGCTGAAAAAAATGCTTCCCTTGTTTTTGTACCGTGATGAATTCGTTCATCTTGTTCACTAGATTAGATTGCTATAGAACTTTCCGTCTTACTGAAGTTGATACATTTGTAGCTGCGGGAACTAGATTAGAATGCAGATGGACAATAACCATTGTACGTTACGTATGTACTTGCCCTCAATTCTCAACGGTTATTAAACTTTCATTTCAACAAGGTTGGTAAACTCATTTGTTTGTTGTTGCGAGATTTTCTCGTAGATGGGCACGTGACTCGTGTTTATGTCTTCGTGCATTACTCATTTTGATTGTTTTGTTTGCTCACCAAGAATGTAATAACATTGTGGTGCACATAAACAAATATTTTAATGATTGATTTAAATCAATGATCGAGGTAAAACCTGTAACTACTCTAGCCACTCTTTTACAGCTACAAACTAGGTCAAGTGCAGTAATGCCAATGTGGGCTTCGAAATAGTTTATCTTTAAGCTATTTGACTTTATTTTATGATAATATTTTAAGTGTTTGAATTTAGTAAAATAATTTGTAAACTGTAAACTTTTTCGTCCAAAATTTTAATTTGATGCAGATGTGAAAAGATGAGAGAGCATCTTTATCGTCCAAAATCAATTTGTAAACTGTAAACTTTTTTCATGATGTTTGTCATTGAAATTTGATATTTGGTAAGAGCTAATCCTCTATAAGAACAAGTTCTTACAAAGAAAAAAAACTACTCTCCTTTAATACAAAAATCAACAACTATAAATAAATTTGAGTTTACAATGATTTCTTGAAGTAAAAAGTAAATATAATTCTTTATCATGACAATGTGTTATTAAAGATTTATTAAAAATAGTTTAAGAACTCAAAAATTAGTTCAAGGAGGATAAGATAATAAAGAAAGAAAATCATGAATTAAATACCAAATTCAATATCTAACCCAATAAACAACATATTTGATTAAGTTGGGTTGAATTTTACTCAACCACTCAAAATACTTAATCCAAAGTGTTTTTTATTGGATTGGATCGGTTTGATTTCATATACCCACATACTCAGTGAAAATTTCCATCTAACAATAACAATGTTAAAACAAAATATCATCAATCTTTAATAGTAATTTTAAGTGAAGTACAATTCATATCCATGAAAAATATGAATGTTATCTAATAGTCCTTAAGATAGATAATTTTAATTTGATTCGTTTTATGAGGCTTCATTTAAATTATCCATTAATTTTATTTTCTTTACGACAATGTGTTTTATTACTTAATTTTTCGGAGTCTTTGGTGTGAATACAGTTGAAACTAGTTAAAAATTGTATCTCAATTAATTAGATCAAACGAGTTTAAGGAAATAAAGTTTCAATTGTTTTCAAAATAATTCTAAAAAAGTGTTCGTATATTGCAAATTAGAATCAAAGAATATATTTAACACGCCATTTTAGTTGAAAAGTTTGACTGTATTGTTCGTTGAAACATTACATTTTTTATACATAAAGTATCTTTTTGTTTTCAATATTTTATACATAAACTTTTGACAATAATGAAAAATAATTTATTATAATCTACATCATTATATTATTTATTTTAGATACTATATTATTAAAAAATATTTATTTTACTATTTCATGATTATAATTCGATATATTAATATTGTATACGATATATTTTTGTTTTATTTTATTATTTTAAATATCTCTCGTATTGTATTTGTATTTAAATTATTTTATGTTATTTTAAATATATTATGTCTATTAAATTATGTTTATTTTTTTATATAGTTTAAATTTTAATACAAATACTATAACATTTTATACAAGATTAATAATAAATTCACAATATTTAAAATATATGAATTAAAAGTAAAAATAATAATTATTAAAAAATTATGGGATGTAATTTAAGACCTCCAAAACAATGTTAGTTTTTGTTTTACCAATAACTGCCTGTTGGTCTTTTCCTCCATTCTTATATAACATCAGTGTAAATTATCTTCTTTTATTTCGCTAAGTTAACGAATTCAATATTTAAAAAAGAGTTTAATATTAATTACAAATTACAAATGATAAAAAAATAGTATAGACATGACTAATTTTATCATTTAATTTTTATTAATTATTTTATTTAATAATTTTACTATACATTTATAGTTTAATAACTTTTCGTTACCGAAATTACTTTCCAACAACCAACCAATTTGTTAGTTAGTTTTATCTAACGTAATCAAAATTAAAGACGAGTAATACTTCCTCATTATTTACTTTTATTTTGACAATTTTAATATTTTTAGATTCCTTCTTTAATGTCTATTTTATGTATTATATCTTCCAGTTAGCAAAATATAATCTCTCAACGTCATTCAATCTATTTTATTTTTATCTATTTGTATAGTTTAAATTTATATCGGTCGTACGATCGAGTGGAGATCCAATACCCATTCAAGATCGACTGAAACCATCACATTCAAAGAGGATTACCGAGACTAATTAGTGATTCAGCACTAGATAATATGTCAGGTACGTCATCATTTAGTACTAATAGCATCGAGTGCAGAATACCAAATACCGAACACCAAAATCTTACTTGAACGTCGGAGTGTCTTTTGCAGGTATCATCCAAGTCTGGCGTTCACAAAGACGAGAACTAGAGATGGAGAGAAGGGAAATGAGTACAAGGAGTTCATTAAAGGAGTGAGAGAAGAGTAGACCAACCAACTCAGAAGGAAGGAAATCGTTGTCTTGATTCCAATCTGTTATTCTTTTCATTTTTTCTTATCTATTATCTTTATCGTTAAATTAAAATTCATTAAATTCCATAAAATATTAATAGCTAGGAAAAAGTATATTAAAAATTGTATTTGTAAACTAAAAAATAAAATTTATATATTTATTTCTTTTTGAATTTCAGTTATAGCATAAATCATACATCTCTGAATGTTTATGTAAAGATTAAAGAGAAAAGATATATAAGAAAGTTTTGAGTAAAGAATAAGTTTTAGAAAAATATTTGCATGTGATAGACACAGCTAGAAATAGATATAGTGTAGATTGAGAAGGAAGGAGATTTGGTAAATGCAGGAAACGAGGAAGGTGGTGACATGTGTTGTAGCGGGCGAGTAGAGAAGATACGCTACCCAAGTGCGTGACGGTGACAATCTCCCCAAAAAGATAGGAACAGGTTTGAGGAAGAAACCGAAGGAAAACACAGAATCAAGGAACACGTCAGTGATTGTAGCCATGTTGTTCATTTACACTTTATACGACGTGGTACTTGAGAACAACCACGCGCTCTGCCACGCACTTCATAATAAAACGACAGAGCTGCGACAGAGCTTCATAACTTGCAAATTTCGAAATTGGAACGAACCCTCAGATTAGCAAATAAAATTTCCTATTTTTGGATATCCGTTTGGTTCCAACGCTTACTTTCTCTTCTTTCATCTCATTTCGTTCAACACAGATCGAGGGAACCTGAAGAACCTTTGGGTTCCACCTTCTCCTTCCCTTTTCTTCTTAATCTGCAAACCAAACCGAACCAACGCGAACAAATCATAATACTGAGTGATCGTAACGTAACGTAACGTAACGTAACATAACCATAATGGATGCTCTGTGTTTACACAGTAGCATCTGTAAGATAGCTCCTTCGACCATTCCCATTACTGCAACTGCACGCGCAAATGATTACGCGTCGCAGCCTCAGGTGAGCGCGGTGGGACGCTCCCTGTTTTCCAGATTCTCCTTTAGATACCCTTTGACGTCTTTATGGCCACAACAACTCACGGGGAATGCCTCCGGCTACAATGGTCTCGCCGTAGACGACGCCGTTTTGGCAGAGAATGAAACTAAAGAAGGAGAGGGACAAAACGGGAATTCGGTTTTCAAGATTTTTCATGCAAGGTCTGTTTGGAGCGTGGAACAGAGGAACGATGAAGCCAAAGTTGTTATAAATGATCTAACGGATGAAGAGGAGGAGGAGGAGGAAGAGTGTGGTGGTTGTAGGGTTGATTATGATGAAGACGAAGAGGAAGACAACGAAGAAGAAAATGAAGAGGTTTTGTTCGATAGAGACTCGTTTTCGAGAATGCTTCGGAGGGTGTCATTGCCCGAAGCTAGATTATATGCACGCATATCCCACCTGGGCAATTTGGCATATTCTATCCCAAAAATCAAAGTATTTTAAATCCTCCATTTCCTTCTTTTCTAGCCAACAATTTGCATTTTACTATAAATGAATCAGATTTAGAAATTTTCAGACACTGGTTTAGTGGAAATTTTGCATGATACCTTTGAATATCATTCTCTGAAGATTTCCTCAATGTATAATTGTCAGGTCACTGAGATATACGAATATACTTTTCTAAAACCCTTCTAGGTTTAATGTGGATGAGGCACTAATTAGCATTTTTGTAATCAAAACTAGGAATTTGGTTTTTCAAGAATCACCAATTTATGATACTAATTTACATCATGTCTTTGTTAACTTAGCCTGGGATCCTCCTCAAAAACCATGGACTGCGTTTTGTAACTTCATCCATAGAGAAAAAGAAATTAGCTGTGGCAGCCGAAAAAAACCAGACATCAGCTACAATTCAGAAAGAAGAAGCTAACGAGAAGGATGTGGGAGAAACAAAAGAGAAAAAGAACGGTGGACGCATGATTTGTGCATGTACTGCATACGAGATTGCTGCTTCTGCAGCCTCTTATCTCCGTACTCAAACAAAGAGCATACTTCCATTCACATCTTCCAATGCTGTGGAAGGTGAAGAAGGTTCACATGAAGCAAGCAATAAAAGCTTTAACGGAGATAAGATGACAAAAACAGAGGAGGCCGCTCTGAAGGCAACTACTGATTCGGTAACAGCAGTTGTTGCTGCAAATGAGGATGTAAAACAGGCATTTGCAGATCATTTGAGCTCGACAACCTCTTCACCCTGTGAATGGTTCGTATGCGACGATGACAAGACTGCTACAAGATATTTTGTGATCCAGGTGTGTGATATTAATCAGGAACATGATTTTATTTTGTCATAGAGAACATTTAATTGCAGTATTCTTATAAAAATGGTAATGCATGAACACTTGAACGTGATAAAAGCATTAACGGGTAGCTAGTAATGCCATTTAGCAGTGAACATTTTTATGTCAATTTTGGATTTATATTTACTGTGATATGTCCAATTAATCATTGTTATAATATGCAGGGTTCCGAGACATTTGCTTCCTGGAAAGCGAACCTACTATTTGAGCCAGTTAAATTTGAGGTAACTATTATTATTGAAAGCTAAGTTAGCTTAGTGTTTCTTTTTAATGTTCCCCCTTACTGAAACGAGGATTTATTTTTGTCAGGGGTTAGATGTTCATGTACATAGAGGGATATATGAGGCTGCAAAGGGAACTTATCAACAGATGTTGCCAGAAATTCGTGCACACCTAAAATCTCATGATTCCCGTGCAACTTGCCGTTTCACTGGTCATTCTCTTGGGGGAAGCTTGGCATTACTTGTAAACCTTATGCTGTTAATAAGAAAGGAAGCACCATTGTCTTCTCTGCTTCCTGTCATAACATTTGGCGCCCCATCCATCATGTGTGGAGGTGATAGTCTTCTTGACAAGCTTGGATTGCCACGGAGTCATGTTCAAGCAATCACAATGCACAGAGACATAGTACCACGAGCATTTTCTTGCAAGTACCCTACCCATATTGCTGAACTGCTAAAGGCCGTTAATGGTAACTTCCGCAGTCATCCATGCCTTAATAACCAGGTAAAGTCCACTTTTTTACCATTTGGGTAATCACTAACCAACATAATCAAGCACTTATTTAACAAGCTTATGAATTTAATTTTCATACAGTTATATATCCAGTAACAGTTCACTCTATCTCTTAGAGGGATTATTTACAATTTCCTTTGCATTTTTAGCCTCACTGAATTCTTGATGAATCTTTTATTGCAGAAGCTACTGTATGCACCAATGGGTGAACTCTTGATCCTACAGCCAGATGAGAAATTTTCACCAAGTCATCATCTTCTGCCCTCGGGCAGTGGTCTATATCTTTTGAGTGGTCACTTGTCAGAATCAAGTGACACATTAAAACAGATCCGGGCAGCACAGATGGTGTTCTTGAACTCACCACACCCACTTGAGATATTAAGTGACCGATCTGCCTATGGATCCGGAGGAACCATTCAGAGGGATCACGACATGAATTCCTACTTGAAATGTGTGAGAACCGTGATTCGCCAAGAACTTAGCCAGATTCGCAAGGCAAGGAGAGAGCAAAGGCTAAAGGTGTGGTGGCCTCTGGTGCTCCCATGTGGAAGTGGGAGTGGGGCAGTTGTTGGGGGGTCCATGATATCGGTGAATGTGATTCACGACCATCTTTCTTTCTTTGGCATCATCCACACTGGGAGTGAGTCATTGAAAAGGTTCAGTAGGCTTGTTGCATCGCAGCACATGCAATTGTTTGTAGTGCTTCTGTTTCCTGCACGGTTGTTACTGGTTGGATGTAACTTGATTAGCTTAAGATGAAGACATAACCATTCTTCGTTCTTCAGATGGGACAGTTATAGGAGGGCACATTGTTGGTGACACAGTTAGACCATTCTTTATTCTTTCATTTCAAAATTTATTGTATCTCTCTTCAACAGCAATTGTATAGAGAAATACAGCATCACATATTCACAAGCACATTTCTGATTGCTTTAGCTCTCACCAACTCACGCTTTTATGTCCAATATACAACCAATTGAGCATTAGGTGAATTCTTATTTATTCATATTTGGTTCATGCATGTTAGGACCACTTCAAAGTCCTGCGAGCACACCATGTAATCATTATTATAGCAAGTAATTTCACAGGCATTTACTGATTTCGGGTTATTGTTTATTTTATAACATTAAGTGATTAAAAGCTTTTATTCCAAAATTGTTGAACGAAGTGTAAATTTATAGCTCATAGATTATATTTTCTACCACTTCTAATGTTATTTTTAAGAGAAAACTTAAGTTAATCTGCTATGAAAAAGAAAGAGGCTGCCAAGTCTTGTAAACGTAGTAGGTTCTGTCTTTACGTCAACTACCGCCACGACCCAAGCTGTGCAGATGCTGAATCTGATTCAAGCATTATTGGAACATGGCACCCATGGAAGCCCTCGTTGAAGAAGAAGATTGTAGTGGCACAAGAACACGTAAAAGAAACACCAGACGATCAAGATTGTTGTAAGAGTAGACGGTTCAAAATTACATTGGACAGACGGTCCTAAAATACAAGGAACAGACAGTCTGTATGCAGGAGCAGACGATCTACAGTAGACGCTCGAGAGAAAAATTTAATAGACACACCCTATAACTTAAACCCTATATTTAATTATATTAAACCCTAATCTTTGAACCCGTAACCCTAATCCTATAAATAAATTATATTTCATTTTCAATTAATTTTAGTGAGAAAGGTAAAATTGAAATCTTACTTTTTTTATTAATTACAAATTTTTATTTATCAATTATTCTAGTCTGATCACATCAACTTTAATAATTTTTTTTCTCTTCCGTTTCTACTATTTTTCTCTTAATAGAAACAAACTCACTTTCCTTTTAATTCTATCTTTTTCCTATCCCTCAATCCATCTTAAAATCAAATCCAAAAAAATTATAAATGGCAATATAAACAGGATCCACTAACAGAAAAACTGCAACAAACATTGAAATGGTCCAAGTATGCAAAAGAAAAATCCCTAACACCATTGGTTGTGTCACTAAATTTTATTATCTCTATCCATCCAACAAAGCAACATCACTCTTCATTATCTTGAAATTTCATGTGCAGATAACTCAAAATCTCAAACATACATCCCAGATTAAGTAAATAAAAAAAATTAATTAAAGTCTTTACCATTTCACATCAAACAACCATTCGTTCAGGTCCATTTAAGCTAAGAAACCTTAAAAAGCCACTATTGTTTGGTTATCTTGTGGAACAACTTTTGGATTTTAGATGGAAGTTATCTGAGGGGCGTTTCTTATTGGATCCATACATTTTTTTTTTTGCACCCTACACTTATATGAATTTACAAAATTAACTTCAGAGTTTTTAAAAATCACCGCAGACCACCCTCCTTTTTTCTTCTCTGCATTTTCATGGACATGGTTGAGAACAAGTAGTGGAAATGACAAATTCGGAATAAGATGGGAGAGTACATATATTACATTCCAAAAAAATAGTCCATGACCATTTTGGAATATCCTTTTTCTAAACACATTTTTTGAATTTTAGATTTACCATTTTGGAAGTTGAAAAATGTGTTATGGAAAGAGTATTCAAGATTTTTTTTTGTCTTCCGTATTTCTTATTTTGAAAACATCTTTTACTTGCAGAACACCCCTTATTTCGGAACTACCCAAAACTGTCAAGGATAATTTGGGTGTTTCGAAAAATGTAAGGATGCAAAAACAAAAACCACCTATGAGATATATACGGCCCATGCGCAAGCCCAATCATAAATGAAGCAAGACTCTTGCCTAATATTGCTTATTTCTTGTGTTCCTCAAAAAGAAAATTTGAATATTTTCTTAATTATGACATTAATACTGATTATTTATTTTTGAAAATAATTAGAAAATTATTTTCTTTCCGACATTATTGATTTCATATATGAAGTGATATCTTATCTTGCTTAATCCAGAGATACAATTTGTTACTATTTTTAAAAGAATGCTACTAAAATTTGAGTAGTTGTAATTAAAGAACTAGACATCTTTTTCACTTTTTAAAATTTCAAATTCTTTTAAATTCTTTAACTAACCAAAAAAAAATCTGAAATTTATTGCAAAGGATGATGAAAATATGCTTTTTTTATTTATACGTAAACAATATACAAACAAATTTTATTTATGTAACACATTTGCATAATTTTCTTTATAAAAAAAAATAGAAAGCAAAAAATTAAGTATAGTAATATTATAGCAATATATATCATGTAAATACTATAAGTAATTCTTAAATTACACTTATGATTTATCTTTCAACTTATCTTAAAAGAAATTTATTTCTCCTATTTATTTTGGATAAAAAATATAATTATCAAATTCTAGTCAACTCTTTTCACGGCTAGAAAATAGACATTCTCTTGACATAAAAATAAATAGGCACTTAATGGATACATTTGAAGTTATAGAACAATTGTAAATGACCTTGAATGAATAGTTGATATTAAACACCAACTATGTCTTTGAATTTAATTATTTAAGCAAATGAAGCAAACAAACACCCTGCTTTTATTTTATGTCATTGTCCTTTTATACTGTTAGCAATTATTACAAATTTATGCAATTAAGGATTCACCACAATATTTGGTGCAAAAGGAAATTAAACAAAATATAAAAAGCAAGAAGAGGTAGGGCTGTTTCAGTTTCATCTGATTCTTATAGGGGACAAAAGAAGGGTTTGGCTTCATGTTAATTTTCAACCTGTGGGATCACAAAAGTCTATAATTGCACCACTACTCCTTTTCTTCACACTTATATTTTCAAGTGGAAACACCAGCAATGAACCAAACTATAGTACAAAGGCGTACCCAACTCACTGCCTACCACTTTTTCAGGCACAGATCAAAACTTACAAAGACATATTGGCTTACTTTTCTTTCCCATTCCCATAATCTAATTCACATGCTCCTCTACCACTCTAAATTATGACCTTTATGGCCCATACTCTTTTCCGTGGACTTTCATCTTCAGACACATAAAAATTGCATTCACAATTGTTCTGCCACCTCCAGTGTAGTTTCACACTACTTCAGTCCACCGAACAATGCATCAGATATGATGATTTAACTCATAATCAAACTCTATCGACACAGATATGACTAATGGCATATCCATAAAGTTTGCATTATATATGTATAAGAATAGCCCAATGAAGCATTGGTATCTTCAGATCCTATATCAGAATCTCTACTCAAACAAGTGATGTGTTTTGAGATGTGATTACCATTTTCCATATATAATGTTAAGGTTGCAAATTTAATTGACTGTTGACAGAAAAACCATTCTGAATGAGTTGTAAAGGTTGCTTACTGCAAACTCGGATCTCTATAAAAGCATTTCTTTCTCTTTTCAACTCATAATGAAACTCTATCAACTCCCAGGTCCCAAACAATAAGAAAAAAACATTTCTTTTCGTACGCTTTCTTTTGTAATTATCTGCATTGTTATAGAATTAATTAATGAAAACAAATCATTTGAAAAAAATTGTCAGAAATTTTGGTCCAGCACATTATGCCACCATGGTTTGACAAAGACCCAAGAGAAAATCCTATAGAGTTCATCATTGTTTGGATGGAGAAGCCACATGATAATAGCACATGGTGCCCATCACTTCCCCAATTGCTCCCTGCATTCAAACATGTGTTTTTTTTCCTTCTCAAAACACCTCTAATACATGTTTCTACCTATCTCAGTTTCAGCCCCAGTTTCTGCAAAACATTTGCTTATAACTGTTATAAAATGTCCTCTCCTCTTAGTCTAGTCCCATCAAATATTTTAAGGAAATTGAAACTCTTGAAGTTATTAATTCACTAAAAAAAATAATGAAATAAAAATTAATTTTTAGATATCAAAATAATTAGTTGCAATAGTAACTAAATTAGATATCATTTTAGAAACTAAAACAAAATTTGGTAAAATTAGTTTTTATTATTGTTAAATAGTTTCTAAATTGGTATCTAATTAGCAACCAAGGTTTTAATTACCAATTATTTAGTTTTTAAATTTGGTAACAAAAATCTTGATTGCTAATTAGATACTAATTTAAAAATTATTTAACAATAATATAAACTAATTTAGAAACCAAATTTTGTTTTAGTTCTTAAAATGGTCTTTAATTTCGTTATTATTACAACTAATTATTTTGATATTTAAAAATTAATTTCTATTTTATAATTTTTGTTTGCTTTGCTCCGTCTAAATACGGCGTAGAATAAGTGTTTATAAATTTATAGTGGCATTATATCACATGGAAGACATGTAGTTAATGTGTGTGATCCTAGACTATCCCTAATTAGTGTCTATAGATTTAACAAAGTGTAGAAGTTTAAACCAGAATGAGGAAAGGATCAAGTGCCATACTAAAACATGCACAAAAGGGGAAGAAAAAGTCTTCACAGATGCCGTCAAAACCCTGACAGCAGAATAAAGGAGTAAAGAAATAAAGCCCTCGTAACGTGAGAAGCAACTTTTTTCCCAAGAAACTCAAACGTGCTTTCAATTCGAAAATAAAAGTTTTTTTTCGTTCATCAAGTTTTAAAGTTTGACTTTAAACTAATCTGTCTCAATAGTTAACCAAAAAACCAAACTGTAACAAAAACAAAGCAATTCGCCATTGATTTCAACCCTGCGTTACACGCAAAGGAAAGGTTAATGGAAAGAATAAAATAAGATTCTGTCAGAAGAGTAGTTCGAGAACACTAATTTGCCTATCGTTCTAGGTAGAAGAATTTTGTTGTCTAAACAAATGATGGAGATGTGCCGGACATGTTCTTCTCTTTTGGACCAATACAATTCATTGTTACAAATCTACCTTATAAAGGAGAGATTTATTTATACAACTCTTAATTAATAATTGGAAAACAATATCAAACTTGGTAATAATTACAAAGTGAATTCACCTTCCTTACATCGAGAGTGACAACTTGTGTGTGGAATAACATATTATGGATAGTTCGATAACAGTTCGATAGGTCCAACAAACACTCGTTAGGATATAATCAAAATGACTTTGATGTCATATTACAAAGTGAACTTTAAGACTAACTCAACTCCATAAAACTGGCTCATGGATGAGGTTTACACCCACTTATATATAATGAAATAATCTCGAACAGGTATAATAAAAAAAATAAAAGACAAATATTGAATAAATGTAATATCTTATAAATAAAATACACCTTTCAATTTTAATTCTATGGAAAAAAGGAAATTCATAGAGAAGAAAAAACTTAAAAACACTACAGTATTAGGTGTGCAGCGTTGAGAAGTTCACAACACATCCAACTAAATATTTATTTCATGTTTCATAAATTCAACCAAACTCACATTTTGATCCCACTCTGGTCCCATTATTTAAATGTTTGCTTGGAGTGAGTTGGAAAGCACTTTTTAGTGCAGGTGGCTAACACGATGTAAGGTGGGAAGTTATTATTTTACATGGCCACAATTTAAATTCGTATAATCTGATTCCAGTGCCAAACATTGAAGTATTATTAATTCATTTTTCTCTTCAATTAAGGGTTTTCAGAGTTGAGTTCTGTATTTTTCCTATTAATAGCGAGAACATTCATAAAATTTGTACTATTAATTGACCAATTATTTGGAAAATGAATGGTGAATAATACAGAATTGTATGATTGTGGATGACTAGAGACATGTCGATAATATAAAATCATTTTAAAGGTTGAAAAATGTGAGAACATAATGATAGATAGAGTAAAGTGGAAAAATAAAGTGGCGTTGTTGAAGGAAAAGGGACGTCAAATCTTTTCTTTTAGTTGTTTATTCTTGGTAAAGTAGAAAAGGCATTAAATCACTTCGAAGCAAGGAAAGGAAGAAAATTTTGGATCTCCCGGGAAAGATCAATGAGACTATTCAACACTTATGGCTGTTTACGAAGCTTCTAAATTAGGAAAATAAAAGTTGTAGAGATGGCCGTCAAATAAATGCCTCACAAATATGGTTAAAAATTTACTTGTACTCACTCATATCCTTTCCGACATCTCCTAGGCCTCTCAGGCAACTTAAGGGCTTAAGATTGACATTCACTATCATTGTATATTAAACACTTCATAATTTATTATTAAAAACGTTTACATTTATTTAGCTAACTTAATCATCAATAAACAATATTCTAATACATAAATATGTTAACACTGTAAAGCACACGTGATCAAACTGATCATCCAGATTTATTTTAGTCCGATCAGTTACGTTCGTCGAAGTTATAAGAACTGAAATTGGTAATTTGTTTTATTATAAAGTAGATTGTTCGACTAGTTTGTTACTTTTAAAAAAAATTATTTTTTTTAAATTCTAAACTCTAATATTATATAAAAATATTAATGTAAATAAAGTTTTATATAAAATCTTGATCACTATTTATTTTAGTTAAAAAAATAAAAATATGAGATTATGATCAATTAAGTTGGTGAATTAGATACATCAAAGTAAAGAATTTAAAAAGTTGACCTATACCATCTAAATAACGGATTCGACCCACTATATCATCTTAATAAAAAGTATTATTCTTAATAAAAAGTATTGAAAATTTTGACACTAACTAACCTGAATGTTAAGAATAATTGAAAGACCCCAAGACCCCAAAGATCAAATGCCTCAAAACCCAAATCAATGAAAACCAAAAACATCCCAAGTAAGAAGATATCCGATTCTAAGAGATGAAGATATATGTTGGTCCGTTCTTCACATATTATTGAGAAACCAGACCATTATTCACCCTATACCTCTCTCCTCTGTTTTGGAAATTCTCAATGCATGTAGTTTGTTTTTCTTTATCCTTTGGCACAATATTTTGACTTACTGTTTGCACTTATTCGCAGGTGAAAGATGAATAAGATATTTTCTAGTGTCACGTTTTAAGTAGGTTTCACACTTTGGATTCAACTCAAGATCTAGTCAGCCGGTGAGTTCAAAATTTTCTTTTCTGGCAACAGTTGTATCATTGGTCCAAATTGACAGCCAGGGAATCACTGTAACAACACAATAATGCATCTTTTCGTGAGAGCAGAAAAACACAGGCCTTTCCATGAATCAGAAGCCACGCCTCAAATCATGAACCATTATTACTCTTGGAGGGTGAAACCCACGTTGATTGGAACTATTCCCTCTAAACATTGTTCAAACCAAAGGATTGAAAATTTTCATTTCCTCTGTTATATCACATTCTCTTTTACATTGTTGCTACCAATGCAACAACACCACCAACCCCCTCAGACTTGCTAATGCTAGTTTTTACTCGCACTACAACAACTCATTCAACCTAAAATATAGCAGTACGGAATCTGTATACAGAGACAATAAAGTTAATGACATCTTGTACCTAATCCCTCTGTTTTCTTGTGCTGAGTGCAGATTAGACCCCCTTGCTCTTTTGTTGTATCTGAATGTGTATGGACCTGAAGGAGAGAAAAATCTGACACCCCTTTTTCCTTGTTCACTTCAAAACTTTCAACAACTACAATATGACCACGTTCACATACCTCAAAGTCATGTGCAATAATAAGCACGAAAAAGAATTAGCAAAACAAAACAACTCGGGAACAACAAATTCTTTTCTTAGATACGAAAGCAAATAAAATTTAATGGAATTTGAGGTTTTCTGATAGACTATTAGCCTCATAAAAGTAGAAAGCAAGCAGGGAAAGGCAATGGAAAAAGGAAATCAACTGCAGATTTCAAGTTACTATTCCACGCAACTGCCACCATACCAAACAGTAGTAAAAACCTATATTTTACACTACCTAACAAAACAGATATCTCAATAATTTTTTCCATTAATTACACACCTGAAAAGAAAACCATATTTTTAATGCATACAATAACTTCCAGAATCACAAACACACGTGTTGCACTTTTCTATTCTGCACTCTTATTTTTTTTATAAGTAAAAAAATAAAATAATATATATATATATATATATATATGTATTATCATGGGGTTTTATTTATTATATAAAAATAAGATAATTAAATATATTATTTATTTTACATGGATTGAAGTTATGATATAATAATAATAAAATTATATAGAACACGACATTATAAACACTACCCTAATTATATAGATAGAATGTGAGTAATTATTTTCTTCTTTCTTTTTCTCCACTATGTTTTAATTCTTTTGTTTTGTTATCTATTTTTTACATTATTGTCCTTTATTTCGATTTTTATATTATTATGACTTCAAAATATTAGTAAAAGTAAAATAGAAAAACAATTTATATAACCAAACAGAACGTTCTTATTGTATATTATTTTAGATATTAATCTTTTTTCACTAATATTTAACATTTTTCTTCGTATACTAGTACTCAATCTCTTTTGTAATACCTCACTTTTTAACGAGACATTAGTATTCTTAAAACACATATTTAATTTAATCAAAATTTAAAATAAAATGAAGATTCTAAATGACTAAGTATAGTTGACACCATAAAATTGAAAAATTCAAAATTTCTATTATCGCAATATTTAATATTAAGTATATATAATATTAAGAATGAATTTTAAGTGGAAGTGAACCTTATAAAATCAATTTATAAGGTGAGGTTTACAACCACTTATAACATACTTTCACGTCATGTCAAACTAAACTGTCAATTTGTGTGTAGTTGATTAAAATTTGTAATCATTTATATACTATTAAATATTTTTATTTTTAATTGATATAAAACTTTAAACATATTCTCTAATTCATGTATAATATTATATAAGTCAATTTTTTAAGATTGAATTAGAAGATACGATAAATAAGAGAACACAAATTAAAATGTGCACGTAATTCATGATAAGGGAGAATATGTATTAAGCATGCAGCGTCTCATACACCCATATTTTGAAAAACCTGTTTCTATAACCTGCATCTGAAATGAATATTAATCTTTACCTATTATATCCACTCTGTAGAACCCATGATTTATAAGGGTTGACCTCACTCACAAAAATACATTGGTATTCTTTAATTTACTGAGTGCAGAATGAGAAAGCAAGTGATATTAGATTTGGGGTTAGGGTGGATTTGGTTACACTGGTTGTGAATAACTCACAGAATTTCCAAGTAAAACTCACTTAGATCGTGAGTTTTATATGTAGGATTTAAAAAACTGCATTCAAAATTTTACCAAAGAATGTAAACTCGCACCTGTGTGAGTTACGATGCGAAACTTTTGTTCAATGTCAAACTTTTACAAAACAAAACTACTTTAAATGTGGAATCGAAGTCATCCACATATTAAAATGTATATTAAAACGTGATGACAAACAAGACATGATGAGGTGCACATGTATTTTATAATTCGGCGGTGAAACCTCGTCTTCAAATATCTAATCGAATCCATTTATGTTTCCCTCAGCATTCTTCTAACCTTAATTCAAAAATTTATAAATATTTGAGTAAATTATGCTATATATTCTAAAATTTTATTAAATTACACCCTAATTTTTTTCATTATTACTGGAAAAAACATGTGTATTCACATTTTTACTAGATTAAAATATACATAATTTTATAATTTTAGTCATTTTATAGTTTTATTATTTTTATGAATAATTAATTAAAAAATTATATAATTACAAATACATATAAAATTTTGTAAAAACAATATTAAAAATTTATATAGCTGTTATTTTTAAAAATAGAAATTATTTAGTTATTTTAAAATTAAGAAAAGTTATTCAATTATTTATTTTATTAAATAAATAAATAAATAATATTTTATTTATTAAAGAGTAAAATTATCCAATTAAAAATAAAAATAAATATTATATGTTTTAGACAACTTGTTTTCATTTTGTAGATATAGGTTTTTCATATAAATAATTATTTAAAAAATTTAGAAAAAGTTACTCGATGCATAAAATAGTAAGAATTTGTGTATATCAAATTTATTATTAACGTAATTGTTCTCCAATTAGATTGGAATTAAGAGAATGGTTCGAACCATTATTCGGTCGGTCGATATGTATCTTACTCCTTCTTCTGAGTTGAACTCCCACACTCTCGTTCTTCCACTCCTTCTCTCGCAAACTCCAGACTCGGATGGTACTTGCAAAAGATATTTCGACGCTCAAGTCAGACTTCAATAATCAGTAGTTAGAATTAAATAATTGTAACAACTATTATTATATCAATATATAAAATAAAAATATTAATAAAAAATAGATATATTTAATTTTTCACTCATTTTTTATTTTTATAATTTAATGTAAACAATTTTTTTTCTTTTTTTTTGTCCCTCTCATCTTTTTTATTTTTTAATTCGAACAACACATTTTAATAGTAGGAGCGGTGATATCTTGAAAGTTATAAAGGAAAAAAATAACCAATTGACAACTTAGAGGAATATTAATATATGTTATTTAAATGGTTATCAAATGAGTGTACTTTTTTTTGGGTGAGTGTGAAATTATCATTTTCTTTAACAGTAGTGTAATTTTAGGATACAAATAACTAATACCCTTTGCCTCTTCACTCTAAGCGTTTGAGACATGAGGGCCGTCGGATCTTAATCCGACCATGCAGGACTAACGATTTAGAGGGGAATCTAAATAAACCTGAACAATTATGATCTCACTGGAGATTCACCATCAACAAAAAACAGAATCAGAATCACTTAGGTTGTTTCTTGCCAGGTCTATAAGGAACTCCAATAAACCAAAATCAGAATCACTTATATAAGAAATCAGAGAGGAAGAGACCAAAGATCCAAGAATAGAGTCTGCATTCAGTACTCATAATCTGTACATCACATAGAGATAATAAAAAGATGACTAATAAAAGATAAAAAGGAATAGGTAAAATTTTCCGAGAGTCTAAACATATTGTTTTTGCTTTGCATAATTTGTACATCACACAGTCAACGAACCAACCAGAGATTACCATCTCCAACATCCCCCCACCAAACATTTCCATTTCAATCAACAGCTCAATGCTTCATACTTCACTGGCATGGACCGATTAAACCCCACCTGAGAAAGCAAGTTCCCCACCACCGCAATGTCACGGCAGAAAACGCCCTGAAACATCGCCGGATTCACAGTAGAAGAACATACCATGGACCTATTTTCAGACATTTGAGCAATATTATTATTGTTATTATCATTATCATTATTATTATTAATATTATTATTCTCCCCACTGCTCCTAGTACACTCAACCTTGCTCAACAACTCAGGTTCATCGGCTTTCTCTTTCTGCAGTTGAATAGCCAGGAAAGCAGCCTTCTTTCTCTGCTTCTCAGCAGCTTCCTCATCCATGATGTTACTCATCACATTAGTGTAACCCTTCTGAACCAATCTATACAACAACAAAGATGACATCTTCGCCCTCTCTTTAACCGACTCAACATCACGCTCATCCGCAAGCTCACACCTTTCGATGAACCCTGTTGCCTTATCAGGCTTGTGCCGCAAGGAAAGCAACAAGTGAGCCCTCTCCAACTCCGACCGGGAACAACCTCGTCGGACACCAATCAAAGCATAGTAATCAACGTTCCCTGTTTCTCCAGATGCTAGCTTCTGTTTCAGTTCTTGAATTTTAATTGTGAGGGTGCAGAGTTTCCCAGGAATTTCCCTATAACGCACGTTGTGGCGCTTCCACGCAGGACCGGGAAGCTTGCGGTCTCGTAAAATTGAATTGTAGAGAAGCTTCAAGTGTTCGAGGTCGTGAAGAGAATCGGGTAAACAACGAATGTTTTCGAAGAGTGAAGCTCTGATTTCGAGTGCTTGAATGCTAGTGGGGTCCAAAGCAAGTGTGCGGTTACAATCCGCAATTGATTCTGCGATTCTACCGGCGGAACGGTGCGCGGAGGCGCGGAGGATGTAGCATTCGACAAGGAAGCTCTGCGGTGCGCTACGCCGGCCGTCCACAATTTTCGAGAAGTGGCGGATGGCTTCTGAGTAGAGCCCGGCATCGAGGGCGGCCAGTGCGGCGGCGCGTCGCCGGAGCAGGAACTTTATGTGGCCGAGGAGTTGGGTCACGCTCTCGGAATCCGCCGCAAGAAGAGTTCGCGGTGGAGTTGTAGGTGGCGCATTTGTGGCGTCGGTGGAGAATTGGATGTTCGTAACATTGAAGCTGTCTTGTGACCAGCACACACTCTCGCGCCGGAGTGTAGCGCTTGCAAGACGTTTCCCCGTTTGAAGAAGAACCATTGCATCCTCCATTAGGCCTAGGTGGCAGCATGCTTCACCCAATACCAAGTATCTGTTTGAAAATTCCACATTCACTTAATTAATCTCACTCAAATAATAATAATGCTAACATATATAACCGTAATGCTTAATTTAAAGATTAGTTCTTTACATTACATATGGTATATGTTTCAAATAATAATTTCACCAGTTGATTTTCTATTTTTGACTCTAGGTTATATGTGAACTCATATTATTTAAAACATTTAATCATCACTCAAACCGTTCTTCTTAAAGTGTTAATTCGAGTTTTTTTTTTTAAAGAAAAGAAATATAATAAATCTTCTTTATTTTACTTTTTTATTTCTTTATGTATATATAAATTAATTAAAAATAAGATAAAAGGTAATATGTAATTAATATTACAATGAAATAGAAAAAATGACACTAAAAAGAAGAATTGGATGAATAGATTTGTGACTAGAGTGGAATAGGGTGTCAGGAAAATAGATAAAAAAGATGACAGAGCATGAGCAATGAACCTAAACAGGTCTACCCGAGACCAGAAATTTAAGTCACATTATTTATTCACGCCAACCGAGATTACATTTTAACGTAACAAAGCTCTCCATTAGCATGAAATCTTGAAAACATGAAATTCCATCTCTTAATTTTGAAATATAGGAATGTAAGGGAAAAAATGAAAAGAAAAGTACAATTTCGTAACGGGAACTGCGTTTATTTTGTTTTCTCTTAACCATAAGAAGAAGGTTGTGGTTTTTGAGTTAATAGCAGAGAAGACAATGTACAATATACACGTCTGGTGTAGGTCATAAATGTTAAAAAAAACCATAGCAGTAAATATTTTTTTTTTTTTTTATCGTGCGTTGAATTACAACCTGCGTTGCGTGTTTGGGTGACAGCAGGGAGCATTTACTGAAACCCGTTTAAAGTAGTTATTTCCATCTGATCTCAAACTCAAATAAAAGGCATTAACTATGATTAATTAATTAAATAAAGCTCCCCGCAACGAAGAAACTCCCTTTTTTAAAACCTGTAAAAACTCCAGGGCAAAGCAAAACCAATGAAACAAAATAATGCAAGAGTGTCAGTGAGAGAAAATAAAAGGAAATAATGAAATTACCTCCACTGCCCTTCCTTCTCGCAGGTTTTATACAGCCCTGCCATGACCTTCTTCTTGAGGTCGGAAACAGAGAAACATTTAAAGCTCTGATCCCGCTCCGACGACTCAGAGGAAGAGAGAAGCTTCACTCCCTCTCTCGAAAGCTGTTGCGAAGAGGTGTCGGAGGAAACAGAGGAGGAGGATGAGTCATCGTTGATTCTGAGGCTCGGAATGTAGTCCTGAAGCATATCCGCAACCTCCTTGAAGCGGCGCAAATAGAGGAGAGCCCTGGCTCTGAGCTCAAGCGCGTGGTCGAGCCTGGGAGAAATGGCCAGAGCCGCATCTAGAAGATTGAGAGCCGAAGCAATCTCCCTCTGATCTTGCGTGGCTATAAGACTCCGAGCGTCTTTAATGTATTTCTCAACAATCTTGAGAAGGAAAAGAGTTGTTAAGGTGTGATGTGAAAGATTTGCAATGAAACCGAAATCGTAAACCGAAGCGATACCTTACCTTTCGATTGGTAAGCCACCAATGCCTTTTGTCTGTGGTGGATAGAGTGTGAGTAGTAATGGCCATTTTTGGAGCTAATCTGTTGAATGTTGGAGCATGGAAGTGTATTGTTGTCCCTTCTTCTCCCACCTCCCTCCTAATGAAATTGTGAAAGGGAGAGAATATAGATGGGGAGGTAGAGAGAAGAGAAGAGAAGAGAAGAGAAGAGAAGAGAAGAGAAGAGAAAGAGTGTTTGAGTGTGGGAGAAAGAATAAAAGCAGGGAATAGAAAGGTGGAAGAAGTGTAGGGTTTTTTTATATGGGTTTCGTGTAGATGTGGTTATAAGGTGAAAGCAGGAGGGGGAAACTGAAAATTTGACAGAACTGACCCTCGTGGAAACCTTTCATCCTTCTAATTCATAGCTGGCATTGCCAACACACCCTGGACTCTCTCTCTCACACACGCCCCCACACACATGACCTATATACGTATGTATGTATACTAGTATTTATTTATGATTCGGTACCTGACTCAGCCGGTGACTGCATTATTGTAACTAGATATATCCGGTCACTCATCACGGGTCCTCGGTTTCAAGTTTCAACCACCAAGGAAAGATAACTGCAGCCAAATGTCCCAAAAGTAAGCAAAGCTTCCAAGCACAGGTTATCTTGGCTATTTATTTCTCCTACCCAACCAATTCAATCACGGATTTACCCTTCTATACGTTGACCTTATGCCATTTCCTTCACCCCTCCCTGAATTCATCATATTTTCCTTTTTCTTTTCTTATCATTCTTTTCAAACAAACAAATGTTACCATCGCTCATTTTTTATTCTGTCGCTTTTGCGTAACGCACCCATGATTGACTCAATGAGAATTGTGAACAAAGAGGCCAAAAAATAGTAGCTCCACATGTGAGCTTCCAGGGTAATTGATCCATCAAACAAACACACTCTCTCAATTTCTAATGTAAAACAAACCGTGATATTGGGGATATTGGGGATGGGGACAACCACTGTATCACAAAGGTACTTACTACATGCACAAATAATCACTAATCAACGATTTACCTTCACATTGTTCACAAATTCATAATCTTGTACTCTTGAGACAGTTCTGCACTAATGTATATACATACATCCTCTATTTTTTGTTAGTATTTTTTACTTATTGCATGAAAAAAAAATGACATGGTAGCTCCTACCCTGATTAAGCACACCTTTTTTTTCTCTCTACTTTGGCATTGAATGATCATTATGACTTTGTAACTTTTCAAGTTGCAATTATCATAGTGAGAGAGACAGGCCATCCATAATTTGGCCATTACCATAATTTGACAAGTAGATATTACAGGTACACAGGGGGATATCATGAATCAACACCATTTTTTAGTTCTTATTATGATAAATAATAATTTAATTCTTAAATATGTTAGACACTATCTATTTAGTTCTTAAAATAAGTTGTATTATTAAAATTTATGAGACTATTTTTTAGGATTTAGTTATTTTGAAGAAGATGGGTGGTGGTGTTGTTGTTTGATGTTTGTTTGGTTGAGGAAGGAGAGGCATGGATGATATGATAAAAAGGAGAAAGGGTTGAAATAAGAAGTGAGGGGATGAATTAGTAAAAAAAGGAGGAGCATATTTATGGGGAGTGAGAAAGGGAGTGTTGTCTCGTAAGACACAGGAATCATGCTTTTTCTTTTTGGAGGGTTGGTTCGCTTTTTATTTGAGCCACATTGATTAATGAATGCACATGAATTGGGATTAGATGGCAAGATGGGTTTGTCTTAAAGCCTCTCCAACTTACCTTTCCGTCGCCCCCACAATCCCATTATAACTAATGCTGCACTACAATTTCATACTGCCATGTCTCTCCTCCTTCACCCACTGTTATATACTCACCAGATAAACCCAAGTCTTCTTCTTTCTGGACCAGGCCTATCATACTCTGTCACTTTGAGTCTTTCATATAATAATAATAATAATAATAATAATTCTCTACTCTGCTGTAACATGATCAATGATTTCACTCCCTCTATATAAAAATATGCACATTCCTTTTTTCCAATCATAATGAAGAAAATTTATCTCCAAATAATTGCACTTGGATTTCCTTTATGTCCTGGAAATTCTTTATTCATGTTGAAGCACATGAGTCTGATTTGGGCATGCCAAAACCCACCACTAATGGATCATGTGAACTGTGACCCTTCCTCCGGAAAGAAAAAAGGACAGTGCTCACTGCTGCACTACTCGTAAATTATTATCATTATTATTGACGAAGAGAGCTACGATTACTTTCTTTCTAAACACATGGTAAAATGGGTCTCAACATGAGATGTTCTCTGAATGCATTTCAGTTTTGTAAATTCCTAGCGTTAGACTTGTCCAAATGTCGAGAAGGTGGGTGGTGACAACTTTCACTTTCCTTTGTCTTTTTTGTTCTTGTTTGCTTCTAGTTATGCTATGGAAACGTGGATTCAAAAGTGAAAAAAACTTTGTATTTATATCTGTTCATCATCGATGAGATACCAAAATTAATTTTGCCATAAAAGTTAATTTTCACATTATATCGTTAATGAGAAGAAAAGAGAAAAAAATTATTGTGAAATATAAAAATGTGTGTTGTAGTAATTCCAATAACCAATACCCAGATTCTAGCAGTGAGTACATGTTGTGTGGATTAAACCCAAGATGTTAATTAGTCTGAAATTGTTCTTTGTTTTTTTATGTTGAGATTTTGTTATTGAGTAGTATAACAACCTAAGCACCATTTGTATTGGCTGTGTTGTGTTGGAAGCATGATATATTGGGACCATTTGAGCCCCTCAAAGGGTCTACAAAGTTTGGTTTCTTCCATACACATGGCTGCCATTCTGCTATACGCAAGAAGAAGAGCTTAGGGACCCTTCATTTTGATGGTGACCATCTATTTAATTTATTGCTAATTCGGTAGGAATCATGAATGGAAAGAAATTAAGATGTCCCACTTGTTTTATGTGATACACCCCCCTTAAGCCCTTATAACACAAAAGTAATTTCATGCACTATACTTATCACTTTAATTGGTGGGTGCTATTCAATACTTGCTTTCTCTGCATCTCCTCATGTCCCTCTTGTTCCTCCATTGCATGGCCATAGCTTCTTAATTCCATCTTCAGTGGGAGAGCCATTATTATTTCAAATTTCTTAATCCCATCTATGTTTGTTTGTTTGTATGTGTGTATGAATGAAAATGGGGTCATGAATTATTGGAAGGAGCTTTTTAAAGAACAGGGTAGCAAGCTCATTTAAGTTTAACTCTGAGACCAACACATGCAATGTCTAAGGTTTCTTATGCTAATAAAAACACTGCTTCTGCAAAGTGGCATCTATATCACTACCCAACACAGAAAATAGGCCCTTTTTATTAGACATTGTTTGATTGTTGTGCCCATAATTTATAATTGGACTTATCTTCATTCCGTTATCATTTTCCTCCTACTATTTGCCAATTATTAGTTTCCCCTTTTATTTCAATGCGTTTTCTTTGGGGTTCTATAATATACCTCTCTCAAGTTCTTATCTCACTTTTCTTCATCACATGTTTTGAACACCTAATACGTATATGGCTGAGAGAAGCTAGTTGATAAGGTATATATGGTCCTACAATTTGTCTTTCAACTACTTATCTTCTCCTTTCATCACTTTTCTAATTCGAAAGTGGTTAAAGAAGTGTAGTATATACGCCACCCTGTTATACGTTACTGTTTTTGAGTTTGATCAGTTCCAACTAATAAACAGGTCTTATAACAAATAAAAAGTTCCAACAAAATAAGATTCTAAATTAAAATTAAGAATAACTTAGTCTCCTAAAAACTATTAATGCTTAGATAATATTAATGTCTTTTATTAAATATCTTCATTACATTAAAATGTATATGATAAGTATTTCATTCAATTTCAAATTCCATTTTGATATTTAACTAGTGTGTTAGCATGAAAGTACTAATAAGTGTGATTAGAACTATAGCAAAATAAATAAGACTGTTTTTCTAATTACAATTTTTCCTACATTGTCTTTCTAATTTATATATATATATATATATATATTACATGAATATATTTAGGGAACAGTATATTTTATTATTATGTTTTTAATTCCTAAATATAATGCTATATGTTAATACTATTATACAATATTCGTCACTATATTAGATTAATATAAAAAAATTACTTATATAATTAAGTAAAAGTAATTGACAAGTCAACTTGTAATAGATACCTTGGTTACTAGATGTAAACTAATTAATTGATTATATTAGAAGTGTTTGGTATAATGAGTAGATAAGTTAATTGACAAATGTAAAATTCATAAAACAACATAATTATATAAGTTTTAATATATATATAAATATAACTTGTGTTTTTTAGATAAAAATATATTTTATGTAATTATAATGTTTTTTAATAATGAAATTATTATTATACTTTTTAGTGTTTTTATTAATGACTTAAGGGTTGTATATTTTTTTTATTCGATAAGTCATGTTATTGAAACTAAATGATCTACGGAGTATTAATTAAATTAAATTTTTATTTATTTAGAATTTTTATTTTATTTTTTAATTTAAATTATTGGTACATTGAGTATTTTTTTTACAACATGTGTAATAAAACATTGATTACTTCAATTTGTAATATTAAATCTTTTTAATTTGAACTACATGAAAAATTAAAAAACAATCCAATAAAAATAGTATAATAATTAAAATAAAATTTAATATCTTTTCAATTATATTTTTATCTTATAAAGGATTTATTCTCTATAAAATTTAAAGTAATAATAGATTGAAATAAAAAAAAATATTAAAATGTAAAAAAATAGTGAGAAAATAAAATTAAACAAGCTACAAGTTATTAAAGTAGTTTGTAACTTATAAAATGGCTACTTTAAGATACACCATCCAACATTTTTATAAAGGTCAAGCTAACTTACAAACTAGTTAAATAAGCTTATAATATTTATTTTTTTGGTTTTATCAAACATATCTATTTTTTCTCTCTTAAAATGTAGTCAAATTATTTTATTTTTTAATTCTTGAAAAACATAATTATAGTAATTAAAGAAATTATAATACATGTTTTAGTTAAAATAGCTATTTTTTAAAAAAAAATTAATGTAACTTTAACATTTTAAACAATTTTATATTTCATTTTTATTTATCTAGAAATAATACATATACTTTTTAGAATAAAAATTATAAATCACATTTTTATATGTTATATATTAATTTTACAAAAGTATAGATGATAGTTTTCTTTTGTATAGGTCGACAGAGAAAATTATTAATGATGGGTCCAAGGATACAACAATGTCTTCTTTTTTTTTCTTTTATATATATTGCAATGATAGTAGGGGACCATTTTCTGTTAATAATGGGAATCTAAAATGGTTGTAGTACCTAATTGCGGCTATTTTAGTACTATGTAATTAGAATCTCTCGTTACTTCTTCTTGCCATGCCATGATTACAACTAATTCAGTTTTAGTTCTAACAATCGCCAAACATTCCTCTTATTAATTAGCTTACAAACTATATAACTGAACTACTTAATTGTTGCATCGCTTCACCAAACCCCCAATAATAATCAAAATCGATGAATATTGTAGATAAAAATGTTGATTATAAGTATCAATAATATATATATATATATATATATATATATATATATATATATTTTTTTATCTTTTATTAGAGACTTGGAGAGTGAGATGTGTGGTTTTTTTTTATCATTACACAACAAGTTTGAGACATATAGAGAGTGTAT
>Ga0123342_1002283_pt1 | contig 31881 bp, 13 predicted proteins | sample Turbeawhitnodule_FD_89960 | JGI IMG/M metagenome (GOLD analysis project Ga0123342, IMG submission 89960) | Root nodule microbial communities of legume samples collected from Mexico - Turtle bean Mexico white nodule | ecosystem: Host-associated > Plants > Roots > Nodule | place: Mexico: Nepantla... | reverse complement strand
TGAATCAGATGCAATGTGATGGGTTGCTCCGCTATCCAAAATCCATGGTTTCGTAAAAGCAGAATTAGAAGAGGAGTTATGGGCAAGCAGACCTGCAGAGCTAACAAACGTGTCACTTTTACCTTATTGTTGAGCGAGTAAATAGCCCTTGCCAATTGTTGAATTTGTTCGGCACTGAAGTGTTGTACGAGGTTTCTATGGGACTCGTTACTGATGCCTTCTTTGTCAGACATGATTTTTTATTTAGGGGATAAAAATGGAGAGCTGTCAGGGCACCGAAATATATAGGGGGTTTCTCTCTCCCAAATTACAATCTAATTAGGCAGGATACTAATCATGAGATTCTATAATTATTAAATTAATTGCATATAATTGGGTACAATATCGTCAAATATTGCATACAATAATTGCATATAATTTTATAATTATTATTTACTTAATAATTATAATTTACACCATTATATTTTTCTTAGGTTTAAATGGATGGTAGCAATCGTTTGTTTGATAGTATAGGTGTAGCTTAGATGTATAAACTGTTCTGTAACATGGCTGCATCAATATGAGTGTTATGTGCGGTTTAGCTGTATGTGTTACAGTTTTTTTTTTCCTGTATATTTTTTTATATGGTTGACACACCTCAATGTTCTGATTTATAACATTTTTTATTGATAAAAAAATTATACAATTATATGGAAACATATGAATATATCTATAACTATATTTTTCTTCCCATAGCTTTTACATGTTTTTTTTTCACTTAGTAATTCTTTACCATCTCTTTAGATCGTCCTGGAATTTTATCATAATTTCCCCAAATTTTTATGTTTTCTTGAAAGTTTTCACTATCTTATATCACTATACCAGGAATTTGTCAGACATAATTAAGAAGCTTTTAATTAGCCATCTCTATTTTCCCCTAATACCCCTTCAATTAGAATATACAAATAACTTTGTTTTAAATTAATTACTTCCTCTTTATTTTTTTTTATTTGTGTAAAATATTGTATTAACTTCTTCATACTAGTTAACACACCGAGGGAGAAAAAGTGAAAAAAAGAGAGTGATAGATGATTTGATTTTTGAAAAAATATCTTTTTCAACTATTATTTCTTTTATAGTTGACTCTGAAACATGTTTTTATTCATCTGTAATATTTAAATTTTGAACTTTATTTTAAGTCATCTAAACACAATTCCACCTATATATTAGGTTTCCCCCTCTCATAATATGATTATAAGTATACTAACTAAGGTCAGATACTCTGTATATGAAACATAGAAGATTAACAAAAGAAGAAACGTAGATAAAAAGAAGCAAAATTAAAATCAAATGCATATACTTATAAAAATAGTGACCGAGTCTAATTAGAAAGCTGTTTGAAAAATGAACGGTCCACATACACTCCATATGCTCAAGTTCTATAATTAGCATTTGGAATCATAGGTGAGAGCACTAACACACAACAACATTATAAATACGGTGAGGATCTATAACTGCTCATATAATCTCCTTTAGCATCTCTTCTCATACTCACTTTATCTCAGATAACAATATCTCATTTCTTGTCTCTGCATAACCTATTTCCTGCTTCTTCACTGATCATGGCTAAATTGCAGACCCTGCACAAATATTTTTTCATTTTTCTTGCATTAGTTGCCTACCACGGTTCCCTTCTAGCATATGGCAGGAAAATGAATATAAAGCCATTGAACCAACATTCCCTACCAAACACAAAAACTGGAGCAAATTATGTTCCATCGCATAAAACCAACTCTGAATCACCACACTACGAGGAAGCTAGCAAATTGGAAGATTCTGGTGCAGGCAACACAAATGCCTTCCGACCCACTACACCGGGAGGGAGTCCAGGTGTTGGACATGAAATGATTATATCAAAGGACAACAACACGAAATCATTGTTAGCAGTTCATAGTCCAGATGCTGAAGTTTCCGTGACTGAGGGGTCGAAAGATGACTTTAAACCTACCGATCCAGGTCACAGCCCTGGCGTTGGTCATGCTTACAAAAACGAAATTGGACAGCAAAATTAGTGCATGTAGAGTATAATTTAAGATGCACCAAAACTAGTCAAGCTCATGTTGGGTTTTCCTTCTGTACAAGACTCTATATTCTTGCATGCATGCCTAACCATAAGCGTAGTAGGGGCATGGCTTTAATTTGTTATTGCTTGGGATGCGTAGGAACGTAAATGTATTATTTAATTAGTTAGAATTTGCACTTTATTTACAATTGCAGGGTTAACTTCGTATGTAATGCAAATTGTAAAATAAATAAAACGTATCTATTATTCAATTATATCTCCCTTTCTTCTTTTTCTTCATGCTTACTAGAAAATTTTCCTGGTACTTAGAAGTATTTTTACCAGTCTATAGGAAATATTTGATTTAGAATTATTTATAATATTTGCAATCCGTTTTAATAAGTTTCTCAAGAAAATCTGAAAACAAAACTTCTAATCTTATTTTAGTATATTTTAGCCTTGCCGATAGAATTTCATATGACAAACACTTATTCAAAATTCCGACTATCTTCAACCTCTATGAGAAAACTCAGAGAATACTAATGGTTATAGTTATATGTGCTTGGTCACATAAAATATATACTCACCTGGTAGGTACAACACTTAATTAGGGACAAAACACACCTCACGTGAAATAGTCGTAAAGAACACAATTCTCTTATTAACTTAGTCTATTTTTATAATAAAATAATTATTTATTTGAAACTATGATGAAACAATTCGCTCTTAACCTATAAGTGGTTAGTTTTGTGATAAGCGACTATCCCTTTAGCAAGTGATCGAGATTTGAATTCTAGTTTTTGTTTATTGACAAAACCTACTTGAGAAATGGCAATTCATCTTTTGCATCTAATAAATAATTAGAAAGAGATTGATTTTAACAAATCATAAAAAAAAAAACTTTATTCAATTGGTATTAAAATAGCATCTCGTTAAATAAAGATTCAAACATCTTTATGAAGGCGTGAAAGACTAATCCTTCTATTGAACTTAGCCATTTTTTTTTTTTACTTTTTCCTTTTTTTAACAAAAGTATCATTAAAGTGATTCCAAGTTAAAAATAGTGATGTATGAATAATTTATGATGTAGTGTAATTTTTATACATTTTTAGAGTAAATTTTAAACACTATAAAAATATTAAATCACTTTTAGTGTAATATAAACTAAATTATGTGATTGATAATAGGATAATTTTATTGTTGCGTCAATCACAAATTGATACGTAAGATAAATTTATAATTGTTATCTTCCACTAACATTAACTTTATTCAATGAAACTATAAAAACTTGATACAGAGAAATATATATCCAAAAAAAAATTATTAGTTGGTTTGAGGTTTTTTTTTGTCGATTTAACCTTTGATGAAAGGGCATGCCGTTGAGATTCGATGAAAGGGACCCAAAAGATTCCTCTGTCTTTCAGTCAACACTAATGCCTAACTCCATTTTTTTTTCTGTTTTAAATGTGAGTGAGTGTGACCATCTTACAGTGGTGATTAATGATAACCAATTAAATAAGCACCCCTCGTGCACTACAGCGCAAAATCTAGGCACTAGCCATCACAGCTACCCTAATTCACTTTGGATCTTATGATTTCATTTTTGAAATAAAAAACATAAAGTTGAGAATTAAAAATTAGTAGTACTAATTAATCTCTTATTTTTATTCCCTCACGTTGATTCTCCGTACTTTAGTTATTCCATTTAGTGAAGTCCAAGCAAAAGTGAGGGTTCCATAGTCTCTGGAAGCCAACTTTTTTGGAAGATTCTCCATCTCCACCATTACTTTATTTATTTATTTGCTTCATTCATTCTTTCGTAATTTGGTGCATCATTGATTACAAAAACGACTCGTACAGTGACAATCTCAAGTGGTAGGGACTATGCCACCATGCCCTTCTTGACTTTACTTTTGTTGCACTCTGCAACATTATTCCTTAATTGATTAATTAACACACACACATAGTTGATGCGTGCAATCATTTGGTGATCTCTATCATTTGTTATTTCTTTAATTTCTTCTTTCCAAATTTTCCTATCAATGCTCTTTTTCATTTCTACATAAAAATATTTAGGATTAAAAACATTGAATATGCATTTAATATCAATGATATTACGATAATTATACTAAGATATCGAATCAATTTAATGTTATGTGTGAGTTTATTTAGTTGTTGTTTTCGAACAGGATTGTGGCCTAAAAAACAATTGAAACTACTCTTTTGATTCTTTGGTCGTTCAATCGATTTGCACTCCAATTCCTTTTCTTGCAAGCTCTTTCCTCTTCTCTACTCGTTCCACTCCTCGACTCTCATGAAATTCAGGCTCGAATGATACCTGCAGAAGACAGTTTGACGCTCAAGTCAAATTTAGTATTCGACACTCAGTATTCTGAATAATGTGTGTAATGACGTACCTGATTCTTTGAATATGTACTATTTATATTATTTTAGTGGACATTCCTTACCTGGCTGAATTAGAGAGCTGAGTCACAATTAATATGTGTATTTTTTATACGAAAATCTATCTTTCTTATACAATGTCATGATGTTGTAGTCAACAGAATCTTCAAAAACACTATCAAGATCAACAATCCCTCAAGAACACTCCACAACAATAATTTTTTTATGGGCAAACTCCACAACAACAATACTCAAGAACAACAACAATGCAAACTTGCCTTCACAGCTTCACACTAGTTGATAGATGAACAAAATTATTAAAAATGGTTTGTAAAATGTTAAATTTGTGTTTTATACAGTAAACCAACCATATAAACCTTAATTAACGTGCAAACGGAAAACACTAACATCAAAATGCAGGAAAATAAATAATCTATAATCGATTAAGCAACTAGTTAATCGATTATCTTAAAAAAAATACATTGATAATCGGTTATGTTTCAAGAATAATAAATTATTCTTCCAAAATAAATTAATAATTGAATATGTAAGTAAAGTTAATCGATTATTCTTATAAAAAATAGTTTTAGTTTATATATTAAAGAATAATTAATTGTTAAAAAAAAGCATTGATAATTGATTATGTAATCGTCATAATCAATTCCTCTTGTAATCAGTCGAAGGAATCCCCGCGTTGATCAAGAATCTATGTTGCTGCAGTTACATTGTAGTTGCAACATGCATGAACCCAATGTGTATTCTTAACAAATCTTTACATGGAAAAAGTGAGCAAAGGTGAAGGGTAAGTAAGTAAAATTCATTCAGGTGAACAATACTCACCCATACACAAATACAAGAATAAAGTGATAATTTTAAACATTTTTTTTAAAAAAAGAGTAAGCATTACGAAAACAAAATTTTATAATAGGAGATAAATAGCATTGACTTAGAATCTTGTATATTCGCAGTTGATACATTGGAAGAGAAGACTATGAATATGGTGTCGCCAATAAGAAAAAATAGCAAGAATTATATTAATTATAAAAAGATAACCGTGTACCAATTAAAAAGATGTTTAGCAAGTATCGCGACCTCACATATTACAATGTAAATTTCATACATTTGTATATCAATTTTATTTATAAAAAATAATATTTGTAAAATGTTTTTTTAACATGATATAAAGAATAAAAGAGTCGTTAAAAATAAAATTCCAAATAAATGAATAGTATTTTAGGGAATGGAAGGTAAAACTAAATATATTTATATTTGAATCCACATTTAAAGGTATTTTTTTCTTTATATTTGAGTGAAGAGAGTACCATATAAATCTTGTGATTAAATTAATTAAACACAATTCTCCTTATTTATTAATTTATATTTGTAATTGTATCCGCTATATAAAAAAACACAAAATGCAAGTAATAATTTTTGACAGTATGGCAACTGGTGATAAAACATCAAATTTTAATAAGAAAGTATACATCTAATAAAGAGATATGAAGTGAGAAGAAAGACAAAAGTATGATGTAAAGAGTGATCCAAAAAATGTTTACATATAGAGATTATTGTGAAAGTTTATATAATAAGATTATTGTGTCGGAAAAGTGAATGCGTATCTCACCCCACCATAATGACTAACGAAACCCCGTCAAATCATGGTTCTCATATGAACCATCCTTTTGGAAGCCGTAGTCGCTTTTTGTCAGGTATGCATCACATCGTGCTAGAAACATTGATATATTTTTATTCTAGAGCATGATGCAGAAGAATATTTTAGTCGATTTTGTTGAAAATGAAACAAAATTTGGTGAGTTGAGACGAGAGAGAAGCAACACTAACGTAGGACGTGGTTTTGTATGATGTTGAGAAAGTTGCGGCTGAAGAAGGTAAACATACATTAATGAAAGTTGAGTCTTAATTAAATGTAGCATAAAATGCTAAATGTAGGTCAAACAGAAATACAAGAATCTTTGCGGCTGCATAATCATGCAAGGCATTTTCAATGATGGTCCCATGAACAGAAATAGTATATAGTATTTGACAGAGAGGACCCCATACATGTGTGCACAGTTGAAGTGGTCGACCATAGTAAAAAGGATTTCTGATGAGAAACAGAGGCCATTCACTTATAGTGGACGGGGAAGGTTGGGGCAATGCCCATTTCTTGCTGCAGGCTCCATTTTTGATGGTGCGCATGTCGACCAAATATTTTTTTAATCATTTCTTTTACATAATCCTTCAACTTGAACCTGTTTGCACTAGAGAGAAAAAAAAGAAACAAAAGTTTAAATACAATTTTTTTTAATTCTTAGAATTTTTTTATTTTGAACCTTGTGAAAGTTTTAATTCATTGCTGAAGCAACAGTTGTGAATTATGGAAAGAAAAGAAATTGTCTATAAATGCATTGGCTGCATGTGTTCCACTTTTAAGTTTAACTAAATATGATTTGTATTTCCTTATTGTTATGAAATTTTTTTATTTTTAATTAATTTGGAAATTTTGACACATCTCCTCACATCTAGATCCTTAATTTAATTTGTGTGTAAAATTATATATTTATATATGGTTTGATAGCGGTTCATTACTCTTGTTAGAATAAACTATAAGTGACTCTGATAATCAAGAAATGAACATTTTAACCTAACTCAATCTTATAAAATCGACTTATAGAGTGAGAGATTTGTATTTATATTTATTATAAATATTTTTATTTTTAGTTGATTTGAGATCTTTGAGATGATTCATGGTTAATTATACAAAATTTACCAACAGAAAAAGGTTTAAGAATAAAGTAACTATAATAAAATAAGTGATTTTCTTGAATATTCAAATAGTGTTTGGTATCCAATCACATTTTACAAATATTTTATGGAAGTCAAGAAAAAATATTTTTTTTTAAAAATAATCTTAAATAACACTATGAGGAAAAATTATTTTAACAGAGGTTATTTAGCAGATGTTGATATAATCTTAGGAATTGATTTAATTAATGGAGGTTCTTTTATCCTTCGTTAAGTTTCAAAAGTTATTCAAAAAGTTCAGCAAAATAACATAGGCTTTTTTTAACATTTGTTAAATTTCAAAGGTTTATTTTATAACCTCAGCAAAAAAACGTAGGTTTTTTTAACCTTGGTTAAATTCTAAAGATTTATATTCTAAAATATCAGCAAAATAATGGAGGTTTTTTAACCTTCATTAAATTCCAAAAGGTTTATTATAAAATCTCATCAAAATAATGGAGGTTTTTTAAACTTTCGTTAAATTCCAAAGATTTATTGTAAAACCTCAATAAAACACTCAAGATTTTTCAAACTATAACAAATAAATATAATTAAATCTATTTATAAATAAATAATTAAAAACTACATAGTTTTAATATATTTTATAACTAAATTCTCTAAAATTTTAAAAGTCTAACTTTACATTACAAATAAATTTTCTAAAGTTTTAAAAGTTTTTTTCAAAAACTCAGCAAAATAACCTTAGATAATAAGTATTTTAACAACTAATCTTGGATAATAAGTATTTCAACAATATTTGCATATTTTTAAAGATTGATTGTAATTGGTTTATATAATTCCTAGTTTTTTTTTACGAACTCATACTTCAAAAAACTTGACTTATTTTGTTTTAGTTTTCTTATGTACGTATATTTTATATGCAATTTTAGTTTTAGTTTTAAATTAAGCCTTTATTTTAAAAATGCATCTAATAATTAATTCATTATGAAAGTGAGAAGTAATAAAGTTAATTTCTCCTTACAATATGTTTTTGCAATCTTTTGTCAAGAACAAACATGATTTTGAATCCCACATATGATAGATAATGCAATTATTTAGGATTTATAAAACAATAATAAACACTAGTTGTTGTCGAGTTAAGTAACATTGGTTTGTGACCCAAGTTAGGCAGTAAGGTGATGGAAGAAGCAATATTGGAACAAGAAGAAGATAGTGTCTTATTTTGTGTTTCTTCTCCTTAGATATAATAGACATAGTGTGATTGAATTATGATTCATTGTTAGGACTGCCGTCGACGACCATTGAGATTTTACTGGAGAGCAATGTGTCTGTGGTGGAAGAGAGAAGTCACGAGGATCGTTAGAGATGGTGAAAAATGGAGTTGAAGGTTATTTCAAACGACAAATCATTTTATTGAAATTTTGAAACTCATGGTATTATATTGAGGTTCTTAAACTCATGATATTTTACGGAGGTTTTGAAACACATGGTATTTAATGGAGGTTCTTAAACACATGGTATTTTATGGAGGTTTTTAAACCCATGGTATTTAACATGGGTTCTGAAAGGCTTTTCCTGAGATTTAGAAAAACTCCAAAAAACACGTTTCTAAGAATGATTTAGCGGAAGAAACTGCAACCCTACATATATAACTTATAATAGATGTTTTAACCCTAAATAATGTAAAAGTAAACTCCGTTAATACAGTTTTTTCTTATCGTATATTAGAAAAAAGGAATGGAGGAAGTATACATATAAAAAATATTATTTTAAAGTATTACGTTGAGTGCAATAACCGTTTTTTTTACAAAGAATAATTAAATTAAAAGGAAGTGTCCTAACCCTCCTTTTATATAGATTGGGATAACCGAGTTTTTTATTTAATAAAAACTAAACTGTGGGCATAATTTTACGTCAAGAATAAAAACTAAACTGTGGGCGTAATTTTACGTCGAGAAAGCTGGTGCTTAATGTTTTTTTATTAGTGTATTGATATTGTAACTTATGCTTTCTATTCTTGTAACATGACTTTATTATGAATTTTTCGTATTCAAGTTATAATATTCCTCATATAAGTATTTATTAATAAATTTTACTTATAAAAATATTAATTTTTCCTCCCAAGATCATAAAGATAGTTTTCATTAAATGTTTGTGATAATTTTAAGAATAAAAGCCATATATAAACTAAAAAACAGTTAAAGCGCTTGCCATTAATATTCTCAAATCTTCCCATATTAAAACCAGATTATGTTATTTTTTTCTCTTAGATCTTTGAATCCGTCATTTAATTAGTTTTTTATTCCAATTGACTCTGGTTATGCATATATGACTAGGACTGATTTAGTGCTACAGAGGATTTCAATGGGTGGTTTACAATTCATTTTTGGTAATACACAAGTTAATTTTATTAAAATCCGAGTAAAACAATGATGGGTGACAAAATTTATTTTTCAAGTATATTTAACGAAATATATATATTTATTTATTTATATGTCAAACTAAAAGTTATTAGTCAAATTTAAATAATATTTTTCCAAATAATACACGTCTATACCAAACTTCTTTTTAAAATGAAAGGTTGACTTGCATAAGCATTACTCCATAGGGTTGACATTAGACTCCATAAGATCTTTTTATCATTTATAGCATATTAAAATGAAGATTAAAGCAAAACAAAGGTGTACAGAAGCTATGATGGGATGAGGCCTAACGCAAGGGAAGAAATCATTGAAAACGAAAATATGGGAAGCGCATTCCTATGTGTAAGAAAATTATAGCTAATAAATTCGGGGATTTGATCCACCAGACATAGTTATACTTATCATCTAAACCATAATTGACAAATATATGATAAGAATTCCATTCTATAAGAAAATTAGTATAATAAACAAACATCAAGTGAGAAGACTTTTTTTCTTGCATGTAGCCTTGTGTTTGGATTGGGAAGAAGATTTGAGGGAGTGAATTTAGAGTGATTTGAGACGAAAGTGTAAAGAAAGTAATGTTGTTTGAATTAGGGTATATTAGAGTGAATTTGTGAGGAAAGTTTATTGAAGTTTGTGTGTGTAGGATGGTTGTAAGGAGATTTTTTTTTTTTTTTAAATTTTATAAAATGTAAGTTTACAAATTTATCCTTTTTAAAAAAAATATTTTCACAAATCAAATCAAATCAAAATTAAAATTAACTTTTATTTTTATATTTGTTAATATTATTATTTAATAAATTTATTTTAATTATTATTAAATATGTAATTTATATTTATATTTATTTTTATTGTTAATAATTTATTATTATTATTATTATTATAATATATATATATTTTTTAAAATATAATTGATCAAATATTTCATTTAAAAAAATATAAATGTATTTAAAATTATTTCTATATTATATTATTATATTTTATATTTAATACTATTATTATATAAATTATCCTTTGTTATAAATAATTATATTTATTATTATTATTTTATTATTATAATTAATTATTATTAATAATATTATTAAATAATTTTATAACATCAAGGGTAATATGGTTAATTCACATAATCTATAATCTATGTGGCTTTCTTGGCAAATCTTTGGACACCCGTGAAGATGGAAAAATGTGTTTTAGCACCTTTCTTCGCTCGCCAATACACAAAAATCAGTGGAAACAAACGTACATAATTTTCGCCTTTCTTTATATACAGTGAACAACCAGAAACAAACACAGCCTTAGAGTCCAAAAGATATCCTTAAAAAAAATTATCAGTAAAAATTTAATAAAATAAAATAAAAAATATTTAAAAGATATTCCAGTACTTATAAAAAAAGTTAGCACACATAGTTCACCAAAAGAAACCAAAGCCAAATAATTTATACTAATTCCCTGAACAAAAAATTCCTGAAAATCTTTCTTATTAATAAAATAAATACTTATACGAGAAAGTTGATGTCAATAGTTTCATATTGCATCACATATGTAACACTTTTTAAAATCATAAATGTCAATTTATTAGTGTTAATTTTTTAAAGTCAACATTAATTTATTATTGATTTTTAAATTAATTTTTAATTGAAGAAATTTAGTGTTGAACAAATCGACATTAGTACATTTTTATTTTAAAATTTATTTAATAAAAAATTATTTTTATATTAATTTAATTTATGTTGATATGATTGACATTGTCATAATTTGTTTCTCGTACAATATTTTCATTGTCATCTTCAACAAAAAAAAACACAAATAAAAAAAAAAAACTCATGAGTTAAGTCGAAAGAGTTTTATGAAGAGATTATTGTAAGATCAAAATTCATTCATAATGAATGAAAGGCATAAGTGTTAGGAGACTTATATAAAAGATGGATGAAAGACATAAGTATTAGGAGATTTATAAAAAAGAGTGAAATAAAAAAAATTGTATGTTCTGATCAGCTAAAACAAATTCACACGGTTTACAACATTCCAATTAATAATAATCTATATTTTATACATACTAACTCAAATAATTATTAAATATACTCTACTAAAAATTTAAAATTTAAATAATTGATAGCAAAAACTTTGATTGTTAATTAAACACAAATTTAGAAATCATTTAACAATCATAGAAACTAATTTAAAAATCAAAACCTTTTTAATCTTTAAAATAATATTTAATTTAGTCATTGTAACTAATTATTTTTTTTTTATCTAAGTTTAAAGTTCATTTCGTAATAAAATACTAATAGGATAGAACCTCGCCCTCCTCTATTGCACTCATTCTTAATTAGAATTAAAAATCTTCCAAATTTGTTTCAATAGTTTTATTCCTAACAAATGGAGGTGAGGGTAAGATCCCTGGCTAAATGGTTAGGTACAATTATTTAGAAGATAGAACGATTTTAAATTTGGAGAGTATAGAGGCATGCTCAAAATAACATAATTTACCAGCTCAACACGATAACAAAAATAAGTTCGTCCTTAGAAATTAATAAAGTTTAAATCTAATATGTCATTTATAGATCTAAGGTGTTGTGCTGTCTTATCTTTATTTATTTATTTCAGAAAAATATTTTAATAAAGTAACTATTTATTAATAGTTTTTTACACTTTTTGAGTAAACTAATTAAAAAAATAAAAATAGAAAAAAAACTGCATAAGAGAATGTATAATTTTTTTTTACTAATTGTAGCGGTATGAATATTGGGGCTGAACGATGTTGGTCCACATCGATATACAATGATTACTGTGTCTTTAGTTGTCCTATTCTTTGAGTTTCTCTTCCTTTCCGTGTACTTCGGCCGGTCGGCGGGATACCTGCTATTGTACTCCGACGTTCAAGTCAGCCATAGTGCTCAATGAGAATTCTCTGATATCATGAAAAAACGTACCTTTTTCCCCTTTCCGAAAACCCTTTAGTAGGTTGACTTGGGCCTTGGCGGCCAAGCAACTAATGGTTAGAGACATGGTTAGTGATTTTTGGGTCATGCCTGGTAGCTCCCTGAATTCAAAGGAGTGCTCTAGAGAACGTGTTTAACTTATTCAACGGAGGTTATAACTGTTTGTTCCACGTGTAACTACTACGCTCTTTATTTAATTAAGTCATTTAATTGTAAACCACACTAATATTTATCAATAACTGAATATATTATACTAAATATAAAAGTTGGACACCATTAAAAGCCAAAATATAGTCAATGATAATTTAGTTTCAAATTAACTTTCAAAGTGGTTACATACGCAGTAGAATAAGAGGTGAATATCAAAAGAGAGATGCATCAAGTGAGTTAATAATCTATAAAAGATTATAACCCAATGTATTTACTTGTACACAAAGAACATATTCGCCCACCACCCGAGAGCTAGGAGCCATAGAATAAAAACTATTTGACATATATAAGCACTACATTTAAGAAAAATGTTTCCTTTTGACACTCTTTAAAAAAAATTATATTTTTAACCCACTTTAATAATACAATAATATATATTTAAATTAAAAAAATAAAATAAATATTGTTCGAATATTATTATTTAGGGATGTTGACTGTGTTACGTACCCTACATTAAAATCTTATGCGCACCACATAATTAGTCAAATAAACTGAGTCAGAATATCAACACACTCAACATCATTATAAATACCCGATGATCCTCCGAACTTGTCATATCATCTACCTTCTCACATTTGCTTCCTGAATCTTTCGCTAACTAGCTCAATTCCCATTTGATTGTTTTCTCTTTAGTCTCCCTTATAGTCATGGCTATATTTCATGCCAAGCCAAAATGTGTTATGATTTTTCTAGCACTAGTTGCCTTCAATGGTTCCCTTTTGACTCATTGCAGACAAATAAAACCATTGAACCAGCATTCGTCGTTAAAGAAAGACACTGTAGTGCTGGAGAACAATCCACCCCCTCTTCTTAAAGCCAGTGTTAATATTCCAACTCCATCATCAGAGAAGAAGAAAGTTGACTCATTCGCGATAGCAAAACATGATGTTGAAAGTTTTGGAGACACAAATGCTTTCCGTCCCACAACACCAGGGAACAGTCCTGGTGTAGGTCACCGAAAATTTGCAACACAAGATAAAGATATGAAAGCAACGGTAGCAGTTGAAAGCCCTGATGTTAAAGTTCACGTTACTGAGGGCACAGAAAGTGGTTTCAAACCTACAAACCCAGGTCACAGTCCCGGTGTTGGTCATGCTCAGCACAACCAAATTGGACAGTAAATTAGCAATGTAAATAAGCAATTCCCTATAGGTTTCCAAAACTAGTCCAGTTGCATCTGAACGTATGTAATAGTGTCCTATGTTTCATTCCATATTTCAGATTCTGTATTATTCATGCATTGCATGCCACTTGCAATAATCATGCATGTTGCATGAGCTTAGCTTATCATTGGTTGCGTTCAACAGGTTCTTATGTATCGTTCAAAATGCTAGTCAGCATTTGCTCCATTTACAATTGTCGGGTTATAGTGACCCCAAATGAAAATTAATAAAGTTGTTATTTTTAGAAACTATATCTCTTCTCGTATAGATACACAAATGTTGGAAAGTATTGTTATACTGAAAATAGAAAACTATTCAATATTATTTAGGGATTAAAATATTAATTAGTTATAGTGAATAATTTTTAATTAATTCCATAGTCGCCTTAAGTAGTGGTCTTTTTTGTCTAACTTATTTGACTAAACTAAACAACTGGATCATATCTCTATCAAGTTTAACAGACTATTTAGCTGTTCTTGTAGATAAACTGTTTGCTGAGTCATATTATTAACATGTGCAGTAACACTAACTTGTCCAATTGTGCACAAGCAGGCAAAGATGGAATGAATAACATTTGCATTTTATAAGCCGAGATTGCATAACATCAATGAAAAACAAGTGCGCCGGCGATTTTTGGTTCTGTTATGTGTGTTTGCATTGTGTGGACTTAGCAGCAAGTGTGTCTCTCATCTCTGTCGTATCAATGTTTCTTTTAGTTATATTTCCTCTTATTCCAGTTTCAAACTAATCGTTTTCAACTTGATTGAGCTACTCTTTCATCTCTTATATTTGTGTCAATTTTTTCTCTTCTTATCTCAGTATAGTTCAAACATTATCAACTCGATTGAGGTATTCTTTCATCACTGATATCCATGTCTCTTTTATGTATATTCTCTTCTTATTTCAGTCTCATTCGAAACAATATTGTCAACTCTGTTGAGGTGTAGAGTTATATTAGCTTGATCTCAATTAAAATGTCATTAACTAGATCATTATCAAGATCTCATTAACTCTACACTATAACAAATATGTATGCTGAGACCAAATGGGACATAAGGTTATGATGATGATGAGCCAAAAACTTGTCAATAGATTTTGTAATATAGAGGTAACTTTTTCTTTTATATATTTAGACACGGGTTCAATACTTCACATATATATATTTTCTTTGTCGGCAAAAAAATATCATTTTTTTTTATTAGAGTTATGTAAAAAAAATCACATTGAAGTTAATAATAGTTGTTTTTTGTCCAACCTTATTCACATTATTATTCACCAACATAGATTTGTTAGTTTAGTTAGTCAACCACAATTTTTTTGACCATAAACACATTCTTTATCTATTAGAATTTTTTTTACCAATATTAATGAAAATTATTTTTTTATATACACTACAATAAAATAATTAAATATAAACTAATTTTGGAGAAAAAAACAAGTGATTACAATATTAAGTAAATTTAGATTACATTTTAGATACTAAAAAAATTATTGATATTTATAGTAATTTTTATTATTAATAAATAGTTTTTGTAATGTATCTAAAGTAATTTCTATTAAAAAAAAATTGGTAGCTAATTAGTATAAAGTTGGAAACTATTTTTTAATAATAAAAACTACTTTAAATATTAATAACTTTTGTAGTCTAAAAATTATTATCTAATTTATTTATTAAAGTACACTACAAAACAAATTTAGATTTATCGACAGATTTTTCTCTATAGACTTGAATTCAAAGATAAATTTAACATTACCTACAGATATTACTCACGGATATGACTTCATAGATAAATTCAGAATTATCTTCGAATATTATTCACGAATCTGAATCTGTAGGTAAATTCAGCTTTACCTACATATTATTATCCACAAATCTTTATCCGTAGATAAATTTTACATTGTCCATGATTAAATATCTAAAAATAAATTCAACATTATTATAAACTATTAATATAAATATTTTTATTAATAATGTTAAAAATATAAATAATCTTATTAGTTTTAAATATTTTAATAATATAAATAATACTTAATAATATTTAATAATATCACTACAAGAAAATCATGAAATAGAAACCAATTTTTAAAGACTAAAATAATTAGTTGCAATAGTAACTAAATTAGATACCATTTTAGAAACTAAAAGAAAAATTGGTTTCTAAATTAGTTTCTATTATTATTAAATAGTTTCTAAATTGGTATCTAATTAGCAACCAAGGTTTTAACTACCAATTATTTAGTTTCTAAATTTGGTTTCTAAAACCTTGGTTGCTAATTAGATACCAATTTAGAAACTATTTAACAATAATAGAAATTAATTTAGAAACCATTTTTTTTTAGTTTATAAAATGGTCTCTAATTTAGTTACTATTGCAACTAATTATTTTGGTATCTAAAAATTGGTTTCTATTTCATGATTTTCTTGTAGTGTATTAATAATATTATTAATATTATGAATAATAATAATAATCTTAGAATTATAAATAATATTATTATAATAATTAATAATGTTATTAATTTGAATAATAATAATAATAAAATTAATAATATGAATGATATTAAACATATGAATAATATTAATAATTTTATATTATTAATATTGATAATCATACTAATAAGTGTAATAATAATCATAACATTGACAACAAAACTTGATTTGTGTAATGATTAAAGTTTTTTTGTTCATTTAAAGGACTTAGTTTCGACGGGTCTTACCCACTGCAATTTATTTCTAACATTAATAATAATTATAATAGCATATATCATAATTGTCAATAATAATCCTAAAAATAGAAATAAATAATATTTGTAAATAATAATTGAAAATAATAAAAAAGATTCAAATAATAATGAAAAATTTAAAAATAAAATATGTTGAATTACCTATGGATTTACTCACAAACTGAAGTTGGTAAGTAACTACTGTTTTCGTTAATTTAACATCAAGTCAAATTTTGTGTAAGCGTGGAATATCCCTAAAATGTTCCATTTTAAGCATTTTATCTCAGGTTTCCATCATGTTGATTTGAATAGAAAAGGCAATTAAATTTAGAAAGTTATGTGGATTGTTATAGTGTAGACCTGATGGATACATAGAAATAATATTATCTTTAATGATCACAATATGAATGATATAGAAGTATTCACATTGATTAGTAACCAACAAATATTATAAGATTATGTTCTCATATTCTGATTGGTGTCTATGTCGACTCATTCCTTATGTTTTTGTGCAATAATTATAAAGAATGTAGTTATATCAAATCGTTTAGCGTATATCTTTGGCTAATGTTGTGCGGGGTTAATATACAAGATATATGCAAGGACTAAATCAGGTCTGTAAAGCTATGTAGCACCACAAACGTGTACATCATAATCTTTAATTGTTTTGAAATCTTGTATTTGCATATGGGCAACAAAGTAATCTTAAATGTTTTCATAGTGATACAACATACTAGATAAGTTACATCAGGACCACTTGTGAAATGAAGAACTATTTATCATAAAATCTGGTCAAGATAGTAAAGATGCATCGAATTTCATGGATAAAAAGACCTTACAGCGAAACTACTTTGGTATTGGAATACAAGTTGTCAGAACAGTAGTAATACTTGAGAAATTTATTAAGGAAAACATTGAAGGTATTTGTTTATAGGGTAGACAATATTTTCTTGATGAGTGCCTTTATTTTTATTTATAGTTCAAGTATTATGTAGCATGGATGGTCTTCTTGTGTTAACCAAATTTGGAGAATGAATATTCTCACTATTACTAGGATCTGACTGCTTATAGCTTCAATTAGTTGGCTTGTACATTTTTAAAAGTTTTTTACATGGACTTGGAGTACACAAGTACTTCCATATTTATTTATTTATTTTAATCAATAAAAAAAAAGTCTCATTTCTTTGTTTTTTTCAATTCCCACCAAAGTTTTAAAATTAGCTATCACTTTCACAAAGCACATTTTCATCATAGAGATATTGGAAAGCCTTTATTGCTCACCTATACTTTATATCTTACAGCAACTCTATTTCATTGCTATAAGATTATTGTAGAGACAGTTCAAAATCATTCACTCTAATTAGTCGCAAGTCCTTTTTTTTAAGGTCATCAATTACGTCTCTTATTCCCCCATGGGAAGGACAAGATTGTGCCCCCAAATGGTTTATTTTGATAAATTGAAACCCTAAAATGATTCAAAACATTTTTTTTAAAAAAAAAAATTGATTGCATTAAGTTATATAACCAGGGGTAACTTATACGTTTTAATGAATTAAAATATATTTTAATCCTATTAAAATAGAACATGGTCTAACTTTTAATTCCTTAAAACACGTTTTTAGTGGATTAAAATACTAAGATATCAATTTAAGTAATTTTAAACAATTAAAACATTGGTTTAATCTATTCAAACAATGCACATGTAACAAGAAAATATTGAAGAGGTTTTAATAAATTAAAACAAAATTTCAGTGGATTAAAATTTTCTATTCTCTTAAAAACTCAACAACCTTATGAAGATTTGAATATATTAAAAAAATGTTAATATAACACAAAATTGATTTTGTTTCTAATCTAAACTTTAAACCATTCAGGTAATTGTACTATAGAAATGATTAAAATGAGAATGAAACATTTTGTATGTGAAATTAGTTCAATTTGACAATCCATTGAAAGTGGTTAGTATGAGCATCCATCTTCAATCAAAACAATAAATTATTTGAAAAAACTATCAATCTTTAAAAAGAATTAACAATCATTTTACACACAAAATAACTTATTCCAATCATTTCCATACTACAAATATTTGGATGATCTAAATTTTGGATTATGAAAAAAATTAATTTCATAGTATATGGACGAAAAACATATTTAATCTTTAAAAAAAAAATTATCAAGATTTTTTTATCATCAATAAATAAAAACATTTAAAGATGTTTTAACCATAAGTCTAACTTAAAACTAGTGTTCGTGATGGACATTAATATATCTAAGCTAGAACTCAACATTTCAACAATGCTAAAACATTGTTTAATAAATTACTCACAACATATTTAAATTACAAATTACTACAAAATTAATCATTATCAAAATCTTCAACTCTTTATGTCATCAAAATATAGTAGTTAGAATCATAAAATTTTCAAACTCCAAAATTATTTTAAACTTATATCTTAAAAATTATGGAATATATTAAATAGTTTTATTACTCCGTCCAATCCTATTGTAAGATGCTTATAACATAATTAGGCAAGCGTGAAATTATATATTAATGTACCAATAATACCTTATTAGTATGTATTAGCTTTCGTGGGTAACGTGAAGATGTTAAAGTTTGAAAAAGCTACACACCACCATAAGGGAAAATAGAGAAAAAAAATTGTAAATTTAATAATTTCTAGAAATTATAAAATGTCTTGTAAAAAAAATTAAATATCTTTTAAACGGTGACTTATACTTCCTTAATCACACTGAATTTAACGTTCTTTCATGCCAAATAATAATTATAATAACAATAAATATTTTTAAAAAAATTATTTACTTTACTAATATACTATTTTTTTCCCAAAATAGTAATAACATTAAATACGTTAATTTTTTAAATAAGGTATTAAAATAGCATTTCAATAGATACATTAATTTTACATGGAGATAGATATAATATTTAATTTAAATATAAATTATTGAAATAAAAGTTAATGTTTTATTGAAAACTGAATTTAAAATATTTTAAAATTCTAAAAATATAGTAATTATGAAAAAAATTATCAATAAATAAATAAATTAAATTAAGACACTTTTCACCCTTCAAATTGCAAAAAAAAACATATAAAAAAACACATACAAAACCCCCCTATTACACGTAATAAATTCCATACAAACTTCCTCAGACAAATTTCTGCAATCTCTTATACTCCCACCTTTATTTTAATATTAAAACTAGAAATAGTTCATTTTATATCTTGATATGGTTGAATCATGATTTTTTTTATACATTTTTATGTGCATCATTTCATGGCTATATGATTTTCCTTAAAATTCATTATAACAGTGTTTTTTTTTTTCTTATGCTTTCTCTTGGAGATTTTCCTTAAAATTCATTATAACAGTATTTTTTTTTTCTTATGCTTTCTCTTGGAGATCCCACCTTGACTAGAGATGAGAACATTTCATTGTATATAAGTGGGTGCAGACTTTACTTATAAGTCGATTTTACGAGGTTGAGTTAGGTTTAAAATTCACTTCTTAACACTTTTTTCTAAACAAATAAACTCTAAAAAATTCATAGAACGAATCAGACCGGTTGGAGATCTCAAACCAACTAAAGATAAAAATATTTTATTGTATGTGAAGTTAAATTAGATTTAAAGTGCAATTTATAATAATAACAATCAGTTTATCTAATAAAGTCACCAACGAATATATATATATAGGCACAAAATTAGAACAACATAACAAGGAATATTTTAAAACTCAAAGGACTCAACACTAGAACCTTCCTAGAAGAATTTAATCTGAGACAAGTCTGAGCACACTGCAAAAACAAAAGTACAGGACTACACTGACTATTACCACTCCTTTTTGTTCTTCAACTTCTTGCTAATAAGAGACATTAGTGAATAATTAAAGAATGCAGGGATACAAAGTTAATGACAGCGTGCAAGTGGAAGCTAGGTGCGAACGGAGTGTCCTACACCAGGGCTGTGTCCTGGGGTCGTAGGTCTAAAATCCTCAACACCACGACCTGGAGGCGGTGCCGCCAGAGTTGCACCAACCATTGTTGATGGCGTTAGTGGAGCCACGTTTTTCAATGTAGCTGCATTTGTTGCTGAAATCCCACCATGCACGTCACTATGGACTTGGTTGTTGTGTTTTAGATGTCTTCCTTCAGTGGAATGAAATCGCTGGCAGAAAATGATCAGTGAAAAGAAAATCATAGTGAAAATGAATTTGTTCCGTGCCATGTATATTTGGTGACAAATTTACTTTTGAAATGAAAGGAGATTACTTAGGTTGCTGAAGTAGCAAACAAGAACCAACGATTTTCTTCGGAATAAATAATGAGGAATGTCTAGACTTCAGCTACGAAGCAGGAATCTAGCAGTTGAGATGTTTAGAAAGAATCCCATGGTGACTTTTTATAGGGCTGAGGGTGGACCCTAGATGCCACTCAACTCCTAGGTTTAGAAATAATAATAATAACTCTTTTACCTTTTAATACTCTATCTTGGAAAAAGTGCGCACGCAGGCACGTACCTTTCCAACCAGCACTTATTACTTTTCATAAATATTTTATACTTCTCGTACACTATCTCTGTTATTGTTAAGCAAAGAAAAAGACACAGTAATTTTTGTTTTCACCATTAATAAGATATTCAATTTTGTGGGTTAATAAGTATATGTAAACGGGTTGGAATATCTGAAAGTGATCTTTTAAACTTATATAAATGTTATTTCGCTGATAAAAAAATCATAGTGATACGCAGTTGAATAATTTGAGAGAACTGATAGTTCAGTTATATGCAAATTGAACAGGTAAAATTCATTAGAAAACTTAAATGGTGAATATCACTCAAGTTGACTACTTGATGTTGATAAAATCCAATTTGAATCAACCTGAAACCAGTTTTGCAAAGCATTAAATAAAGTTCCGTGGGGGTAATTTAAATCAATTACAATACGCAATCTATAATAATTACAGCTACTATAGAGTTTTGCACTCTCTTTGCAGGTACATAGAATGTATATAATGTAAAAAATAATCTTATTCTTGGGCATTGAAGTGATTTTATAACCACCCCAAGTGTTTATGGTTGATATCATTACCACAAAGCACAACTAGAAAAAGTGTACTTTGAACATTCCAACATGGGGAGTGCATGTATGATGTTGGCTTTTCATTCAATAATAAAGTTGCAAATTGGAATATACTAAAAATTATATCGATTCAAATGTTAACATATTGTTTGTTGGAACTCTATAGAATATAAAGGGAGCCAAGTTGGTTTTGTTATTACTCCTTCCATTTCAAAAAAATTTTTTTTTTTTTTTTTTCTGAAATCAATAGTTTGTTGTGTATGAAACCATGACCAATTGAGTTGAGCTGACTAGACACTATGTTTAGTGAGTGAGCTTAATCATTTTACATAGTTCAAGCGTAGGTGAACATTGTTCCATGACTTTATGTGAGAGATTGTTGGGTACGAAGTCAGAACCAATTGGATTGGGATTAATCATTGTATCCATTTTATAATCTCTATTTAAAGATATCATTGTACTTGTAATTGGTGTGTAACATGACAAAATGAAAACCTAATAATTGTCTGTGTGGATGTAGGTTGCAGTTGACGACTGAACCGCATTAAATCATGTGTTGTTTATTTTCTACAGTTGCTTCCGCATGCGTTTTTCCCATCATAGTTCTTTTAAGTTTTCAATAATTTCTTCAACAATACTCATAAATATCATTAACAATAATTACATTAAAAATATATAACAAAGTAGTTGAAAAGTTATAGAGATATTTTACTAAGTTGCAGTAGCACAACTATAGTTTTATTCACCTTTCCTTATATTTTATTGGCATTGGGAGAAAGGGACAAATGTAGCCAGACCATCGGAACTGAAAGTTTGTGAAGTGCTCACTTTGTGATTTGTCGTGCCGCCTTTGACGGAAAGACAAGGAATCTTTCATGCAGTCTCAAGGGCACGCACAGTGACTTTGGTAGAATATATAAGACCATAAAACATCTGGGTTCATACATGCTCTTTGTACAAGAAAGTATCTTGTTTGTATTTGAAGTGTTTTTTTAATTAAAGTAAAATTTTAATATTATAGAAAAAAAGGCTTATAAAGGGCTTGCATGTTCATTTTCATAATACAGAACGATATATAATATCTTGTCTTACAGTTAGAGAAACTCAAAAGCAGTACTTTATTCACATAAAATATTAAAATTAATTGGTTATATAGTATAAAGTTAAAACATTAGAAATTAAAAGTATAAAATATAATAACTTGTTTTAAATTTATTAAGAAAAATACATATAAAACTTCTAATATAACGGTGGGTGAGCGAGAAATTTTATCTTTTGCTAGTCCTTGCCATACATTTGTTGTTTAGGTTACACCAGTGTACAGAAGCTACAACAACGCATATCTTCCTGAAAAAATTGTTTAGTCTATAGAAGACGGAAAAACCTTACGTATATGCTCCAAAAGGAAGAAATGAGAACTTTTGACATATTATGTAGTAGTGAGGAGGGTACTTAAGCTATACGAGTTATGTAACACAAACACACAAACACTGATACAGATACTGATACGATACAGATAAGGATACAAAAATATGTATAATTTCTAAAATATAAGATACGAGGATACAAATCTATATATTACATAATTATGAATTATATAAATTGACAATAAAGATTTATGTGCACAAATATGTTTCAGATATTTTTAGCAGAAAATATTTTTCATGACTGGTTCAAAAGGATTTATTCATTATTTTTATAATCATAATAAAAACTTATACAATAAATTTGAGTTTTTAGAAAATTAATGTATTTTTTTTTAATTGTGTCAGAATTGTCAAAAATCTAACAAATATTTTTAGAATTAGACACTTCAGTGATACGTGTCCTATGACTGTCATACGAATGTCGGTGTCTGATACGTATGTCCGACGACTATGAGTTAAAGCGTTGTTTTAGACCAAAGAGTTTGATCTACAAAGACGACTAATAATGGTAGTCGTTGTCTTAGAGCAACTTGCTTTAAGACAACGACTACCACTAACACTACAAGAAAATCATAAAATAGAAATCAATTTTTAAAGACCAAAATAATTAGTTGCAATAGTAACTAAATTAGATACCATTTTAGAAATTAAAAAAAAACTGGTTTCTAAATTAGTTTCTATTATTGTTAAATAGTTTCTAAATTGGTATCTAATTAGCAACCAAGGTTTTAACTACCAATTATTTAGTTTCTAAATTTGGTAACTATTTAACAATAATAAAAATTAATTTAGAAACTATTTAACAATAATAAAAATTAATTTAGAAACCAACATTTTTTTAGTTTCTAAAATTGTTTCTAATTTAGTTACTATTGCAACTAATTATTTTGGCCTCTAAAAGTTGGTTTATATTTCATTATTTTATTGTAATGTAATAGTCGCCTTTGTAAACCGAGAGCTTTGATCTAAAACAATAGATTTACATTCATTTTATTACCCTAATTATGCCTTCATAGTTATTTTGTCTTCTTGCGCTTTGTCTTCCTTCTCTGCTTCGTGCTCTTTCTGCTTCTTCTTCATCTTCAAGCTCTTCCCCAGTGTTTCTTTTGTTCACTCACCATTGCTTATTTGTTTTTTTTTTTCTCTTATTCGTTTCAGTCCTCAATTATTGGTAGATGTTTTCATTGCCTTCCACCACCGTTGTCTTCATTGGTTGTTTTTTGTGCCTCTATTGGCTCTTTGTCACCGCTAGTCGTTGTCGCCACTACCATTTGTCATCGCTGCTCTTCACCATCATCGTTGTTGAGATTAGTACATCATGTGTACTGAGATTAGGACATCATGTGCGGTGAGATTAAGGTACCATGTTTTTTCTCATTCAATGAATAACTGTAATTTTTTTAAGGTTATTAATTGAAAAGAATAAAACGACGACTTTTAATATTGTCGCCGTTTTAGACCGAATGTAACATGATGATTCTTTATTTAAAGATAATAAACTACGCGCTGAAAACACTGATTTAAAAGATGTCGTTTTAAAGCTAAAATAGCCATCATTTTTCATCTTTTATCCATCAGTGATCATTTTCTTTTATGTGATATGATTGAGAAATCCTATTTAATGTGCTAACAAGTATCTTGAAGACGGTAATTAATGAATTATTTTGTTTTATTAAAAAGTATGACAATGTAACTGAAATGTAATTTAAACTTATAAAGTTTTGAATCTGATATCAGTAGTGTATATTATATTTATTTCTTTAATCTCTATACTCCGTACCTAAACTAATATTTTTAGGTAAAGAGTGAGATGTGAGGGTTCCCAAATTCTAGGAGCCAACCAGTTGGAAGATTCTCCATTTCCACCCCAACTTTATTTATTTGCTTCATTAATTTGTTAACTTGTTTTTGACGGCTATTGATTAGGAGTTTGCTTAGCAAAAAGTATTGATTACAATAATGACTCGAAGGGTGACAATTTCGAATTGGTGGGACAGTGAGATATTGCTATTTTGACTTTATTTGTTTTGCACTTTTTTCAGCACAATTTTTTATTTGGTTAGTTCAGGCACATGAGTGTACTGGTAACTAGCAGCCAGTTTGATTATTAATTTTGGGAAAAAAAGTTTTATTCTTTTCATTTATATTTATAATTTGATTGATACCAAGAACATTTCTAATAGAATTGTTTATATTCTTAAATATATGAACTAATATGTATAATATTTTAATTTATTATCGGAGTAATCGATATTAAATCATTTTCATGAGAAAAAAATCATATGCAAAACAGAACGGCCTAGAGTTGAGGATTAAGGGAAATGAATTCTCATAGTAGAGGTTTAAGAAAATATTTTCGTTCTCACGTTTGATATTCCAATTTTCAAGTTTATTGAGATAATATCTCTAATTAATCACCATCTGAAATATTATTTATTTTGGAATTCAGAAATCCCATCATGATTTTATTTAAAAAATATTTTTTATTTCAAGTTTGGGAATATGGTAATTATTATTTACGTCCAGATAGGTAAGATCGATAATACTGAAATAAAGTGTCAATTTGTTTGAAAATAATATTAGTGATAATAACTTAGGTTGTTTTGAGTCCGTTTTGATCTCTTCTGCATTTATTCTGTAAAAAATATCAAATGGACTTGTTTTATTCAAAAATTGCGAGTTAATGTCTTTTTATGTATCCGAAAATACTGATTGTTCTGCTCACGAAACCAACTTATATAAGCAAAATTTAAAAAAGAAAGTAAAATTTAAGAAAGAAAACTCTACATATATTCACATCTTTGTTATGTTCGATGAATTTATTATTAACAATAAAATTTAAATAAATAAAATATTAATATTAAAAGTATTTTTTTTCACTCAAAACACTCCCTAATAACTTAAAACTCTCAATATTGTAAGAGTTTATAAACTAATATGTTAAAACTAGTTTATGACAAGAGGCTATTAGAATTCGGTCAAATCATGTTTCTTAACAGAACCATCTATTATTTTGTAATCGGTTGTCGCTTTCCTCGGTTCACTTATGCACAACCATTGTGCTTTATATGGTTCACGTATGCATAAACCATCTATTTTTTTTTTCCCTTGTACGCTAAGTATATTGCAGAATTATTTGAGTTCTAAATGAAACCGAAATGATAGATATATAGCATTGTAACGCACTAAGCGAGAGCAAGTGTTCCACTATGAATTGTTTGGAGGTGATAATATATACATAAACACACAAAACCATGGTTTTTTATTTATTTTTTCGATGTTGAATACAAGTACATTAAAGTGCAGTTTCAAGTCACACACTGTTATTCGATCAAAGCAGAGGTTGGTTAAAGATCAATGGCAATTCTTGGTGTCTCTCCAATCAAAAGGGCTATAAATGCAGTGCACCAATTCTTAATGCAAATCAAACAAAAATACGACTACAAGAATCTTTCTCTTTCTTTATCTTTTGAATCTACGGCTGCACAACCAGACAGGCCGTTTGAAAGTTAGTCCCATAAACAACAGAGAGGATCCCACAAACATAGATTTTTTCACTTAAACTTGTCCACCAGAGTAGACAGATTTCTGAGATTAAACAGAGACCATTCACTTGCACTATAGTGATTAATTAAAAGTACAAACATATCTTTCTGGTGGGTCCATTTTGATTGTGGGCGAGTTGATCAGTTCTTCTTTATTGGTTTCTCATAATTCTTCAATTCATTCTTGTATGTGGAAAAAAACAATCTAGTACTGTGATCAATCGACCCAGTTGAAACCTTCAAATTTTAAAATATAGCATATTTAATTGCAGCGCTTGGACTCGATGAAAGGTCACGGTAGTATATAATATTAGTTTTACATTGTGGTGGGTACTGGTTAATTAGCTTTCTATCTTTTTCTGTGTTATCTCATATTTTATTTTCCATATACCTTAAAGCCCAAATCACAGACTCAATGATTCGTTTACAGGATTTAACGTAAGCACAAAAAGATAAAGGTAGTTATTATAAACTGTTCCGACCTCAAATTGTTGGACAGCATCGCTAGGGTCAATCACCGCATCCGAGGTATTGTCCGCTTTGGAGGTCGGTGCTCCGTCACGATTTTGTCCTTAAAAGGCGCCTCGAAGGGTGAAGGGAAGAGGGAGTATATAAACTGTCCTTGACCTTGATTCCTGAGCGATGTGAGACTGTATTGGCATACGGACGGTCGGTTGACGTGGTATAATTGCTGACGTGTCGATCTTCTTCTCCTTCGGTCGGTCGTTCCTTCTTGGTGTCTCCTTCGGTCGGGCGGGGGAGGGTACCTGCGAAGGCACTCCGACGTTCAAGTAAGTATGAGATTCTAAGTGTGATTTAGTGAGTGAATGAAAACGTACCTTTCTCTGGTTTGAGTACAGTATTTATAGGAATGCCTAATGGACTTTCTATCTCTTGGGCTCAGGGTTGTTATGGATAGGTCTTGCCAGTCGTGCTCCGGAATACCCGGGGAACATATCTTCTTTAAACACATATTTCTTATTCTTTGGAGGTGTATCTTAACCACATAAATGCCTTTACATTTATTATGGATTCGGTCAGTCGGCCACGTGTGTTCGTCCAATGCCTACCGGTAGATAAACATTTACTTGTACTGTGAGTTTGAGCTAAAGATGTGCATATGGGATGAGTTGAGAAGGAGAAAAACATCTATCATATCGATTCCTGTAGTTTACTAAGCGACTTTAATCCATCATAACCTATAGTTACTTAGAACGAAAGAGAAGGGACATGCTAGTAACATGATAGGGGAGAGTGAGAGAGATTATATTTTATGTATGATATATTGATAATAAAAAATATTTGACAACTATCACTTTTTAAATGAAAAATATATTTTAGTATTTTTTCTTTATTTACAACCTATTATAATAATTTCCTTTTTTATCTAGAAAAAATAATAAATAAATTTTAAAGATTCATATATATATATACTAACTTTCCGAAATCAAATTTTTTATTATAAAAAAATTTTAACTACTCCACCCACAAGTTCTTTTCTATCATATTATAATTTTTATTATATTTATTATCATTATTTTTAATTATATAAATATTATAAATATTATAAATATTATAAATATTAATAATATTATTAATATTAGTAATATTGTTAATATTATTAAGTATTGTTAATATTATTATTTATTATTTTTTAATTAAATTTTAAATAAGTTACGAATAATATTATTATTATTAATAAAATAATAATAATAATTTTACAATAAAAATTATTTAGTTTAATAAAGTTAAGACCACAATTTTTTAGAAAAAAAAAAGTTAGTATAATCAGTGGTTAACTGTGACAGTGTGATGCAGATGGTTAAATTCGTGTGTTTAGGGAGTGATAGACCCATAGACTCGAGCCCACGATGTGTATGTCTTTCATCCAATGGGCTTACAATGTGGGGTTGTGTATGTCTCATGTTGATCAAATAAAACTAACTTCTTTTTCATGACAAGCCATATTCCCAAGTTTAATCAAAATAATTTATTAATTACTTTGTGTTAGTTTGTCTATTTTCTTTACTAAAATTTAAAGATCAGAACACATGACACTTTTCACGATTTTATACTGTTCTTTTTATTTTAGTTTCAGAAAATTTGGAGAATATGTTATCCTCTTCTGTTATATCGTAATTGAAGAAATATTATATCTCCTAATTTGATTCCCTCGTGCTCTCATAGTATTTTTGAATCATACCCTTTACAATATTTCAGTCTTCACACTTGTATTTTCAGATTTCGTTCTTTGTTTTTCTCCACTTAATTTTAGAACAGAAGTACTTGGATTCATATTTGATTATTAAGTTACGGAAGCTCTACCAAAACTTTCATCCAATTCATTGTCATCATCATCATCATCTATATTATCCAACTGAGGGATCTTTCTAAAGATCTTTTCCTTTGTCTGTATTATGTCCTCAAATATCTCTTTATTCCAAATATTGCTTCAATCTTTTCAGTTTATCCTTTCATAACTTCATTTCACAACATTCCCCATATAAGCATCCCACGAATTCTTAATTAGATCTCCAAATCTTTTATCATATAAATACTTAAAGGGTTTTGATCCTTAATTTATATGTTTCTCCTCAATGCCGAGACAAAAATGATCCGAAATGCATATATCTAAAAGGTATTGTTTACTTCCTAACTATTTATTTATATAGTTATTCTTAGAAAATTTGGATTCTATATATCTAACCTACCTTTCATTATAGTGTCTCTGATTTATAGTAACTCAATTTCCTTTCAACTATTGATAAATCTAGAAGTTCCATATTTTTACTAATGATTTTTTTATTGTGCTTATTTTTTTTTTTTTTGGAATTCTTAAGAATATTTCTTTAGTTATGTTATTTTACGTTGAAGATGATCGTTTGAGTTTTTCTCACTCGTGGTAGTAATTCGACATCTAAGGTGGGCAAAAATAATTGAACTAATTGAACTTGTAATATTTGTAGTAAAATAAACTTTAAAAAAAACTAAAGTGTTTTTAAATAAAAATTAAACTAAACTAATTTGTTAATTTAGTTTTAAATACTGAACTGTTAAATTAGCATTTAGATAGTAGTTTAATTGAACTGAATTCTTTGATGACAGTTTAAAAATTGAAAAAAAAAATATAGAAATGAAAGTTTTATTGTATTTAGTTATACAATATTAAATAACATCACTGAGATAAATAAATTCTTTTTATTCACAGAGTAGAAGTAATTGATTACATATAAAAATGCAGGAAGAATTATATATATATGACGATATACATAAACAACTTCCAGACTTATTAGCCTAGAAGTCTCCTATTTTGCTTGTAGACCATAGTTAGTGTATCTTTCCCATTTTAGGAGGCTATGCTAGCTCGTACTACACAAAAACATGAAAGGACATGCTACAATCATCTACGAAGCATGGAGCTCCTCTAATGAATATAGTCTAATGAATATAGCAGGTTGACTTCCCGATCAAGTAAGAGTATCTTAGGTTGTGTTTGGATTGAGGTGAGGATTTGATAGACTAAATTTGGAGTGATTTGAGAAGAAAGTGTAAAGAAAGTGAAGTTGTTTGGATTATGATATATTAGAGTGAATTTGTAAGGAAAATTTATTGAAATTTGTGTATGATATAATGGTTGTAAGAATATTTTTATTTACTTTTAAATATATAAAATGTAAGTTTACAGATTTACCCTTTTCTTAAAAAATATTTAAATAATAAAAAATATGAGACTTTTTTGTATAAATTTTAGTTAATTAAAATTTTATAAATATATATAAAAATATTTTCCTAAAATAAAATGAAATAAAAATAAAAATTAATTTTTATTATTGTTAATATTATTATTTAATAAATTTATTTTAATTATTATTAAGTATGTCATTTATATTTATTTTTATTGTTTATAATTTATTATTATTATAATATATATATATAAATATTTTTTTTTGTTATTTTATATGTATAAAAGGTCAAGGATAATTTTGATTTTCTCGTAATATTATGTAATTTTTTTTTGTTTTTTTTTCTTTTCTTTACTGTAGATAGAAGATTGTTTTTACTACTTTCTTGCAAGTCATTGCTTTTCTCTCCTAATAAATAAACAAACAGATACAAATGCAAATTTTTATCGCTTTTCAATCTGAGTTAATAGTATTATTCGTTTAGATGTTAGAGAAAATTAATTTTTTTTTTTATAAAAGAACCGTAAGACCCTAAAACCTCCAGGATCTTCACGTGCTGTGAAAAGATGAACTAATGTTATCATATTTTGTGAGTTTTAGCATTGAGAAAACCTTATTAACCCAACATCATAAGCTCTTTTTTTTTATCAGCTAAGATCAATAAGCTCTAAAGTGTTTGAATATGAGTTTTAACGAGATTCAAAACATGGTCTATGCTTCTCGTCGGCCTAAGTTATGTTGTTGAAACTGTTTTTGGTAGAAAGTATTGGTATGCTTTACATTTAAAAGCTCTTATCTTATTGTTTTTTCAATCTGAAAAATGCATAAATTACTCTATCTCTACTTATAACATCGCCAAATAATAGAAAGATCCCAAAACGTAAAATTTTGTTTGGCCAGATTCTTTCGTTCCTTTTTGTGTTAAAACATGTAAAGGGATAATATATCTCACTGCTTTTTAGTCTTTTCTGTTGTAATCACCTATTGGTTATAACTCCTTTATATACACTTGTAATTGTAATCTTTGATATGAATATTTGATATACATTTTTCCTTTTCTCAAACTCTCACTCTATTTTACTCTTTTACCCTTTACCTTCTCTTCACATGGTATACAAAGCTTTTTTTCATCATGTCTTCCCCTTCTTCATCTTCTTCTTCTTCGGGTACCAATCTTGAAATTTTTTTTGGTGTTTCCCCCTTCACACCTCATACTTTCTCTACTACAATTTCATTAAAATTGGATGATGATAACTTTCTTCTCTGGCAGCAACAAGTCACTGCTACTGTACATGGTCTCAACCTTTCACGGTTCTTGGAGGATTCTTCATCACCCCCAGAATTTCTCACTGCTAAAAATTCAAAATCGCCCACCCTTAATCCTCTTTTTCTTCGGCATCAGCAACAGGATCACCTTCTCGTTGCCTGGCTTCTCGCGTCCATGACAACGCCAATCTTGACGAAAATGGTGGGTCTTC
>Ga0123342_1002282_pt1 | contig 31886 bp, 23 predicted proteins | sample Turbeawhitnodule_FD_89960 | JGI IMG/M metagenome (GOLD analysis project Ga0123342, IMG submission 89960) | Root nodule microbial communities of legume samples collected from Mexico - Turtle bean Mexico white nodule | ecosystem: Host-associated > Plants > Roots > Nodule | place: Mexico: Nepantla... | reverse complement strand
TTCATAAACTGAATCATCAGGAAATATTCAAAATATATGCTCTTTAAATCAATCATCATCTGAAATCACACAACCACTTCTCATCAAAGTAATTCAACAAAATATTCAAAAAGAACAGTTCAAACACTTTCAATTCTCAATCACAAACAGTTTCAACAAATTATTCACCTTAAAATCAATATAAAAGATTTAAAATCAACCATTTCAGTCAATATATTACTTTACTCTTCAAAAGAGACAATCCTGCAAGTAAAAACAATTGAAATTGGTGACCACGTCACCTCCAAATCCAGAAAGACTAGCTTCCCTGAACTGATGCTCACTAAGAGCTCCAAATCTACCAAAAACCTGAAGGTAATTAACCTGCAAGTCCTAATCAAAATCTAACTATATAACTAGGACCTTGAGTTAACAGAGATTAACCGTACAAAATCTAAGATTAACCCGTACAAAATCTAATAAGATCAAAATTAATTCAAAAGAAAAAGGGGTCAAGAAGGAACTTACTCTATCTGATATTTTGATCCGGCAAACTTATAGGTTCACTACCAAGAGTCCAACGGCAGACTCCAATCGTCAAACTGATAAGCGAGGAAGTCAGAATCTTACAGAAAAGGGAGAAAAGAAAAAAGAGGAACAAAGATTGTGATCGGGCAGTCTTGTAGTCTTCGCTGCAGGAGTCTAACGGTATACTCTGATCCTCAAACTGAAGGGAGAGAAAGGAAAAGGGAAACTTTTAGAGAGATGGTGGTTATTTTAAGATGAAACCTGAATAACTGAATTTTCTATTTATATGTCATTTTCATTTTAATAATAAAATATTCATACTCTAAGGTTATTTTTTAGATCCTTACACCTGATGTGATAAATAGTAATTTATTCAATTTTTCATGTTAATTTGATTGAATGAAATATTTTTTTAAATGTTTGTTAAATATTTAAATATTTTTTATTCTTTTAAATTGGCGCATTACTATATTATTTGTGATTAAATTAAATAATATAATTTTTTTGAAAGTTTATTGAATTTTTTTTACCTCGCAATTTCATTTCTACCCAATCTCTCTTTTTATCGATGTCTTCTCAAACCTCTTTAAAACAAGTTAGAGGAATTAAATAACATTTTACAAATTTGAGGAACTAAACAAATATTTTTTTTTTATTGAAAAAATATCCTCAATTTTAAAGCACACATTTAAACCTATATAAAATTATATTTTATGTTACACTTCATAATTTATCTAGTTGATTTTGTCTATATACTTAATATAATTTCTGTAACTACTCCTATTCTAACAATAACATATTTAACTATTTATAAATAAAATATTTAAAATACATTTTTTTAACGAAAATAACTAATGAGATGTTCTAATTTACTTTTTTTTTGCGTGACAATTTTTTTAATAATGTATAATTGATAATTGGAAAGTTATAATTATATAATCAATCTTTTATATTTATATATATTATGAATCATAACACTTAAGTCTTTTATGATGGTCTTAAATCTGCATTACTCATCTTAAAGTCTAAATTCACTACTACATGAGTCAAAAACATAATAAAACATAATAGATAATAAACTAATAGAAAATACTATAAAAATCTGTAAGTCATATATGGATTTTAAATTTAGTTTCACTTAAAGATTCCTCGTTGCAAAAACATCACTTAGATACTTTTAAACATAAGAAATAAGAATAGACAACTTTCATAAGAAGTATTTAATTTAATTTTATTAATTCTTTGCTAAAAAAAATAAAATAAGAAGTATTAAATATATTTATGAAAGTATTACTTAATTCATAATCAAAGTGTAATAGAAACAATTGATTTTTTTTCTTTCATTCTACATTTACTAGTAAATAAGAAAATCATCAAATATAAATTAATTTTAGAGATAAAAAATAATTAATTATTATATTAATTAAATTAGATATAATTTTAGAGACTAAAATATTTTTGGGTTTCTAAATTAGTTTTTATTATTGTTAAATAATTTTTAAATTGGTATTTAATTAGCCACCAAAGTTTTAACTCTCAATTATTTAAATTCTAAATTTGGTAACAAAATCCTTAGTAGCTAGTTACATACCAATTTAGAAACTAATTTAAATTTTTTTTTTTTTAATTTTTAAAATGGTCTCTAATTTAGTTAATATAACAATTAATTATTTTTTATTTTTAAAATTGATTTTATTTTCTTGTAGTGATTATTTTGGGTGTGATTTTTTAAGACTTTGTTTTACTAATTTCTCTTAGTCCGAAAGTAAATAAAGTTAATAAATTGGATTACGAATTATTTTCACAAATATTGGTTTCTCTTGGATTAAGCACGTTTAATTTTCACCTTTTTTTCAAAAAAAAAATCGGATAATCCTACTTTTATACTTTCTATGTATGAAGGCCTAGTGGTCCAACAATACAAACATTCCCATCCCATCTACCAGGAAAAAACCTATTATTGCTTAAAAACAAAAGAGGTTTTGTTCACAGATATAGCAAAATGAAAGGACCTTAAATGCTCGTATGGTTGATATTTCTCATAAATGACACCATCCAACAACTCCTACCATGTATACAAAATTAAAATCACATAATTTATTGAATTAGAATAAACATTGAATGTGATTTTAAAAATGCATCTAATTTAATCTAAACATAAGTTTTATATATATATATTAATATAATCTCACAGCACATGTTTATACATTTATGAAAAAATAAGTACTTATTTATCATGCTAAGGAAAATATTAGAAACACCTCATACTGTTTTGAACATATTTCCTTTACTTATCGAAATTTATTAAACCTTACAAAAAAAATTGTGGATCCCACATCCTATTTAATGATTCCTTTTCGTATTACCTACTAGCACATTGTTCTAATTTAATAGTCTTGTGTTTGGATCATGAGAATGCAACTCAGTTAAATATTAGGAGGGAGACACTGAGAATTGAATAATGTTAATTGTCCTATTCGACTTAAATAGAATTATCTCCAACAAAAAATATTTATAACTAAATATATTTAGTTAAAGATAATTTTAGCAATCATTTAGATAAGTCGTGTCGACGTAATTATCAACGTACATTATTTACATATATTTTTAGATATATGCTTCAAAATATATTTTACTTTCAAATGTATTTAATTATATAATTTAACGATGTACAGAGTAATAAGGCAACAGAAGTTTTGAACCCTCTAATGTGCATTACACTGCACACGCATACCTTAAGAACATCATTAACAGGAATTTCTACCCTCTGAAAAAACCTATAACCTCGTAGATATGCAAATAACGGTGCAAATTAAACATTAAAAAAGATCACTTCTTTTATTTATTTCTTGAAGAAAAAATGGAGGAGAGAGAAGAGAAGCCATTCAACGGTTAAAATTGTTATGGTGGGACAAGCATCAATTAGGTAAGTGGTTTTGATAGTAGAAATAAAAAATTAGTAAGTGGTTTTATTTTATTATATTCTGTTTCTGACCACTGAGAAAGGATAAAACTTTATTCTGACCATTGACGAATTTAAACTAAGGGTTGACAGTTTGACACGTGATTTTCTGTTAGTTTTATAATTGTGTTGATTTTTTTTGTTTGGTACATTGATCCTGCTTAATGTGTAGGTTAATAAATGCCCAGTTGCCAACCATGAAAGGCAAAAGTAGAATTTATGAAATTCTTCTTAAGTAGCCATCAAAGTCAAACCATAAATCTAACAACAAAACTAAAGAACCAACCACATACACCCTCCCAAAGTCCTTATAAATAACGTTTATTGATAAAGTTTTTCATTTTCTTCTTATTAGATGAAAGTTTTCTTTATTAGACTGGATTAAAATTAACATTGATAGAGCTGCTAAGAGATATTCTGGTCTTGTTATTTGTGAATGTATTTTCCGTGAGAGTATGAGAAAATTTATTGGAGTTTTCTCTGTGTTTCTTGAAGTTCAAACTGCTCTAGTTGTTGAGTTATATGAGGTTATACATGCTATAGAGAAAACTCAAAAGATGAGGCTTATTAATGTATGACTGGATTGTGGTTCTGCTTTGGTTTGTGATGCGTTTACTGCTATGACTAATGTTCCTTAGATGTTTCGTAATCGATGAAATACTTGTATTAATTATTATGGGAAAATAAGCTTACTCATATATTTCAAAAAGGAAAGGAGATGCGTGTGCTGATAAGTTGGTTAATTTATGATTTATTCATAAAAAATCTTTTCATTGGTATAATAGACTACCATCTAGTTTGTTCGTGGAATTGTCTACCTTTTTGTTAACATATAGGTTTTGGTCTAATCCTCTCATATTTTTATATTTTTTTTAATAATATTTTTTTTTTGTGATGACAAATTATTATTGTTATTTGAGATGTGAGCATAACTGGGATATATAGTGATACGTAACATGAAAACTTTTATTTTAAAAAAAAATAAAAAAAAATTAATTAAATTTAATCTGGTTGGTTTAACAAAATAAAATTTGTCCTTCAAACTGTTCCACGTGTTTCATTTTCAATTGTGTTATGGAAGTTCAAATCTTACAAAAAAAAAAAAAAAACTAATAAAGGAATTTTCTTTCTTGAAAATACCCTCCAAATGTTTTGAAAAGTAAAATGGCAACTAATGACCGAATAAATAAATTTCAACGATTGAATAATCAATCGTGAAGGAATCAATTCCCCATAAAAGGTATTGGTTTTCTCACGCGAAATATTACAAGTACGCTACTTCTGTTTTATTTTTTGCATTAGCATGTTTATACTGGATTGTTCATGAGTATTTTAAAACTCTATTTTATGTGTTTTAATTTGATTTCCTCAAACTGTAATTATTAGTTTTGGATTCAAAGTTACACTATTTTTACCAAACATATATATTATTACAATAGCACTAAGGGAAGAATATATGTTTGAGTAACAATACCTTTTGCTATAATTATGAATATCCTTTACCTTTAGCTATGCTCATGCTTCCTCGGCTTCTCCTTCAATGTTTTACCAAATGAAAGTCATAGCCACTATTATCTGTGAATATAATACCTCATTTCTATCAGCAGAAGAACGAGAGAATAAAAAGAGGAAGAGAAAAGGAATCTTAAATCCTTCTTTATGCAAAACTACTAATTTAATATTCTATATTCATTTTTGCTTGTTTGTTTGAAATGACAGTGTTTTGAAAAGTTAAATTATTAAGATTCAGCTATGAGTCTTCACTTGTTTTTTTAGAATACAAAATAGCAAATGTTAATCAGTGTTTTAAGGACACCGAAACTAAAAAATTAGAATTAAAAATCATATGAAATCAAATTTCTATAAAGAGTATTGGAGAGAAAATAAATTGTACCAGACATAATTTTTAATTAGAGTCTGATTGAATTTTTTTTTCTTTATATAAAATTATTGATGGTATAAAATTTGGTGAATTGAGTCATACCCATTCACTTCCATTTTAATTTTTGATGCTGATTTTAATAACCATTGACGTGACGACTCAAAATACTGATAGTTTTCAGAGACAATTGAAGGCTGGACATATATATTTTTTATTATATGAGAATACAATATTTACAGAGGGTATGTTGTCTCCCTAATGAAAAAAATGAAATGTGTGGGCACTTGAAAAGAAGTGGAAAACGAAAGACAAAGTGTATTTGACTAGTTAGTCAATGTTAAGCCTCCGCAATTGGTGATGATAGATAAAGTAGTGTCTCATGTGTATGAATCTCTTTCTGTGTGTTCTCTATATTTGTATAGCACTAACCGATGCCCAAGATCCCATTCAGATGGTGAGATACATCATGCATATACATCAAACATTCTTCCAAACAACCCATGCATGTGCAGCAAAGCCATGTCCCATGAGGACAAGCAAGGAACGATGATGTTACCAATGTGCACTCTTTGCTGTAATCTATGATGCTGGATATGGACATTTTCCAGAACCATCTAAGACGATTTCAAATAGATCAGCCTCAGACTCCTCGTCGAAATCCAATGTTCCATTATTATTATGGTTATTATTATTATTGTGACTTCCTTTGGTTGTGGAGCGATTGAGCCACTGAGAATCGATCCTTCCCATTGAGAATAGCTCCTTGCTGTCATCATAGCCCAAGGTAGCAGCAGGGGAATTTACAAGTGGGGCTATGAAGCATGGATTTGGTGTTCTCTGGGCATTGGCAGGTGCATATTTGAATGCACTCTGTCCAAAATTAACTAACACCATAATGTCTATATTTGCAGCCATGATTGGAAAAAGTGGTGTGCCAAACTCCTCTGTCTGGCAGTGAATTACATGCATTAGATCAGAGTCTACTGTGAAGAAAACTTTCTTCTGCCTTGGATCAAATCCACAACCAATCACTTTATCAGTTCCCACCCACTCTGCCTTCTCCGATTCGCTTACAAGTTTCATTCCTGTAACCAATATTCATACTTAGATGTCTCCCAAGATACAAAACAATAAAATTGCGATTTGTAAGTAAGAACATCTTTGATTCCCTTCACAGTTTTCTTTGTTCTAATAATTCTTTTCTAAAAATCTTAAAACAACCAATTCCTCATCCAAAAGTTATTAACTTGTTTGTTTTTAAAATAAGTTTTTTTGTTTTCAAAACTAAAAAACAAAAACAGATCATTTTGTTCTTGCAACTCTATCGCTTGCACCCTCCATCAGTTGTGTAAAGTAAACAACCTTGTTTAATTATTACATTCTGAAAACTACAAATAGTTTTTTAAGACACCCTGAGTATATATGTATTGTTTTCTGCTCTCTGTTTTAAGGCCAATAGATAAAACAAAAGAACAAAACGAAAAAAGACATAGCTGTTACAAACTACAACTTTACCTAATCCGGTCTACAAAACTGTACCTAATTTGGTCAAATGGTAGCAAACAAATGAATGTGAATGAATGTGAATCAGTAATCTAATCCTCGGGAAATGATTTATGAGTTAATAATAGTTACCATCAAGATAGAGAGAACCGTTGGAGTTGAAGCCAATGCTTCCAGGATAGCTACCGGGAACTCTCAAAGGAACAGAACCCCCTGCTGTTAACCCCAACGAGAACATCAAAGATTCACCCTTCCCACCCTCTCCTTCAACATTGTTGATTTTATTACTTCCATTCCCACTGATAACATGAACCAAAGCTTCAGAATTTCCTTTACCATTGGAGTTCCCTTGAACCAAAAGCTTGGTTTTCTCGCCTTCCCCACTCTTTCCAACAGATTCACACTCGTCACCACGTGAGTACAAAATGGTAATCTCAAAATATGCTTCTTGTGGGAACGCACAATTCCCCAGAGGAGGCCCAGGCAGAGGCAAAGCCCCTCTAATGATAGAAGCAACGTCCAGAGAAGCATTATTGTTGTTGCTTTGCTGAGATTTTTTTATACCAGGATTCAACCTCACCTTCTGCATAAACTCAGCAGATCCACGTGACACTTCCCAGCTTATCTCGGCCTCTGATTCTCTCCCAAAATCACTTCCTCCCGGTGCAGCACACGCTCCCAAAAGTGACGATCTTTTCGAAGGAGACGGCGTGTAACTCTTGTACCCCGTGAAGGCAAATCGTGACCATCCATTTTCAACAGCATCAGCGGCCATGGACGGGTGATCACCCCAGTTGAAGAAGCTTTTCTTCCCCGACACCCCACCACCGCGAAAAATATAGTAATTGTAATTACCCTTGTTGCTGTTCTTGCTCCCCTGATCCAACTGAAAAGGTTGCGGATGAAGCCTGGAAACAGAAATCCCTCCCTGCACACTCTCCACCCTGGTCAAACTAGCCGGTTCAACGAAATTCGTGCCGTTTTTTTTGTGACACCAACGCCAGAGAAAGACCAAGATAAGGGTGGAGACGCATCCCACGGCGGATGCGGCCAGCGCCACGTGTATCCACTGCTTCATCTGTTTCTTCTTGCGTTGGATTTGAATAGGGTTTGTTTGGTTTGCGGGTTTGTATGCATAGATTTGGTGTGGTGAAAATAAAAATAAAAGAAAAGGTGGAGTGATTGGTAAGGGAGAAAAGAATGAGTGAAAGAGGGGAAATTGAAATTATGAAGTGGGTGGGGTGGCGTGGCGGGCGTGGACCAAGACTGGTTCAATCAAAGAAGGCATGCAGGGAAGGGAAGGGAAGGAAAGGGAAGGGGCAGAGAGAAGAGATGTAGCATTGCTACTAGAAGGGACACACACGACAAGGTAAGGGTAAGGTAGCGTTTTTGTTTGATTAAGAATTCTTTGGCAGTTCCCAATAATTTAATACTGTGGGAACCGACAAACTCTCCTCGTTAAGCAAACAACGCGTTTGACGATTTATTGTGTCTTCTGATTTCAAAGGAGAGAGAGAAGACTGGTAGGAACTGTGGTTGAGTTGCTTCTGCTTTCCATTACCATGCACTCCAGAAACTCAAATCATTATCTCACAGGCCAGTTAAAAAAACTATTCTTTTCCATTTTAATCTTATTTATTACACAATATTTGGGTCTTCTTCTTCTTCAAAACAATTATACTTAAAACACAATAAACGTAATACAACTCTAACAATCTTCAGCTCCCACTCTATCTCTACATTGGAGATCGAATCCCATATTTTAATTAAACAACTTAAGCGTCGATTAAACTGGAATAATCCATGTGTACTCCATTTTAAACTGGAATAAAGATTTAATAAATCGTTTAATTATTCACATAATTTATTAAAATACTTTGATATTCATTCTCTATAAATAATTTTTAAGTATTCTAAATAAATATTATTAATTTGGGGGTAAAATTGAAATTGAAATTTAATATTTCATGAAAGATTTAAAAAATGTACTAATATGACTTTTAAATGATAGAAAGCTAAACAAATAAAAGTAGAAGAAAAAATAATGAAAAATGCTAACTAAAAAGACATAATAAATAAATGCAAAAATTAGAATGTGAAGAAGAACTGAGTTATTCTAAAATAAGCAGCAGGACAATTCTAATAAATAGAGGGATAAAAGTTACTATTACCTGAAGAGGAGAGAGATGTGCTGTTAATAATAATAAAAATGAGATGATTAAAGAAGAAAGGTGTAATAATGAAGAAGTAAAAAGAGTAGAAAAATAACAATGTAAGAAAATAATTATAATTATTAACAGAGATAGCGGCTTTGAACTGTAAAAAAAACGAAATTTATGAAAGAAAATGGTGATTTCCTTGTTATATATTGTTGAAGAAAAGAGAATCTGGCCATCGGAGGAGAGAGCAAAAAGTTTGAAATGTTAATGGTTATTTTTTCTGAGTTCAGATTCGTCTGGGAAGGACATTTTGATTGGGTTATCTTGTTCTTGTGCTACCTACTTTGATCAAATACTTCTGTTCTTTGGGTCTACTGGTCCCATACTCTTGTACTACCAAAATAATTTCGACAATAAAAGAAAAAAAAACAGATTTTCAAAGTAAAAGTTTGTGACCCATTAGGATGCCAGAAAAGCGATGCTAATAAAAAGTGAATAAAAAAACAGAAGAACGTACATGGAAAGACAACATAACATGAAAGGAGAATGATACATGAGATTCATACATCACAAACACTATTTTTTAACCAATATAGTGTAATTTCATTTTTTTTATTAAAATAGACAGTGTTTTAAAAATATACCAAATCTGACTTTATTAAAATATACCAAATCTGACTTTATTAAAATAGACACTTCTGGACCCAAATCTGAAGCAGCCAAATAAATATACCAGTATGACTTTATTAATAAAGCAAAATTACATTTTCATAACTTGATAGTGAGAGATCATTTTTTAATAATAAAATTATATAATAAAGGATTATGAGAAAAATAAACTATCAACAATATTTTTTTCAGTTAAAAAATTGTTTCTATAAAATGATTTTTTTATGTCGATAGTTCAGTGCTCTTACATTAATGCAAGCAATGGTATTTTTCACCTTTTCACGTCATTTTGGGGAATGGACAGAGAGATATGATTTGTATTATGAAGGTGGGACAGATAGGTATGGCTACTGTGGTCGGTGCAAAATGCAGAAAAAATATCTTTAAAAATATAATTTATATTTGTTATTAAATAAAGAAAAAATAGTTAGAAATAGGTAATTAGTAAAGTGAGTTTCGTATTTTTATAATTTTTCTAAATTAAATAACTAATATTTTTTTTTACTTTCTTTTTCTCTTCTCCTAACAAAAAGTAGGATTAGTGAAATTTTTGGAACGTGAAAAATAGTGTGCTGCATCAATAAAAAAAACATTAAATAAAAATTAATTATAAAAATCTAAAATAATTAATTATTATATTAACTAATATTTTAAAAATTTAAAAAATTTATTTTTAAATTAATTTTTATTATTGTTAAATAGTTTTTAAATTAATATTTAATTAAGAACAATTTTTTTACTAAATTTAGAATTTAAATAATTAATAGTTAAAACTTTGATTATTAATTAGATAATAATTTAAAAATTATTTAATAATTAAAAAATTAATTTAAAAATTAATTATTTTTTTAAAGTAGTTTTTAATTTAATTAATATAACAACTAATTATTTTTTTATTTATGTTATTGAATGATTTTGTTGTAATAGTAGTGAGTATTTTTATATATACTTTTATGAGACTGCAAAACAGTAACAGGGTTATCCTGTTTACTTATGATTTTGTGTTCCAATTTTAATGAAGACCTTTCAAAACAAAATCTTTTGGAGGAAATATTCAACATGGAACGCAATGTTTTACTGTCATATTTGAATAAAAAAAATGCGTTTTGATCTTCTGATGTTGAAATCAAGCTTTACCACAGTTTATTAATGTCATAGGTTGAAGTATTCTCTTTTGCTCGACATTTAAAAAAAAAATTGTTCTGGATAATTTTTTAACAAATATATATAAGAGAAAAAATAAATAAATCAAAGAAATGAAAATTATTTTTATCTATAATTTGAAACTAAATCTTATACCTCACCTTCTAAAAAAGTTTTCATAATATTTTACTTCTCATGTCCATTTGTAAACTATTATACCACAGTTTTCAGAACAATTCATAAACTACAAAGTAATCAAACTTGGCCAAAATATAGCTTCATATTGGTTTTATTAAAAAAAAATAAAAAATAAAGGATGAATCTGATGATAATAGATATTGCTTTTAATGCAGCTGTGAAAAGTGAGCATCATTATAGGCTTAAATATGTTACTCCTGAGCGTTTTCTTATTTCTTTTATTTTAATTTTTGTTAAATACTTTTATGTTTTTAATTTTTTAATTTTATATGTAAATTTTTTGTGTATTGAATGAAAAGTCAAAAGATCATTTTAAGTAATATACATAATTTAAGTACATGATAATTTTTCTAAAAAATTAAAATTTATAAAATATGTGTTCTTTATCTACTCCTTAATAATAGATGTTAGAGAAAATTAATGATTTAAATTTTTAAAAGATTGAAAAAATATATTTTATAGAAATTAAAAATAAAATTAATTTATTTTATAACTTAAATTAACAAATTTTTAAAGAGATTGTTAAAAGTTTTAAAGACTAAAATAAATATACATTTTTAGTTTATTGAGAATAAAAACCTATTGAGTATTATTTAAATTATAACTAACAATTTTATGGTGTTATTTCTATTTCGTAAGATAGTGTGATCTATCTTAAAGGCTTGGCTAATAAGAATTACTTGCATGTTTATGTGTTTAATTTTCAATGCATACATAACTTTAAAAAAATACTTTCTCTCTTCTAAATTTAATCATGCCATGATTAAAGTTTAGAGTTTAAAATTTAAGATTTAAATTTAAAATTTAAAAGAAATATTATATTTTGTTAGAATTTTGTGAGACATACATCTGTCATTTGCGGTTCTATTTTTTTATTTATTCTTTAATAAAAACTTTTATGTTAAACATATAATTATTTCTCATCATATAAAAAAATTATTATTAAAAAAATACTAAAATAAGAAAATGAGAAATTACACCAGAACTTATATATTAATAAAATAGATACCTAAGTAAATTATATCTATTCATAAAAAACTATTTTATTTTATTTTACATTTTTCATATAATATATTTTTCATTAAAATAATATAAATTTTTTATTTTATTTTATGTTTTTTTTTCATTTTTGCATCATAATAATATATGTGTAATTCGGATAAATATTAAATAAAAAATATAATTGATAAAATTATAAACAATACTATCTCACACTTTAAAATTTGTAAATAAAAGATAAATATAATATTGTTTTTCTTTTACAAATTGGAGAAGTAGAACTAGTAAAAGGGAAAGAATTGAAAAAAACTGATATAGATGGATGGATGGGTAGAGGTACTGCCATTGCAAACTTTTGCGATGCCATTAAGTCAAAAGTAGTTGTCATAAACGGTTAGACGTTGCTATTTCTCAATTAAATTTAAATGATTTGATTTTTTGTTAAAAGGTAAAATCATGATTATAATATCATCTTATCTTTAAACAAGTTGTCTCTATAAGATAAAAAAAATTAAGTATGAAATAGAAAAAAAATTAAACTTTTCACCTATGATACATACAAAAATCATCATAGTTTAAATAATGTATTACTTTCTTTTAAAATTAAAATTCAAAGATTGATGACATTTAATATAATCAATATATTGTTATATTTATATTTAAAGTATACAATTTTTTTATTTATTTCAAGACTAAATGTTGGAGACAATTAATTTTTTTTAAAGGATATTTATTCAGACAATAATCTTTTTAAGATAATATTATTAAATTCGATCACTATATTTAATTATTATCATTTTTAATTTAAATTTTTAAAATCTATAAATTAAGACAATATAAAACCTACAACAATATATAATAAGATTTTCCAGTTTAGTATACCTAACTTGTTTCCTTTCCTATTATTAATAATATAAATTTTAGAATGGCATGAATTTAAAAAAGGAAAAAAACATTAAAATATAGTGAAAAAACTAATTAATGAGGAGAACTTCGCACATATATTGAAAAGAAAATAACTGTTAATATTTGAGGTACAATTAAATTGTGAGTTTTTAATAATTGATGGTTTATAATTAATATTTTTTTTATTACAACATAACTTGAATATAATATAAATAAATAAATTATTTTATTTTCATAAATAAAATCACATAAAATAAAAATAATAAAAATAAAAGATAATATATATTAAATAATGATTTTTTTTGCAAATCTACATGATCGTGTAAGCTTCAATGAAGAATGATATGTTGAATTTCAAAATTTTAACGTGATTAAGTTTTTTGGTATTAATACTCTTAGTGATAAAAATTTTCGTCATCTTCTTGTTAGATAGATGAGAGTTTCCTTCACCAGACTGAGTTAAAATTAACACACTATGGGGCTATTAGGATATCATGGTCTTGCTACTTATGGAGGTATTTTTCGTCGGAGTATGAGAGAATTTATTGATGTTTTCTTTGTGTTTCTTTAAGTTCAGATGACTATATGATGGTTGAGTTTTATGGAGTTATTAATGTTATAGAGGAAACTCAAAAAACGGGACTTACTAATGTCTAGATTGAATGTGATTTTGACTTAGATTGAATGTCTAGATTAATGTTTTGTGGATGTTTCTTAATCGTTAAAATATTTATCTTACTGTGAGAAAATCATATTTAAATTTATGCGTGCGCACATAAATGGACTCATTTATAATCATTTATAATTTATTTAAATGTACTATGTTAACATGTTTATATTAAGTTAAACAATCTTTAGCAGTTAAATTCGTTCTTCTAATAATTGGGATTGAATACAGCTTTTACTATCATGGAGTGGTGAGTTTTTGTTGAGAACTTTAGGGTGTTATTATACGGAAAGAGATTCAATATAAAAAAAAAAAAAAACTATTAACAAAGTATATAGGGTAAATCGTTTATCCCAAAAAAAAATAGTGTAAATCAACAAAGCATATAAATTGCAAAATAAATTCTTGAAAGGAGTAGTTAGAAACATGTATTTCAGTGTGGATATGAATCATGAATGTACACTTAAAATCTCTTCTCTCATACTTAAGCGACTTTTTGAACTTTAATTTCTTGATTTTATTTTATTTTTGCTTTTGACTTGAATCTTCAATTTGATTTATTCATATGTATGTTTAAAATATAATTTTCTAGAAATAACTAATGATGATTTTTCGAGTCTATAGTGTAGAACATAATTATTTTAGTTTAATCAGTGGTCTGAAAGTTAAATATTTATTAATTTGTATTATGTTTTTATTTGACTCAAACGGAATTGTTTCTTTGAATATATCATACATGTGATCTAAAAAAAATGCTAATATAACTATGTGATTGAGCGAGTCAAAAGTCAAAGATACTAATCTTATTCTATTACCCATTTTTTTTAATGTTCTCTCTTCATCTTTATTTATATTGAAAGATACAATATCTAATTATATAAATGTAAAGACTCTTTTTACAAACTTATAGATAACTGCCAAAAGAAATCAACATCATAGGAGGGTGCAGTCTCCCAAATATTTGAAGACCGGATTCTGACTAATAAAAGTGTAAAGAAAGATGAAACGCAGTCACATGCAAGGAAGACAATGAAAAGTATGAAACAAAAGACTCTTTTTGTAATAAAGCAAAAGGGAAATTGATGATAATGATCAGCAGCATATGGAAAAAGGGCTGTTCCTAGCAAAATTAAAATGTTAGAGAACATCTTTTATAGGTATAAATTATAAACTATTTGGTGAAATTATGAGTTGTGTAGTAATAATGCACATGTTAATAATTTAAAATAAAAAATTCATCTTAGGTATCATTATATTACTTGAGAGTGGTTAAACTGACATATCAAAGTAACAAAATTATTTGTCATCACATAAAAAAAATATTATTAAAAAAAAAAATATATATATATATATATATATAAATATGGAAAAATTTGATCAAAATTCATATGTTAACAAAAATGATACATAGGTAGACTATAACTATTAATAAAGAATTCTAAGAAAAGATTAGATGAAAGTCTATTATACCAATAAAATGATTCTCTATGAATAAATTCTAAATTAACTAACTTATTTGCACACTCATTTCCTTCACGGAAAATATGAGTAACCTTAAACATGATTTTTCTACAGTAATTAAAACAGGTATTTCATCGATTACGAAGAAAACATACAAGGAACATTTATCCTAACAGTAAACACAACCCAAAACAAAGTCACATTTCAACTAGACATAGTAACTTCTAACTTTTGAGTTTCCTCAAAAGTATATATAACTTAATAAAATTCAACAGGTCATAATCTGCAATGCAGATAATTTGTTTTCTCCCTTGTCCTTTCTGGAGTCCTTTGATAAAGGAAGAAAATGTTACACCATTTGTAGAGCTCATAATCTCCTTCGTGTCCCTTTCTTGCAGACCAAAAGTTTCTGCAATGGATATATAGTAAATTACAGCAGCTGAAGTTGGTTGCAGAAAAGATGGGTTTCCAATTCCAAACATTAATTAAGAAAAGAAAAGAAGATGGCATGTTAATGAATGTGATGTATGCGTGAGCAGAAGAGTTAATTAACGAGCATGAGTACCTGATGCACTCCCTGTCTGCATAAATATGTATAATGCGAGTGCAAGTTTTGAACACCTAACAGCACTATATACAGTACAAGCTAGTTGTCTATCAGCTAATTCATCAAACACACAATCTGCAATGAGTACAGAAACACTGTTATGGATTTTTGTGCTATCTAGTCTAAGATTACATAATTATCTTATCTACTCTTTCTTTCTCTCTTCTATATTTAAATATCATTTATACACGTGAATTTATAAATAAAGATATTTTATATATATACAAAGACATGTAAATCCATTGAATTAGCCTTAAAATTTATTTATTAATAAAAAATTAATAAATTAGATTCTTTGAACTAATTAAAAGTGAACATGTCTTCAAATTAAAAAACTCTTCCAAGTCCAAGTCCAAGTCCACCAACAAAATTCTTAGATTAGCGTTTATATAATATACCAAACTTGACCAACCTTCATTAGTCAATTAATAGATTTATTCTTATAGTTTTGTTTTTAGTTTTAACAAGTATGCAGTACAACAAATATTGAACATAAAATGCATTAGGATAGGAAAGAAATTTTTTTTGTTTAAGTTACTAAGTAATTTCCTCAAAATTTAAAACTAAATTTTAAAGGATTAAAAAGTGAATAATAATAATAATAATAATTTCTTTACAAAAGGACAATTTATTAAATCAATTAGTTTATGATGAGATTGATAAGCAAGAAATTTAAAGTTGTTTATGTCTTTTTTTATTAATAAATAAATAAAGATATTTAAGGAATATTCTAATTCTTATAAAAAAACTCCCTTACATAATTATCTAAGATAAATAACTCTTCCCAAAAATTTGTCTCTGTCCTATTATGCTTAAACATAAGTTGTTTTCTCATGTTTGCATTAGTGTAAAATTTTGTGATTATTATTATTAAGATGGAAAAAGAAAAATATACAAACTACATTAAAAATATTGTATACAATAAAGTATTTAATAAATAGTTTCAATGAATTAAAATAGGTGACATGTTTTATTTTAATGGTAAAGTTATTAAAAGGTTAACAATTAATACTATTAATCCTAATAATAAATATCAATATTATCTGCACTGAGTCATTTTGTAAATGGCAATAAACTACAAACACCTAAAAGTTTCATTTTGTAAATATTAATTATTTTCATTCAAATACACCTGTTCAATTCAATTAATTATATTTAATACTTCGCAGACTGCTGCATGTTTAAAAATTTATCGTTTTTTAAATTTGGGTAAATTATACTTTCCTACAACACTATTATTGATTTTTTATTTTCATAAATGTCACATGTGTTAGTTTGTTTACAAGTGATAACTGTCACAGCCAAAGCTGTAAGGGCATTTTTAATATTAAGTTTTTAGATGAGTTTCTTAAATATTTGTTGGGTTCTAGCTAGTAATACTTTTTATCGTTCCCATGATCTTATTATTTTTAAGAAACACAGGTTCAGTTATGTTTCAATGACAAAAAAAAATCAGAAAATTTTAAAAAATATACTCAATATATTTTAAATAAAATTTATTTATTTTATGTAAGATTTTTTATGCAAGAATTTTTTCAAGTGAAAGAAAATAAATGTATCACATAAAATTCTAATAATAAACTTCTTCATATATCAATTCCTTAGAGAAATCAATTTTAAAGACAAAAAATAATTAGTTGTTATAATGACTAAATTAGAGATCATTTTAAAGACTAAAAAAAAATTGATTTCTAAATTAGTTTATATTATTGTTAAATGGTTTCCAAATTGGTAGCAATCAAGATTTTTGCTACCAAATTTAGAATATAAATAATTGGTAGTTAAGATATTGATAGTTAATTAGATATCAATTTAGAAACTATTTAACAATGATAGGAACTAATTTAGAAATTAAATATATTTTTTTTATTTTTTGAAATGGTATCTAATTTAGTTACTATAACAATTAATTATTTGTATATCTAAAATTAGTTTCTATTTCATGATTTTATTGTAGTGTTAAAAAAAATCACTATCTAAAACATTATTTTGATACTTGTTTTTAGTGTTCAACTCCATCTTTTTCCCATCCTAAAATTCGTCAGTAATATTATATTTTATGATAAAATAGTATTTAATTAATCATTAAATTGGTTTTTAAATCTGTTTTAATTTTTTTATGCTAAGCTTTGAGAAAAAAAAAGGATCAGCTAGGCACTGGCTTATTTTTCCAACTTCTTCCAACACAAATATATCTTCTTCCTTTGATAACTTAAAAACAGTTAATTGTAATAATATTTACCTTCCATTGATAACTGAAAAACAGTTAAATAAAATAATACTTACCTTTATTAAATTATATATTGAAATATAAAAAAAAAAATCTAGACAGTGAGAAAATTAAGAAATTGTTTGACACATTTATAGAGTAGTGGAAAAGGTAAATAAAATTATTAAAAACATACATATTATATTTAAAATATGATTTTTTTTTTGTCGAAAAGAGTTTTATGAATCTAAACGCATTCTTTGAAAATAATGTATAATCGAAGATGAACTGACGATGGAAAAGTTATGAAAATAATGTCTGACATTTCTTTTATAAAAAAAAATACCGGCCCATCACACTGCTAACACGTGCTGGGAGAAAGGCCAATATAAAAAAAAATAAGAATTTTGCTTCCTACATTCAATCAATTTCTTAAATTCCAGAATTGAATTGAAAACTATATTTCAGAAAAAGAAATTCAGAAATAAATTTATAGTGTGTTAGAAATGAAATTTTAAAATAAAATTAGAAAATCCAAAATCTCATATTTTTAAAAAGACAAATCCAAAATACAACTAATATATTCTGTAAAAGATATTACAGAAAATAAAATTTAGAAACATTAAAAAGAAAATTATCAAAAACAAGAATCCAAAAACATATTTCGGAAAAGTTATTTTGAGAAGCTGTTCTATAAAGTATAATTTGAAAAAGTGTTTTAAAAATAAAAAATTCAAAATTATATTAAAAAATATCAAATCTAAAATACATTTTGATCTACACTCTCTATTTTTATTTAAAAATTAAAGAGAATATTTTTATCATTTCACATCGATAATAAAGTGAGATTCACATTTATTGGATGCATAAAAAAAACCAAAAAATACACGGAAGCCCCACATTTTAAGCGGGCCCATTAGTAAGAGCGTCTACAAACAAATATAAAGTTTTTCTTCCTACATTTTTTAAAATATCGAATTTTTTTTAATTTTGGAATAAAACTTTTATAAATAAAAGGTGTTTATGGAATAGGAATTTCATAAGTAAAGGTTTTCAGAATAGAAAATTCAATAAAAAAAAAATCTAGAATATTCTTTTCCAAATATATTTTTTTGATTTCCATAGTAAATTCAAAATTTATAAAATGTGTTTCGAAAAGTATGTTCAGAAAGAAGAATCCAAAAGTCATTTTTAAAAGGGGTAAAAAGGTCTTTTTAATAAATGATGGGGGTGTAGGCAGACATTTGTTGGGTTGCCGTAAGAAACACACACAAATCCTTCCAAATCTTATTTTTTAAATGGTTTTATGCATTTCAGAAACTAACTTCTTCAATATAAAAGGAAAAAAACTTGAATATACTTTTCATTCTACTATTTTACTCAATTCAAAATTTTAGTTTTTTATTTTAAAACAAAAACATTTGATCTCTGATTTTAGAAAGTTCATCATTGTGTCTAATACTTAATTTTTTTATTTAATCAAAATCTTAATCTAATATATTCATTTATAGCTCTACAGTGCACATGCTTAAATGTACTTCTTTCTATATTATTTTTTTAGGTTTAATGATACCAGATAGATTTGAGTAGACAAACAAAATCACTCTAAAATTAAAAGTGAATATATGAATTAGTTTTTGTAAGCTCTACAATTGATTCATAATTGTACAATTTATTCCTAATTGTACAATTGATTCCTAATTGTACAATTAATTCCTAAATGAACTGTTATTGCTAGGAATTGAAGTAACCGTGGATCGATTGAAGAGTTGGGTCTAAGCTGTTATCTAGTAACTAAGGAATTTTATGAAAAACTCTCTAATTAATCATCATTACAGAATTTTAAAAATCAAAACATTAAATATCTCTATTTTAAAATGAAAAGATAAAAAATACCATGAAAAACAATAATTTAATTCACTAAAAAATAAAAATAATGAGTGATCTGTATGCAATAATATAATTATGAGTGATCTTAGACTAGTTAATATTGCTTAGATTGGTCCACAAGTTACAAAGATTGCGTATAATTTATGTGCAAACTACGAAAAGCTCATTCTGAAAAGCATTTTCTAAAACATATTTTATGTGTTATGAAAAACCCATTATAAAAAGTCCATTCTGAAAGATATTATATGTATTATAAATTTTTATTTTAGAAAGCTTGTTCTAAAATGTATTAATGCAATCGAAGAATTTCATTTTTAAAATTTTGTTTTAGAAATTTTATTTGAAAAATCCTAATTTTAAAAATCACATTCTAAAAATCTCGTTTCAGGAATTTTGCAAAGTGTCTTCCAAACAAAATTCAGAACGCATATTTCAGAAATCACTTTAAAGAAGGTTAAAATGATCACTGTGGGGGTGCAGTAAGAAAAAGTCGTTAGTTGAATGCAGTTTTCGGGCCAAGGACAGTATCTTATTAGCCCACTAGTTTTAAAAAATTGAATCCAAAACGAAAATTAGTTATATAAACAACAAAATACCAACATTAAACTGTTTTAACTTTAATTATTAAAAAAAAACAGTGAAATTTTCAGCATTATTTTCAACTCTGAAGAATAGTTGCCTGAGCTGTTTTAACACAATTTCATTGTCTTACAAACTTATTATAAAAAACTTGACAACTTCATTCTTTATCCTTTTGAAAAATCATTTAAATTTCTTTTTCCTCTTCTTTCCAACCCTATTTCCATTTCCTTTTTCCACAGCCTTTTCATGCACTGTAATTTGGTCATAATTTCAATAATTATTAATAGTCAAAAACATTAATTTATATCACAAAAATTGTGATGAAAAAAAAAACCATTTTGTATGGCATTCAAAATATTAAACATTAATTTTTTTTATTTTTAATCAAGAAAACCAAAAAAAATTAAAAAAATTGAAAGTAGAAATCAATCCCAATTTTAAAGCACAACTTATCCATATCTTTGTTTTCTTAAAACCTGTTAGTTTTTGTAATTTTAAAAGATTAATAAAACAGCCGGCTTGCTGACTTTGACCTCTGTTTTTTTTTATTGGCTCTTTGACCACTGTTATATTTTGATTTGATTTTCCATGATAGTTTGGTTCGGTGAAAATATAGAAGTGTTACTCATTAAGGGGCCACATGTTATGAGGATATAGCTGGTGAGATTTTAAAAAATCATATATAAACATATTTAAAAGTAAATTGTTTGAAATAATATTAAATATTCAATTGTCTAATAAATTTGTTTTCGTGATAATAATCAATATAATTTATCTATTTTAGTTATGAGCTTTTTAGACCATAATATATAATCTTGATATTTCGTTTTTCAGTGTTATTTTTTTTTAAATACTGTATCGTTTAATCGATTTTAGTTGTTCAAGTTTAATTTAAATTGAGTTCTTTCATAATAGACACGTGAGGGATTTTTTTAAGTTGTCATGGTTAATAAACATAAAAATTTGATTTCCAATAATTATAATGTACATATATAATATGCTTCGTAACCAACTATAAATATGTAATTTTATGTCCTACAACAAATATAACTATCATGTTTTTTCAACAATATTTAATACATGTATTTTGAAATGGTGTGATAATACTTTATGAGTTATAAAGGGATTGGTCATAAAAAAAGACATCTGAGACTTTTTTTTAATTGATTTAATTTTGAATGAATTCGTCGTAAAAAGAAAAAGATGGTGGCAACAATTTTATAATTAATTTAAGGTAAATATAATAAATTTTTATGATGGTTTTAAGATAATCGCTATCATTTGCTCATTAAATTTTCAATATATTTTTTTTTCAACTTTACTTAGTTATTTTTATTTCATATGCAACGAAATTTTTTATAGTCACCACTCATTATTGCTAATACGACACAATTATAGTCTTTTTTTTTAAAAAGGAAAAATAAATAATTGTGTCTATAGTCTTATGGGTTGAGTCCGATCAAGCACATTAAGGTGATCGTTTTTTAAATTGTCAATAAAAAATATTAACAATATTATTAGTAGAGAGAATTGATTGTTGTAGTGGCGCAAATTAAGGGATATTAAATAAATAGTCCTTATGAATGAACTTAGGTCAATAACACGACCAGATATAGGAAAGATAGGGGGAAACTCCAGTATATATAAGAGGAAGGGCAAGAAAGGAAGACGAGTCACACACTCGATTAAGTTAGTACACTTATTCTTAACTTCTGAATGTTCTGGGTTTAGAGATCGTTCATACTCTTGTTCGAACCGTGTCATTGTTGTGTTACCACGATTATCTTCAGTCTTTTACCACTAAATTAATATATATTAAAATATTATTTTTTTATCAACAAAGCAATTAGAAATAATTCAATCGACTATTTTGGAGTATAGTTTTGTTCCAACAAAGTGTATCTTTTAATTCAATATAATTATCATAATTCAGCTTATTTTCTTGAAATATTATAAATAAAATTACAGAAAAGAAGAAAAGAAAAGAAAAAAAATGAGGTGCAAAAGTCGATGGAAGAAAAATAAATGCTATTGATAACTCTTCCCGTGACTTTAAAAAGCACAGACATGGTGGGCTTTAACAAACTGTTAGACTTTAAAAAGAAAAAAACTAGCACCACTATTGATTTTTTTTTTTCAATTTAGACAATAAAATGTTTCCTTTTTCAATTTCTAACTGTATTTTTTAGGCGTGCATGGAAAAAGATAAGAAAAAACAAATATAGAAAGAATACATGCAGTAAAGTGTAATGCATGTGCGAATTCATTGAAGTAAAATATAATACATGTGGCATTTGAGTAAAGTGTAACATCAGCTTACTATTAAATCTGATAAATTAGTTGCATACCTACATTATTTCATCGGCTATAGTGTTTGTCTCTTTTGCTTCAAGACAACAATATTGTTCTTTTACTTTAATCTCCATTAATCGAATGTCGGCATTCACTTATCTAAACTCTTTCTTTTTTTTATTTCCTTCCATACACAACAACAAAGGATTAATTATTTTTTAATTGATTTTACCGACGTTAGGGAAATAACCTGGCTTAATTAATGTGTGAATAAAAGGAACACCCTTTCTGATTTTTATTATATTTTTTTTTTCATAAATAACCTTACAAATTACATTTAAAAGGAAAGTTGGGCAGCAAATAGGCACGTGGATAGTATTAATTAGTGAATTAGACAACGAGCATGTGGAGGGCTTTAATTTTTGTATTAATTCGAAAAATAGTGTAAAAAGAAAGGATATATATATTCTCACTGAAAAAATCCACCATATAATATTTTATGTATATTCATCAATTAATATTCATATAACGAATAAATAAAAAAACTTTAAAATATTGACTTAGTTATAGAAAATAACAAAAAAGTAAAACTCGCTTCCTCATCAAAATAATATCGAACTAAATTTTATTAATTTTCTAATTAATTAAATTAATTATTTATCTGGTTTAAATCATATTGGTCTCTTAACCGATGAAATCCAGAAAGTACAATATAAATATATATTTATTTATTTATTTATTGATGCAGTGATGTGGGGACTACCCATGTTCAAGTCCTGTCCTGAAACCAATATGGGATTTGCTGATTGTCTCGTCGCCGCAAAACATGCGTTTTCATGTATTTATGAGTGTTGGATTGTTCCATTGTGGTTAATCCATATTCATTTTCTGAATGCTTCAACTTGGCACGCTTCTTCACACTTACTTTCTAATTCATGCATCTTTCTTCAGTGGTGCTGCAAATCCTGAATATCAAATTAGGGAGAAGCCAAGTTAGGCTTTCCTTTATTGGATTGGAGGCGTTTAGCACACTGGATAATAATGTCAAATCACTCATGATTTTCTAGGTTAAATAATTTGGGAATTCTTATTACAATAATGTCATTAATTAGTGGACAACTTGGACTGCCGACTAGTTAACTTCCTCCATGTTGGGCAGTTAGGTGGACCCCACGTTTTCTTCTTCACCTCATTTTCCACCGTTCCTTCTTACTGTTACATGATACATTGAATTCAATCTATCAATATCCTTATAGAAATACAAGGATGAAAAATACAAACTACCTGGTTAGGGCTTTATTTTATCAATTTCTGTATAAGCTCTCAGTTCTTTTGTGAGGGTCGACAAACCTAGGCTAAAATTTGTTTCTCTTTCTTCTTCTTTTCCTTCGAAAGTGTTTTTGCAAGTTCTATACGGGAGAAAAAGAAAGATCCAGAAACCAAACTAGATCATGTATTCACTTGTGTTCTAAGTGGAGTTAAAAAGGGATGTCAGATATTTGGAGTGATGATTATGATGAATCTTTATCTCGATGATAAGGACCCAACATCTTATACACATTACCAATTCATAATAATTTATGCTTGAACTTCATACTCACATTAAGCTTATTTATCGATTATCACTATCTCGTTCCAAACTAGCCAACATACAAATGCATATACCATACAATACAACAGTATGATCAATGTACTCACAAAAGAATGGTTTCTTAAATCATGAAATATATATCGAATGAACACATTTTGTCAATCGAGTTATTTTTATTTGATCTGTTAAGGAATTTGTTTCTACCTACCGGCTTGTACCTACCCATGTTAAGGAATTTATCCTTGATGGATGTACCTGCAGGATTTTCATATTGTTGTTAGTGTAACGTTCAATTATAAATCGATCATCTCGTCGTCCTTATCCTTTTGGATCAATTTGAGCTCATTAATCATTGCATGCCGTCGGAGGAAAAGTAACCACCGTCTTTCAGAAAAAGAAAGAAAAATCCTTCGTTAACCTTTACTGGTTTTGCTTAGTATTTGGATTGTTGCAGGTTTAATGACTGATAAATTGTTATCAGTCTCTTATTGATATTATATATATATATATATGAGATGATTTTTTTATTGGTATTTATAGAAGAAAATCATTGAATATATGCACAATATAGTTATTTGTGACTAAGTAGTTTACATAAAAGAATTATAAAGATAATTTTCTATAAGTGTAAATTAAAGTTAAAATCAAATTTAAATTAAATAAAAATTACTATAAAATTTAAATAAATGAAAAAAAATAAACTTCACAATAAAAATACCTTAAAATAATTTATCAAAATGTATATTAATTAATAATTTTACATAATTTATTATTTTTATTTGAATTATTTATTCGTTTTAATATAAAAAAATAGATTAAAAATATTAAATTTATTTAATTAATTGTTTTAATATTTTATTTAATTATTCGTTTTATTATAATAATAAAATATATTTATAAATATTTAATTATTGTTATTATATATTACATACCAAGTTATAAAATATTTAATAAAAATTAATTTAAATTTGGATTGATTAAATTTATTTATTTATTTTCTTACGAGATTAATTATTAAATATTAAAATAGTTTATTTTACAGAAAAATGTTAAAAATTTTGTTATCAGAGAAAAATGTTAAAATTGAAAATATTATATTATTTATTTTAATTATTTATTATATTATAATAGAAAAAATCAAATAATTTATTATATTTATCTATTCGTAATCGATTATTATGTACAAATGATTGATTATCAAATCTTTAAAAGAAAACCGGATATAAAAATTTAACTCGATTTTTGTGATTAGAGATCGAGTTTTTCATCGTTTTTTATGTTTCTAACGTCAAACAAAAGGTTAAAGAATATCAATAAACGAGAGATATCAAAATAAAAGTTTTATAAAACTAAAATGGTAAAAAAATTATTGAAGACAAAAAAACAAAATCTAAAAATTTACTAAGATGAAAAGGAAAAAAAAAAATATGCGTGAGAGTCTTCTGATATCCAATACATTTTTTAGAGGCAGAATTATTTTAAATATGGTTTGTGTATGAAATTTTCTCCGTATTTTTTCAGGCAAACAATTTTTTTTAAAACAAATAACGGAAATAAACATATTCAAACTCATAAATACACTATAAATATTTTATTGTTATATTATTAATGCAAAATATTTACGGACTTCATTAGTCTTTGATTAGTGGTGATTAAATGCTGATCAACACTCTTAAGGAAGTTTCTCTACCTAATTATATCATTTTCAAAATATTCGATTTTATGATTTGTTTTAAAATACCAGCCTAATTTTACTCACACTAATGTTTTGATGATTAATTCTTTGCACGGCATTAAAAAGCCCCAAGTCTATGGTCGGTTAGGGTTTTATCATTAAAAAATATTTTGACAAGTCATAGACTATCTAGAAATAGTTGCTAAATAAACTTAAAAGTTGTGAAAACATTTTCTTATGAAATCATTATAATAATTATGTACTTAAAAAATATAAATATCTGTCTCAATCCCACGTCTTTCAGAAAAAAAAATTATTTTTATCAAACATGTTAATATTTTAAATTTTTCAATAACACAAGTCTGTCCAACATGTCAGTAAACTGTGAATAAAATTTTATTAAAACTAAATTATATAGTATATTTAAAAACGGTATGATATCAGGGACGGAGCAATATTAATCCACGTTGATACACAACGGTTGCTGTGTTTTTAGCTGTTCAATTCTTCAAGTCTCTATGCCTCTTTGTGTACTTTGATCGGTCGGTGGGGTACCTGCGATTGCAAGTCAGCGATGGTACTCAAGTGAGAGTTCTCTGATAGTATGAAAATCGTACCTTTTTCCCATTTCAGAAGTTTCTTTTTGTATGTTGACTTGGGTCTTGGCCGTGTGGGACAAGTAACAGATTGTTAGAGACATGCCTCGTGGTCGCTCCAGAAAATGTTTTTGACTTATTCAATGGAAGTTATAACTATTTATTTTCCACGTGTAACCATGTTTATTATTTATTTAAGTTATCTAATGTGCACACTTCGATCGTCCGGTGCCGACCCATACAAGAACCAAAGGTATATATTATTTATATTTTTAACTAATTAAGACGAGTACTAAATGCTGTATTGGTTCATTTTAACAGAATCCTAATTGAAAAAACTGTTGATTTTTAGAAAATTGAATGATAACATTTGTGTTATAATTTCCTTCACTATTCCTCATTTAATAACAGACAACATAAAATTAATTAATAAGTATTGAAAGGATTGAAAACAAAATACGAGAATATATTAGTTATCCATTTAAAATTATTGAATGCCCTAAAATGATTATATATTCCAATTATTAAATGGAAATATCATCTTCCATCCTTGTGTTTTATAATAGTTTAGTTAAAAGGTATTTTCCCTGGTTTTGTTGTTCTTGCTGCAAAGTATCTGCAGTGTTTATTTTAGTCGTTTAAGGTGGCGGCTGTTCAGAGATCCGAAGGTGTAGAAGTCAACATATTTATCAGCACGTCGGTGAGAAAATTGTGGTTCACCAGCAATCCATGCTCACCAAATTTAATGGCGCTGATGTCAGCAAGCCGTTAGTCAGTTAAGAAGCTCTCTATCTTTTGAGACCAATGCTGCAAAAACATTCAAGGATTTTATATATAATTTATTTATTTTTATTTCTCCTTTAAAATTTTATAAGCATCTTATAGTTTGTCTTTTCTCTATAGCTATAAAATATATTTATAAACATAAGCTAAAAACTAATACAATAATAATATGAATAATTTGCCAGCAATATAAAAAGGAATGAATTTAAAACGTGATAAAAAAATAAAATTTGAAACGAAAACTCGACATAACAGGAAACTTTCAAAACGATTAATTAAAATAAATTTAAAGCATTTAATAAATTAAAATTTTAAGATGTTTTTATATGTGTACTTAGATGGTGTGTTTAAGGTGGATTGCTGGTGCATGTGTGATGAATTAGTAATATGCCAAGTGGAGGAACAAAATGATGAGACGAATCTCTCAAAACTCAAACTTAAGTGGCTTTGTTGTATTGGATGGGTGATGATGATACATGCATCTTTAAGGTCGATCAAAACTTTAGTGTAACTGAAATATGATTAAAAAATTTGGTATAGCAATAAAGTAACTTAAACTCCTTGTAAAAAATGTTTACTTCGATCATCAATTTAATTCCACAACATTTAAGTTTGGAGGAATTATCATGGAAATTTAGCAAAAACTCATTATTACAAGGATTTTTAATGCAAAATAATTTTGTTTTAAAAAATTGAACACATCATGTGCTTAAGACTTGAATTGTAAATATTAATTAATCTGTATAGGAAAATAAAAATAAAAGACAAGTTGGCGTTAGAAACATTAATTTCAAATATAACTTTTACATGAAGGGGTTGTTGAAGATCCGAGCTTAATGATATATTAAAGAGTTCAAAATTGATTGATTGCTGCTTTTTATATTGTTCCATCGTTATTAAGTAAGAAATCATTTACGTTATTAATATAATCATAATTAAAAATTGGTGAATATTATGATGCAACAGAAATTCAGATACTAAATATTTTTTATGCTTTGCTTGAACCTGGAGTGATAATTGCATGCGATTTCTTAGTAATTAATAAAATTGTTGAACTAAGAAAAACTCAGACTATAGCTGTCAACCAAGAAACTTGAAGAATGCAATTATGCGACAGAGTTTTTTGTATTGCGTGGACGGAAAGTCTTCCTCTATTGGCACCCATCCGACCGTCCATTACCACCGACTATTATCGTTCTTTTCATTTCATCCGTTCGATTCTCGATTAAGTTAAGCGTCAACCCATCCACCAACATCATCTTGTAATAGTTATCATTCCGACAAACAAACGCTTAACTAATCCCTTATTTAATCATTCACAAATATTCTATTCTTCTAAATGCCTTACTAATAAATAATTATCCAAATAAATATGTTTTATTTCTTTATAACTAATTACTTAAATATTGTTGAAGATATGAAAATTCTAAAGTAATTATCGTAAAAAACTAGCAGTTTTAACATACACATACACATCACTTTATAATTTATAGTTTAATGAAAATTTAACTTTTATATTGTAATTTTATTTTAAATGAAATTTACATATTTAGTATTTGTTATCAACAAACTAATATATTAGTTTTCTTTAAAAGAGGGATTCTAAAACCCGTATACTTGTCCATCCTCCATCTACTTTTACCTGCAAACCAGTATTATATCTTCATCATATAATTATGATATATTTGATATTTTCAAAACATATATGTATTTAATATTTTATATTCAGGAATTTAAAAATTAATTAAAAAATGTATAAGACTATCCAAATCATAATTACAACGCTTTCAATCAAAAGTAATTTTCTCGTTTTACTCTTGATTTAATTTTAAAATTTCGTATTTGACCTAAATTTTAATGTTCAAATACTTTTTCATATATACATTTTCAAATTCTAACCAATCAAAAAAATCTTTCAGGGGGACGATATATTCTTGAATGCTCAATTCTTTGCGTAGTTAACTGTTTAGCAAGATAGCTACCCCTTTCCAAGAAATATGAACATTCGCAATATTTTTGTGTGAAGAAATCATAATAATTCTTTGAAAATTAAAGAAAATTTATCTTCTTAAAAAAAATATCTGCAATGTTTTTAACAAAGAAAGGAGATAAATATAATGGCAAGGAATGAAGAGAAACAATATAGTGAAATAAGCTTAAAATATGTTTTTATTTTATTTTTATAAAATTTGAATTTGGTTTTTAATACTTTTTCTGTTGTCTAGTCTTTAAAATATTAACAGATCTAAAATATTTATTATATGATAAAACATCATTTCAATAAAAATAATATAATGACAATATGATATTAAATTTTGATTTTTTTTAGGAATGAACATATTTAAATTATTAGTTGATTTATGAACACATTTATTTTCTTTAAAATATGTAAGTATTTAGATGAAAATATAATAATTAAATTATTTACATCTTGATAAAATATTAAGAAATGAAGATATAATGTTTTGTAAATCGTTAATGAAGATATGGAGTATTGAAGAAGAAAAAGTGTGTTGAAATGAAGTAAAATCTGAGAAGGGATAAGTGATGGGATAGAGTGAGAGACAGTAGTATGTATAGAGAGGCGTAACCCGTCCACGTCGGCGATGGATGACATTGGGCAGAGGAGGCTACGTGGAATGTATGAAATAGGAACAAAAAACGGAGTTTTGAAATGAAGAAGGAGAGAGAGAGAGAGAGAGATAGGGTGATGGATTGTGTCGGCCATCTTTGGATTTATCTTAAAGAAAGCTCAACGTGGCGGCCGTAACAGACGACAGACTAGAAGCCAAGTGGGAAACTCATTCCCTTCCCTTCTCCCTCTTCTCTCCCATTCATCCATTCAATAATATAATATAATACTATTATTCCTTTCCACACAAACTATTTCCCATTTTCCTTTTCCAACCTCAGTATAAATACAAACCAATACAACAGCAACATCGTTTCAGTTTCTTCAGGGACCTATCAGCACAATTTCCTTGCACTTCCCAACTGCACACAAAAACTATCATAGAGAAACATGGTTTTGAATAGGTAGTAGGTAGGTGTAGTAGCTGGAGAGGGCTCCTCGATCGTAGCAGATATGGAAGGAGAAGGTTTAGGAGATTGCTGTTCCTCCAACTCCACCACCACCAGGAACAGCCAGAAACGGAAGCAGCAACAGCAACAGCAACAGGACCAAGACAAACCATACAGAGGAATAAGGATGAGGAAGTGGGGGAAGTGGGTGGCGGAGATTAGAGAGCCCAACAAGAGGTCCAGAATCTGGTTGGGTTCTTACGCAACCCCCGTCGCCGCAGCACGCGCCTACGACACCGCCGTCTTCTACCTCAGAGGCCCTTCCGCTCGCCTCAACTTCCCCGAACTGCTCTCCCAAGACGACGACGTTTCGACCCAACAGGGCAACATGTCCGCCGATTCTATACGCAAGAAAGCGACCCAAGTCGGCGCGAGAGTCGACGCGCTCCAAACCGCGCTTCAACCCTCGTCGTCCCACTCCGCTAATTCCAGCCACGTCAGCTCTGACAAACCAGACTTGAACGAGTATCCTAAACCCGAAGACTAGTTTCCACCGACCATGGGTTGTGACATGATATAGGGCTTCAACCTCCTCCTTTATGTTCCAAAATCATTATTCTCATGTCATTTATCTGGGTACATATTTCATATTTTCTTCCACTTTACTTAAAATTAGAACCTCTAGGAAGAAATACACACACCAGAGACGAGGCTAACTTATTCATGAGGTGAGTAACTAAAATTATATATATATTTTCTCTCTTTACCACACACCAAGGGGTTACTTGTATCACTAGTTGCTCACCTCACCAAGAACAAAGTTTAGCTTTTAACCAATCGAATGAGATCGTGTAACAAAGATTTTTTCCTTTTTTTTTTTCACTATGCGTATGCTGAGGTCGTAGACTGGTACGCAGCTATGTTGTGGGTTCTCTTTGACGGGGCATATGATGTGGTCTTTTCTCAGGTCGGTGGTGTGTTGTAAACTTGTAATTTGTAACGAGATATATATATCTGTTGGCTGGAGTAGACACAATCGAATCAAATTAACCGTATTTTATTGTTTCGGATTTTCTTTATGCAAATATATACATATGTTGTGATGAATTCGATAGTTTGTGATTTCAAATGTAGTGTTTGGAAGGTGTATAAGGGTTGAGTGTGTGTGAACTATATTCTCCCCTGCGTGTGTTATCTTGATGAGAAGTCAAAAAACGAGGAAATGATGGAATTGATGAGTGTGAAAGAAGGAGGAGGGGTGAATGAAGAGATAAAGATAGGAACAGCAGTGGCCCAACAAAGCCGAATTAATTTGAAACAAAAAACAAACACTAATTTTTCAGTTGTGGAACAGTGGTAACAAGTGGATTGGGAGATAAGGAAGAATTGAGCACCCAAAGCAGCAGCTGATGAGGGCACCCCACAAAAAAAAAATGATTTAATTTTGTTCTTAAAAGAATATGCGAGATAGGCGGAGAACAGTGTGGCTCTATCTCAAAGTGAGGTTGTCAGTTGTCAGAGTCATGGGAAAGTTGGAGTTTAGGATAGTTGCGTTTGATACACATTCAAACCGTAGGGCCTCAC
>Ga0123342_1002281_pt1 | contig 31902 bp, 27 predicted proteins | sample Turbeawhitnodule_FD_89960 | JGI IMG/M metagenome (GOLD analysis project Ga0123342, IMG submission 89960) | Root nodule microbial communities of legume samples collected from Mexico - Turtle bean Mexico white nodule | ecosystem: Host-associated > Plants > Roots > Nodule | place: Mexico: Nepantla... | reverse complement strand
TTTCAGTTGTGACAAAATTGATTCTAAGATTTGAACATTCACATCAAGCTTTGGGTTTTCAAAGAGAGTGGAATAGGATTGCAATTGTATTGATTTCAGTTTGTACTGTGAACAAGTGTAATCACTTCTCAACCTACTGTATTCCTGGTGTTGTGTTGCCAATGAGTGTTATATGTTCTTGAGGTGGTCAAGATCAATACTCTTGGTATGTTTTGTCAAAGGTAGTGTGTTTCTTGAAGGGTTCAAGGTCAATACTTTGGTGGTTTGTATGTTGTAATCTGGTTTGATTGCTTAGTGGATTACCCAGTGGTTTTATGGGGACTGGATGTAGCTCTTGGCTTAAGAGTGAACCAATATAAATTGTTGGTGTATCTCTCTCTCACTCTGAACTCATTTAATTCTATTTTTAAGCTTTACTGGTATAAACAACCGATTGTTTCGAAGAAACAACCGATTGTTTTTTTTGTTGCTTTGCTATTTAATTGCTTATATTCTTGGCTAACTTGATTCTTGTTCTGGATTCACACAAAGAATTTTGTTAAACCTCAAAAAGTTTTAAAAAATCTCTCTTAAACAATTCACCCCTCATCTCGTTTAAGGCAATATATTCTAACATGTACAACCTCCATACATTTTTATTATTATAGTAATGCAAAGCATAATTGATTATGTTAAGAGCTGTAACCAATTATTCACATTTCTATAATTGGTTATGACCCAAATTTTCACACCTTCACCATGCATTCTTCACTAGTTTAAGGAGCAATATTTTGTACCATAGACATACACTCATCATGACCATGTAAGGAGAAAAATGTACATCCATCATTCATTAAAAAAATTCATGTTTTTCTTCTTATTTTAGAGGAAGTGCTTCTTCCATGCCTCCTCTCCTTTTTTTCATTCATTTTAGCACAAATCAGGTCAACCAAACGTGAACAATACCATTACTTTCTCAGCCTTCAAATGCACTTCAACAATACATCTACCCTACCAAACACAACGTAAGTTAAAAAAGAAAGAATATTATATCATATTTATTTTAGCTATCCTTTCAAAATAATAATCATATTATATTACTGCTCTCGAACGAGGGTTGAGGCCCAAAGAACTATTGAGACAACTTCTTCTCCTTTCTTGGTCGGTCGGTCAGATAACACTTCACTTCCTTTCCAAACAAGCTCCTTCCTCTTCTCCACTCATTCTATATCTCGGTCTTCTCATGACCCAGACTCGGATGGTACCTGTAGAAGACACTCTGACGCTCAAGTCAGTTTAGTATTCGACACTCGACGTACTTGGATCTTGGAATTTGTGTTATTTATATTATTTTAATGAGTCTTTCTCACTGGGTCAGATTAGGGAACTTGGGACATATTTAGAAATACATTACGTAGCTTTTGGTTGCTGATTAGCCCCACTAACTCTACTTAAGTGTATTTGGGTTTGTGGGGTCGGTCGACCTAATGGCTTAGCCCTGTGCCATGATATCGGTCGTCCAGACCGATGTGACGATTGGACTTTTCGAGGTCTGATGTGACGTAGGGCGATGCCTAAGCGTGTGGCGTGACGTGCATTGAAGAGGGGTTTTTTGGCACCATTTGACGAGGATAGTTGGATCAAGGGAGATCTAACGGTTAAGATGGATGTGACGCTTCACCTCCTGAACTCCCTACGGGCTAAAAATAGTGGTCCCAACAGTGTCGAGGCCCTGCTCTTCTGCTCTGATTCACTGCTCTAACATCTGAACATCCCTCGTCTTGCTGTGTTGTTTCATTCGTCTTCTCAAAAGTTAGTCATGTCTTCCTTGTCTCGTCCTACATCTTCTTCTTCGGCTCCCCCTTCTCCTTCGTCTCCTCTATCCTCGTCCTTGTCTTCTTCTCCTGACTCCTCCACGATCGTGCCTCTGTCAGTTGGTGCAATCCAGACGTTGCACCCTGTGGAGGATGTCGTCAGGGGAGACGATCCAGAAGGTGTTACCGACCGGTCGGACTCCCCTAGGCCCACCTTCCCCCTTTTAGGGTTTGATTGGGTGGATCCCAAGGTCACTAGGATCACCTCCTGCTTTGTGAACGAGACTTTTGTTTCTGACTTCTTAGGGAGGGTTTCGATTCTGAAGTCAGATGTTAGTCACGGCATCGTGACTGTTGAGCCTTGCGAGCTGACCGATATCGTATGTATGGGTCGATCTCCTACCTCCCAATACAATTACTAAAATGAAATATATCATATCAATAAAACAAATTGTTGGGTTCAATAGTGTCTAAGTTCAAGAGCAGGGTGAATTGAGCTTTTAAAAATTTCAACCAGATTCAGTTTTATCACAGGACAGAGAAAAAAGAATCTATTTATTTTGATATGAACATATTTATTTTTCTGCTTACATTAACGAAACAGTAATTCAGAGATGTGAGTTCCTGATATTAAGTGAATTGATCAGCAAGCAATTTTCACATTAATTCCAGTAGAAGAAAATCAGAGTGTTGAATTAGTATACAATTCTTGAAAATAAAATCACCCACTTGAATGAAACTTGTCAATTGATTTGAGTTGATTTTCACAAAACCCAGTACTTTAATTATTTCCAACAGTACACTCAGAATGACGTTGTGTTCACCTGGTGCACCACTCTAAGGTGCTTCTTTCAGGTGGTATTGGAGCTTCCTGTGTCGGAAAACCCTCCGACTATCGTGTCCATGACCTCTCAGTCACCTCTTCTCTCATTCTCCCTCGGGGGATCTTCTCTTCTCGGAGGGTCGTCCCTCCTCGATTGACGTTCAGGTCGGCGGTCGTCCCGATGCTGCCTTGGAGGGGAGTAGTTCCTCCGTTTCGCTCGCTCGAGGGAACCGTTTTGTGCTTCGACTTCCTTGAACAAACCGTTGTAGGTGTCCGACATGGATAAGTTCTTTTATCTTATCCTTGAGGGTTTGACATTCTTCAGTGGAGTGTCCACTATTTTTGTGATACCGACACCTACGAGTGAGGTCGGTATTTTCTGGGCTTGACGCCTTTCTGGATGGAGGGATCAACTCAGCATTGAAGGCCTCGTCCAAAATTCTTCTCCTCTCAGTCGTCAATTGTCAAGGGAGTATACCTTGTGAACCGGCTACTCTGATTATCTCTGCGCATGTCTCCCCGAACGACTGATCGACCTTGCCACTCCTTCTCCTCCTTTCCCTTCTCCGCGCTGGCCTCCACTCGAGCCTAGTTGCGGATCTCCCTCAGGTCCTCCAACTGTATGAACTTGGCGGCTCTTCTCTTCAGCTCGTCCAAGCTAGCGGTCGACTGCATGCAGAGGTTGTCAACCAACGGTCCCGGTCGTAAGGCCATCAACATGTGGTGCATGGCCACGTCTGGCCAAGGTTCCGGATGCTCATTGCCACCTTTCCGAACCTGTCGATGAAAGTCCTCAAGGACTCTCCCTTCTCCTGGCAGATGCCAACCAGGGTGATAAAGGTCAGGTGGTGCGGTCGGCTAGTGGCAAACTACGTCTCAAACTTGGACATCGGCATTGTAAAGCAGTCGACGGAGTTGTGAACCTCCCTTCATTGATGTGGGAAACACTCGACATATGACCACGTCGTTCGAGGTATATATGCTCATGTGCGTAGTGTTAGCATCCATGAGCTCGTTCGGGTCAGTCGTGCCGTCATAGCGATCCCTGTTGAAGTCTTTCCACTTATCTGGCAGTGGTACCCCGATTATAGAATTGAAGGGATGCCGACACACCGAATCCAAGGTCCCAATCGTGCGAACCCACTTGTTTGGATGGGAATCACCATCCATCTCTTGAGTGAGGACCTTATCCTTGGTCTCCTCAGTTGTTTTCGGGTCGGGACGGGAGGTGAATGACCTACCGAAAAGGTTGGTCAGTACAACAGACGGTCCCCCTCGATGAACTTCCTCTTTATCTCCTCGTTCTCCTTCTGAAGGGCTAAAATCTCCTATTCATTCTTCCTAGTAACCTCTTCATTCCTCCTCATCATCTCAGCCATCTCTCTCTGCAGAGACATCAACAACGTCATCTGCTCAGCTTCAGTATCCTCTCACTTGCCATGTTGCAAGTTGATACCATCTAATAACGCTCTTCACACGAATTCTCTCGGTCCCACGGTGGGCGCCAATTGTTCTCGAACGGGGTTGGGGCCAAGAGAACTATTGAGGTCACTCTTCTCCTTCCTCAGTTGGTCGGTCAGATTGTACTTCAACTTCCTTCCTCGCAAGCTCCTTACTCTTGCTTACTCGTCTCACCTCTCGATCTTCTCGTAGTCCAGACTCGAATAGTACCTGCAGAAGGCACTCCGATGCTCAAGTCAGCAAAGGTATTGAGCACTCGGTTGTCATAGCACTGTATATGATGACGTACCTAGATCTTGGAATGTGTTTCTTGTTTTAATGGACCTTTCTTATTGGGCCAAATTAGGGAGCTGAACCGTGTTTAGGGATATATTACCTAACTCTTAATCATGGATTAACTTCACTAATTCTGCTTAAACGTAACTGGATTTGTGTTATCGATCGACCCATGGGACCTTAACATCGATCGATCCAGTGATAGAGACCGAGACATGTGATCAATCGTACTACCCTTATGAGTACATATGTGATTGACTAATCTATATTTAGTAGTTTCATATTTAATGTCTTTAAATTATGCAACTATTAAATAGTCCATATTTAATAACAATATAATGTGAAATAAATATTCTTTATGTATTAATATTTTCATAGTTAATTAATGCAATTAAATTAGTACACTTTATTTAACATTATCATCTTTAATCATTAAATATTCTACAGCACTACTCTAGAATTGAATATTTTGGTATCTAAAGGCCATTAAAGTATTTGGAAAACATTAAATTTATATTTAGTATTCCGAGTGAAAGCATTAAAGAAAAGAAAAGAAATTTATGAGCAGAGTCCGAGAAGTTTCCTAAAGTTGATTGAAAGTTGATGGTTCATATTTGTGTTGTTACGCAATGGTGAACGAAGCATGAGGTGATGGTGGTAAGAGGATGAGAGGGTGACATGAAGGCACACCTGTCACACACCATTTATGAAGAGACAAAGCAAAAGATGTGTTCAACTTACTCAGACACATACATTTGACAATGACCCTTAAAAGTCTTAAGACACATCAACCATTGCAACCTTACATTTCTACAACTACTTTGGTCAACAAGTAACACTCTCTTCCTCTCCCCTTATTCATCCATGCCAACATTATTCTCTCTTTTTCAACTTTCTTATTACATATTGCTTCTTCATTAATCTAAATTCCTACTTTATGAAACACATTTTGTCATCAACTATGCTGCTTTCTTTTTTATCTTAATCTAATTGGTTTTCCACATAATTTCTTTATTCTGCTTTTACATATTTAATTAAGAGTTAAATATATTTTTTATTTTTATTATAATACAAAATTAATCTTTATCTTTTTTTTTTGTCTAAAATTTAGATTATACAGTTTTTATAATATAAAAATAATTAAAATAAGTATTTTTTTTGTGAAATTAATTTAATTTAATGTTTTATTCTATCGATCCATTAAAAGTAATTATACAACGAATTTTTTTAAAAATTAACAATCTTTTTAAAAAAAATAATCATTCTATATATAAAATAATTTATTTTAAATTCTTTTCCATACTATACTTATCTAACACATCTAAAATTTGAATCAAGACAAAAAAAAATTATAATACACAAACATATTTAACCTATTAATTAAACTAATACAAATTAATCATGTAGTTAGGTTCACTCTATCTCAACTTTTTTTTTGCTTTTGGAATTATCAAGTTCAACTTTAAAGAATCTAGAAGTGTAATAAAAAAAGAAAAAGATAAAAGCTTCCAGAAGCTGTATCATGTGGAAGGTGATTTGAATTCGTAGTCTTGTATCAAAAATTGAGAATATGTTGAATCCGAGTACGAAAATTCCATTTACTCTAAACAATTCTGTCCCATGATTTTTTTTTTATTAACGATTATTTTTCTGCCATTTGTTAAATTAAAATTTAATGTATTAATTTAAAAAAAAAAAATCATAAAAGGGGTGTTTGATTAAAGGAGAGATAATTAAGGAGAGAAATGAAAGTTTGATTAAACGTAAGGCAGTGTTTGGTGAAACCGTGGGCTGTTTTGTTTGGTGGGGCCCGTGGCGTGTACGAATTTGTGAGGAAACAAACAAGGTCACATTGTGGGTCAGTGTTTCTATTGAATGAAGCAGCACCGTCCATTGACCCCAGTGATCGACGAGAGTGAAGTTGGACGGTGTGAGATGGATGACGCATGGCATGAAGGTGTCATGGTGTGAATGGGGAGCGTGAGGGTGAGTCACCGTTGTGGGACTCAAGCAGAAAAGACAACAGCACTGTACCATCAAGTACAGCACACCTTATATTACTTTCAACAACCAATAGTCAATGTTTTTGTGTTTGAAAAAACTTCATCGCCCTTTCAACAATCTGCTTCTTTCGTTGGATAATATATATGTTTACTCGTTTTGATACAAGTGCTTACATAGCTTCAAAAATTTGTTTTGCAATATTTAAGATGTAATTTAATTAATATAATTAAGATGCTATTTTCAATGTATCTTATATTTATTCTTGATTGCAAGTTCCAATGGAAGTTATACTTTAGAAAAAAAATGTTTATGATATTGACCATCTTTCTTTATAACAGAGTAAGATAATTAAATTTGGCTACGAAGTGATTTTGGAAAGTATATATATATTTTTATTTATATTAAGATTTTACTTTATATTTATATAATTTTTATTTTATTTTGATCTATGTTGTTGAGATTGTCGGTTTTAAATATTGTAATAATTTGACGTAAGATGTAATGGTATATCAACGGATAAGTCCACTTGATACATAATTACCTCTCAATCTCAACAAAGACATGACTTTAAAAATTCTTTTCTATAGCGAGTTTAAGACTATATTTTAATATTATTGTTTTGTTTATATTTTTGTAAAATTTTATATTCAAGAAAAACTCAATTAGAGATGAAAGTTAGAAAAGGTAAATTAAAATCACAAAGTAATAAACTTGTGATCTGAATATCAAAATGTGACAGTAAACTAAATTGTTTCAATTTTAAGTTTTATTAAAATAATATTGTTGTGGTTCATTATCATATTTGAGGTAATTTTGTTTTTGAATTTAATATTTTTATAATAGTCACTAAAAAAATATTGATAGAGAGAGAGGAGAATGTTTATAAACTATTCCTAGTCTTGACTTTAAAATAATGTAGGATTTTTGAATTATTGAAACAAACTCCTCACTCAAAGAGTTAAGAAGTAAGAATGACCTAAAATTTTAAAATTCTCTCATTGATCTCCATAAATGTTGTTAATATTTTGATTCAAAGTGTGCTAAGACAACACTAAGGTCAACTTTTATATTTCAGGTAGTGTACACTATAAAGTTCAATGTTTTTATCCTTAAAAGATATATCAGTGGGTCAAGAAAAAATTATGTTTATAAATTACCTTTAGTTTGGACTTCTAGTAAATGTCTAACTTTTAAGTGTACTGAAATAAGAACCTTAGTTGAGAGCTGCGGGAGCTGGAAGCAACAGTGACATAAAAATCGCTTTTTTGTCTCGACAAATGATATCAATTGATCTCAAGTTCATTAAGACAACATCGTTAAGATCAATTATTGCATATGTGAGTATTATCAGTTTTGAAGCTCAATCCTTTTGTTGTGATTTTATCTTTAAAAAGTACATTGATAGGTTAAGAGATGAGAGTGTTTATAAACTATATATGCTTGGTCTTGACCTTGAAGTGAACTAGGATTTTGAGTATATTAAAACAAGTCTAAACATCATAATTGACTCAATATGATGAAGTATTAGTGGGAACCAAATAAATGTCCTCCAACAATTGACACTCAAGTTAGTAAGAAAATAAAATAAAAATAAAAACATCGTGTAAAATATAAGTAAGTTGAAATCAGACTTATTGTGAAAGATGTTATTATATATACTTCTAAGATTAATTATATTATAAATAAGATATAATAATGATTTTTTTTATGAATTTGATATAATTAATATTATATTGAAGATAAACATTACTTTTTATATAATTATCAACTTGTCTTTTCATAAAAAACTTATTTATAATATATCTAATATATAAGATAAATAAATAGAAAAACATGTATTCATAAGAGGGAATACATGGAACAAAGGATCCTCAATGTTACCATTTGACCTTATTAATGGTTGGTAATCTTATTATTAAGTTTTCAATAATTTATAGTTTGAGCTATCGAGTGAATACATTAGAAACATCCAAGTCAACTTATCAAAAGGATATGAATTGTGTATGTTAATTGTATAATAGATGGTTGTTCGTTTTGGATGGGTTTAGAATCATTTTAGGGTGGTATGTATGCTTTAAAGGTTCTTAGGGTCTGAACTTTGAACATGTGTATAAAAGTTGGAGTATCTCTGAAATGTTCCATTCAATTTATTTTATTCTCTATTGATGAAAAAATCACAAAACTCATCCAAAATGATCCGACTCACTTTTTATTGAATAAAAAAATAGTCAATTAAACAAAACCACCACAAGTTGATAAGTTAGTTAATTGAATTCATGAAAAAAAATTAAAATTAAAAAAATATATAAAAGGAAATAAAATTTAAAAGATGATTTAACCATCACTTTTAACTATATCATGGCAAAACATATATCTATATGATACATTAAAAGAAGGAAATAAGAGCAACATGAAAATCATTACAATAATTTTGATAACTATATAGGATTGTTTACCCATAAATAGGTAACTTTTTATTACCCATAAATTATATCAATAGGTAACAAAAATAACATTTCAATCGGTGATATTATCCACAAATTTGAATTGGCATCTAATATTTAATATGTATTATTTTTTCGTAAATAAGTAATAATATTTGTATAAAATTTTAATTTATGTAAAGAAAAATCCTAATTCTATTTGTTTCCACCCATCTAAGTGTATGATTAAGACAAGGCATGATCTACCAATATATTAGTTTTCAAAATATTAAAAAGATACTTTAGTAAATTTTATATACTTCAAGTTAATTGCAAGATGGATATGAAACTTATAGTAACACATTTTATATCATAAGACACAATTTCATTTGAAATCATTAGACTACTTGTATATTTCAAAGTAGGTACTAAAACTCAAATCACTTCACATACAATAGTTTGAGTGCAACATTAAGAATTTTAATAACAAAAAGTTACTAACCTTTTAGAAATTTTCCACACAACTAGGAGAAGATCAACATGTCATCTAACAACGATCATTTTTCAAGGTATACAAATAGATAAGTCATTCCATACAAAACAAACTAACAAACAATCTATATTGTTGCATGCAAAATCACTAAGTGATTCTAAGTGCAAATATGAGTAGAAAGTGTTATCTTTTTATCATTCAATTAAATTAATTAGAGATTTAAAGAATGTTCCAACCCTTATACAGCAAAAAGAGGCTAGATATCTCCAAAACACCAAGGCTCAACTGATTTCATCAGCAAAACATTTTAGGGTACAATCCTATATATCTCAAAGAAGCCTCAAGAAGCATGAATTAACTTTTACACCTAATGAAATGCCCAAAAAATACTAGAGCAACAAAACAAAATTGTGTCCATAAAATAAACTCAAAAATTTAGACATTAGTAGCTTAATAAGTACTTCCAAATCTCCTAATAAAAACCAATTCATTTATGCACCTCTCCACTAACAGAAAATAAATTTCACTGCACCCAATGAAATGAGACCCACCAGTAGAGTCCCGTAGAACTTTGAGATCACATTACAAGTTCTTCTTTTCCAGCTGCTCCATATAGTGTCATCTTATTTATATGCTAGCTAAGAGAACTATATTTGTAAATTCTTCATCTTTGTAAAGTTATATCGATAAACAAAGATTAGTTTACATATCATCTAGTAAAGTTATTCTTTATAATTAAAACAACTTATTTGTTTATATAGACAGGAGTGTTAGTTGAACAATCACTAGCACAAAATGTATAAACATTGACTATTTATTTAATGCGATTTTAGGGTTAGTCGCTGTCATTCAAAATGCGGTGACATTTTTTAAATTAATTTCATTTATGAATGCGGCTATTTGTAATAGCCGCATTCTTAAATCAAAACACATGATTTACGAATGTGGCTATTTAAATAGCCGCATTGTTAAATCAAAGCAAATGATTTACGAATGCGGCTATTTAAATAGCTGCATTCTTAAATCAAAGCGCATGATTTAAGAATACGGCTATTACTAATAGCTGCATTCTTAAATCATTTTTTACCCTAATTTTGAAGCGCGCCACTTACGCTTTCATACTTTCTTTCTTTTTGGCGCTTCACATTTTCTCTTTGTTTCTGCTCTGGTGTTCCTCTCTTCTTCTGCGAGTTTCATTGTGTTCTCGTAACATTGTAAGTTCGTTTCGATTCGCTCTCTTTCTTCTTCACCAATGGTTTATAAATTTTTTTCATTTCACTTATTTGTTTGTTTTCTTGCATTGGCGAAGGGTTCTCTAACGCTTCATTTTCTCTTTTGTTTCTACTCTCGTGCTTCCTCTCGTTTTCTACGAGCCTTCATTGTCTTTTTTGTGCCATTGTAAGTTCGTTTCGAGTTCTCTTTCTTCTTCACCATTGGTTTATATATTTTTTTTTTTGTTTCTCTTATCCATTTGTTTTCTTGTATTGACGAAGGTTACCACTGCTTCATTGTCTACTGTTTGGGTTATTGCTATGCCGTATTTGCTCCGTTGTTGTTGTTACCACTGCTATTGTTGCCTTAGGGTTTAGGGTTTTAATTTTTTAAAAATAATTAAATAAGAATGCGGCTATTTACCATAGCCGCATTTATAAATCACATTTACGAATGCGGCTAAATAGCCGCACTTGTAAACCTCAAATTTAAGGAGCATGCTGATCAAGTGCGACTATATAGCCGCCCTTATAAATGTAAAATAGCCGCATTTGTTTTGCCTTTCTACACTAGTGAATGCTCAAGAAATTCAAAAGTAACTTAGCGTTAAAGAGTACTTGTGCTATTTATTTCATAGGAAAATAAATTTCTTTTATGTAAGTTAGAAATGACAATGCAAATACCTTTTTAATCTCCATATTAGAGTAAAACCTTTCGAGAGTTCTTGAAAAAGAATTGGAGATAACCTATATTGAATGAACCAATATAAGTATTTATTACATCGTCTACCACACATTTATAATACTATCTTTGTTTATATTTACACAGACTTTGTAAATTTTTTTCAAAAAAGTAGACATTGCGCAATAGATTGCATCTTCTTTGTAAAAGCTTTATGAAAAAAATTAAGCTTTATTAAACCTTACACTTCTAGAATCACTACAAGAAAATCACTAAATAACAACCAAATTTAGAGACAAAAATAATTAGCCACTATATTGACTAAATTAGATATTATTTTATAGACTAAAAAATTATTGGTATCTAAAGTGGTTTCTATTATTAATAAAAATTTATAAAATGGTTTATAAATTGGTATCTAAATTAACTACCAAAGTTTTAGCTATTAATATTTTAGATTCTAAAAGACTAATAGAGACTAATTTAGAATATAAAGTAGTAAGTAGATAAAACTTTGGTAGCTAATGGTTATATACCAATTTAGAAACTATTATATAAAATTTTATTAATAATATAAACTACTTTAGATATTGTACATACCCCTAATTACGTCGGGTATATTTAGACAATAACTGCTTGTTTAATATTATATTTAAGACACATAAATTGGTTGTAGGTTACTAACGGTTATAGGTTACTATTATAAAATCCATTTATATCTCATGATAACCATTTAATGTTTTTCTTAATGGTCTGAGTCCCACAAGACCTAGAAATAAGTGATGACTCTCTCAATAAGAGGATACATTTCTATCCTATACTCTTACTCTTAGCTCTTTGTTAAGAATTCATCATCATCTTTGTACTCCTACTAACTTAAAGCATCGGAGAGTCTTTTGCAGATGGACCTCCCCCTCTCATCAAAGACCAACTGAAAGGTCGTTCCCTCAGAAACACATAGTGCTCACTGAGTTGCACTCTGACAAGAACATTTGGCTCCCACCATGGGGCTATGACAAACTTTCTCCCAGGACAACTGTAACAACTAGACACACCCTATCAACATAAGTTCTTCACAGAGTAACACAAACCAGCAGCTCGAGGCTCTTCTCTAAAAGAGCGAGGAGAACTTGCAGAGAATAATGAAGGACGCCCTGGGTCAGATGCAAGATAAAATGGAGCATGGCATGACGTTCCTGAAAGAACAACACATGATAGAATTGCTGGCACTACATGATTATATAGCCCGTAGGGATGAGGATTGCACTCAAGACGACCCAGATTATTCGGAGCATACAACGACATCCTACCAGGGTTCGACAATGCAGGAAAGCCGAGGGCACGAGCACCAGCCTTTTAAGACGGTCCCCAATCCATTGATTAACCGAACCATGAAAGTCAACTTGAAGGGCTTTCAACCCTTCACATCCGAGGTGATGAGCACCCAGCTACCTCGAAGGTGGAAGTGGCCCAACTTGGAGAAATATGCAGGAACCTCGGACCCTGAGACCAATGTTAAGGCTTACATGACACAAGCCAATTTTTTCTCGAAGAACATGGTTGTGCATTGTTGTTCCACACCACTTTGGTGGGAGTAGCCCTGGAATGGTACTACTCTCTGCCTCAGAACTCAGTGGACTCTTTCAACGCATTGTGTGGCCGATTCCTGGCTCGATTTGTTGACTACAAGCTTGTAATTGCCACCTTTGCATCCATACACAATGTAATACAATGAGAGGGAGAAGGCCTAAGGCAGTACATGGTCAGATTTTCTCGGGCCACACTGAATATACCTGACATGCACCCAACAATGTCCATGCAGGCCCTACCAGTAGGTTTATGTCCCGAAAAATTCTTAGACACTTTGTATGTCGAACCACCGGAGGACATGGACCAATTACGGGCCAGGATGGCAAGATTAATGAGCGTTGAGGAGAACGCAAACACACGAAGAAGGGCAATGAAGGCACCAACCTCAACGACCTTTTCAAGTATTAAAAGAAAAAGGTATGGGAAGTTTAAAAACTACACCTCATGAATGCTCAAGGGAGATCATACTCCAAGAGGCCTGCAACTTAGAACTCGTATGGCTGCTAACACCAGGCCCCAGCAACCCTTCAGGGGACCCGACTATGCATTGCAGATATCACCAAAATCAAGATCATAACATGGAAGAGTGCTTTAAGGTAAGGGATCATCTCAAAGAGTTGGTCCAATCAGGGGCCTTAAACAACTTCATACATTAGACTGGGTCAGAAAGGATGACAAGATATATGAGCGTTAAGGAGAACGCGGATGCACGGAGAAGGGCAATGAAGGCACCAACCTCAACGACCTTCTCAAATATTAAAAGAAAGAGGTCGGGGAAGTTTGAAAACTACATCCCCTTGAATGCCCGAGAGAGATCATACTCCGAGAGGCCTGCAACTTAGAACTCATATGCCTGCCAACACCAAGCCCCAACAACCCTTCATGAGATCTGACTATGCATTGCAGATATCACAAAATTCAAGATCATAACACGGAAGAGTGTTTTAAGGTAAGGGATATTCTGGAGGAGTTGGTCCAATTAAGGGCCTTAAACAATATCATACATTAGACTGGGTAAAAAAGGAGGCCATAAGCATAGAACAACTCGTCGATATAACTCCTGCGTTAGAGTTTGGGTGCTCCACAAGGGAGACCTCGTTTGGAGAAAGGTTGGCGAGGCAAGAAGGTGTAGAGACGAGGGAAAACTCACACCCAATTGGGATGGCCCATACAAAATAACGAATATCCTGGAGCCTACAAACTCCAGAAATTAAGTGGAAAGTTAATTATGAGAACATGGAATATAACCCACTTAAAAATGTATAATAGTTAAATCAAAGTTGTGTACTTTTTTTCCTTGGCTTGGGTTTTTCCCTATGGAGGGTTTAACGAGTAGGGTTTTAATGAGGCACACTTAGAGTTTCCCTTTTTCAAACATATCCTCATTAAATAATGCACAAAAATAAAGCATGTTTAACCACGAAGGTAGCTTAAAAACCAAGTTCAAGACAAAACAATGTTCAACCCCGACCATAGCTTAAAAACCAAGTTCAAAACATGTTCAACCACAAGCATAACTTAAAAATCGAGTTCAAACAAGAACGAAACATGTTCAACCACAAGCATAGCTAAAAACCAAGTTCAAACAAGAATGAAGCATGTTCAACCACGAGCATAGCTAAAAACCAAGTTCAAACAAGAACGAGGCATGTTCAACCACGAGCATAACTTAAAACCAAGTTCAAAGAAGAACGAGACATGCTCAAACACAAGCATAACTTAAAATTGATTTTGAACAAAAACAAAGCATGCTCAACCACGAACATAGCAAAAAATCGAGTTCAAACAAGAATGCAAAAGAAGCATGTTCAACCACAAACATAGTCAACAAACGATAACTCAAACTAACAACGTATTTAAAGAGCATCTAATAACTAGTATGGAAAACATAACTAACAAAAATTCCAACAATGGAGCTAGGCAAACACAAATTTACTAAACCACATAAAAATCTTAGCATGATAAAGACAGGTCCCAAACAACCGTAACATCTTTTCTGTTATACTGGATTCCCAAAGCTGAACATAACACCTGCAAATCAAAGTAATCCAAAAGCAATATGCACAAAACTATAAATCTAGGTTTGCCAACATGATGCAATTAGTTCAACAATTGGATACATATTTTTTTTATCAACAATGAATAAATAAAATAAAATGATCTCAATCCTTATACAGAGAACCCAAATCAAGCTTCTTAACACCCAACTAGTTGAGAATCCAATGCATGTGATAGAATTTAAACACTAATCTGAATAAAAAAATAAAACTTTTAGAAATTTTGCAATTATCCATGTCCAAACTTTTACTTCTACCATCATAAAAATTTGTTGTATATTACTGTTGAATATGATTGTTTCTCATTATTCAAATATTTCACACCATAACTATCAATATATTCGTTAAAATACCGTTTTTGACTGTAACGGAACCAATTTACTTTTGGTCCAATATGCTCCTGGTACAAATATAGAATGTGTTTTATGTTTTCTTCTTTTAACTGTAGTGGAACCAATTTAATTTTCTAGTGAAAAAGTTTGAAATATAAACAAAATCATAAATATTTTAAATTGGTTACTGAATGATTAATCTACCAAAAAATTTCTCGATTAGTTGACTTAGAAATTCATCTACAAAATATTTTCTAAATTAGTAAGCAACTTATATAGAATTTTGGCATCAATAATACAAAATTGTCACCACTAATTGATTTCTTAGAATATACGTTACTTATAATAAAAATATTTGTATGGTACTGTTTGATTTAAGTTTTAAGTGCTACTAATTTAAAACTCCTTCAATTTTGAACTTTGGTCATTAAAAATATGATTTTTTTTTAAAATGATATTTTATCAGAATATTTCTTGGAGAAGAAGACAAGCATACCTAACTCCAAAACACCATTTCAAAACAGAATGATTTCAAAACAGAATGATGTTAAATCAAAAGGATTGAATAAATGCTTTTCTTATTTTGTTTAGTATATTTAAATAACAAATAAATGAAGTCAAATAAGCCTAATATACTAATTTCGAATTATTGAGCCACAATTTCCATCTTAAACTTAATTCGTTAATAAATGAATATAATTCCATCAAACTGTTCACGAATCGAATATAAATAATATTAAAAATTTACGTATACTATAATATATAAATAAAATATTTTTATAACTATTTTAGTGTACATATTTTTCTTACAAGTTTACTTTTATTGTTCTAATAGTTTTTTATGGTAATTGTTATTTTAGTTATGTAATTAAAAACAATTATATAAAATATACTATTTATAATGTTTTTTTTTTACATATTTCTCTTACACTTTTGCCCTATTATTTTAACTATGTTTTATTATCTTCCGTTTCTGTTTTCACCAATACAAATAATTAACATGAATAGACTCCAATGGGTGACCACCTCGAACTTGGAATAGTTGTTGTTGCCATTTTGTTTTGATGGTAAAGTTCCATAATGTTATGTGTTATGAATCACACACATAAAATAACTAATATTGAAATAGGAGTGAGTTGTGATGACACATAAGCAGAAAGTAGCTTAGGCGAAATCATTGTGAAGAGATTTTGCCTTATCTTAGCATCTACCTACCTCAACTCCATAGTGAAGAGATTTTAATCTTGAATTGATCTTGAACTAAAAAAAATTGCATGATTAGTGGAAAGAATTTGGGAGATGATCGAAAAGAAAGGAATGGCGTATGAGTGGGTGTATCCTACCTATACACAACTTACTTCTTTCCTTTTCCAATCTTCTCTTCTCTCGCATTGGACGAAAAACGTTTTTTTGTCATAAAGTTGCCTAGCTGTGGGGCACAATGCATCTTCATCAACATACCTTTCAAACTCTTGCGTTATTGCATTCGTCATCTCTTTTTTCTTCCATTGCTCCTTCGCAATTATTATGCATCTTTCAAGCCTTTCAATAAATTTTTTCATATACCCTAAATGTTATCTATTATGTGGAGCCATCATTTTCTGCCTCTAACTAATCAAACCTATTTGCTTACTTGGAATTTTAATGATTTCACTTTAAGTTTAAACACTATTCTTACCATTAATAATACACTCATTATCGGAATGCTTTTTCTTAACGACTAGTAACAACATCCACTGGGGGTGAATTAATTATTAATATTCATATAAAAATATACTGACCAATTGCAAGGTCAGTTCAATCATCTTTCACATCAATCAAATTATAGAGTGCCACGTTTTATGTAACTCTTACTAAAACGTAATTCTAGATTTCTAGAGAGCAACATCCAAGTGAAACCCTAGATGTTTAATCTAGTGGGAAGCTATACTTGCTTCTTGCTTGTATGATCAGATCATCTTTGAAACCAATCAAGTTATAGGACATGATGTGTTAGGTAAGTGTCAATCAAACACATTCAAGACATTTGATTACTTTTCCTTAAACACCCAAAAGTTAAAAATCCTAGATACTTAAACATCCAAAATATGTCATTTGATCAATGACTGAAATGCAGAACAAAATTCTTTGAACAACATGATTTCCGTTGATTCAATAATTTTTAGACTACGTGTTTTGTAAAATAAAACCCTGACCTACTTATTTTACCTTTCAAAAACCTAATCACTCTTTCAAGTCTCTCCCACACAATATATACATAGATATTATATATGGATACATATACACATATATACACATAAACCCATGAGAGTCAAATATATATATATTTTTTTTTTTGCATTTTTATATCCTTAGTGGATTGACACATTGACATTCTTGAGAGAAGAAAGGATCCAAGTTCTGTGCAAAAATAGTTGTAAGAGACACCTCAAGACCCAAAGTCAGACTATTCTCCTACCTAACAGATGTTTGAATCTTATATTAATCCCCTTGACTCGAGTAAACCCAACATGCTTTCTATTAACTTAATACCAACTAGTTCATTACATTATTATTAATTTTATACATGGCATACTAAATTAAATAAAAAGCAACCCTTGCATTCTCGGACTTGGTCGTTCTAGTTCTAGATTCTATGCGGAATATGATTAAATATGAACACGTTACCAGGTAAATGTTTTAGAACCAAATAATAAGCTTAAGTGTTAATTAATGAACTAATGAAGTGATCACATGGTCACATGGATATGTTCGCCCAAACAAATCCGACAAGTCAAACACCGTACAGTAAGTCCACAACTTCATCTTAACAACACTTTTTGTGACTTTGCTAGATTAAGATAAGGTAACTTGATGCCCAAGTTGCTCAGTTTCTTCTTCTAAGTTTCTTGCAAATAAATGAGAGAAGAAACAGTCAAAACAGAAAGAAATGGATAACTTTGGCACATAATCGCACACATTCACAGTGGCAAAATTTTGGTTTATAGTGCAGATGTTGGTGGAGAAAGTTTGGTTTTTTAAATTGATTTTGACAAAAGGATTCGGTGATATGAAAGCTACAGAAATGATTAAGCAGAAACGGACATGGGGTAAAAAAATGGAAATGAAGAAAAAACCCCAAAATGAACAGAAACGAATCTTGCCCCCATAGTGGCCTGGGCTCTCTTTCAACGAAAGTGAAAGATATGCGTATAATTATATCTAAACTCAAACTATAAAAGCGCGCTTCTGTGCTTTTTAACCTGGACCACCCCGTCACGTACTCTTCAATGCATATCAAAACTCACATTGCAAGAGTTACTTCACCACCCAAATTCAGCCAAACCCACACACCCAAAACAAATAAACATACCATAACTTTCCATGACCAGGTCAGAGTTCTTAGACCAAACCACTCAAAACTTAGACAAGCCGCATAACAAGGTTGACACGCTGCACATGCCCATCCATGCTGTCTCCTATCATTCCTATCTATCTATCTATATTCTTTCATTATTCAACTCTTTTACCAAAACCATAAACACCAAGTAATTTCCGACATTAGTTATGGTGGTTTCCGAGAACAAATCAAACCAAAATATATGTATACCAATAACATAATGTGGTCCAGCGCCACCACATTGTTCATAGACAAACTTGGTAAATTTCATTCATTAGGTTAATTAAACTAAATATGGCTAACATATCTCCATTACACCCCATAATAATAGTAATAATAAAGGAACTATGTGACAAATTACAGAGAGAGAGAGAGGGAAAGAGAAAAAAAGAAATACTACATGCATATCCTGATATCCATTCAATCCCTTCCCAAATTTACATAAGATCAGCATCATCATCCTAGCTAGCTAGCTACCCAGCCCGATTGATTAACCCGCGAGAGGGGCAAAAGGGGGAAAAGTGAATTTTTTTTCTCAGAGTCTGAATTTCTTTTGCTCACATGACTTTCCACGACTCCAGAGTGGGAAAGGAGGATAAGGTGTCAAAATCTAAGCCTGCGGAAGCGAAGGAGGCAGCGTGAGAATCTAAGGCCGCCAGGGCGGGGGCGTAAGGGAGTGTTCCGGGCATAGAAAGCCCGCTGCCAGGCCCGGATCCTGCCGAGGTGTGACCTACAACCTGCTGAGTATGGTCCAGCAAGAACGCCGAGGTGTCCAGCGTCGGCAGACACCCGGCGCCACCGGAAAACCTCGCGATGTTCCCCGCCGGGCGCTGCGGCTCGGGTTTCAAAACCGCGGGCGCAATCGGTGCAGCGGAGCCGAATCTGACGCCGGTGACCTGCTGCACCATCTGGCGGAAGTTGGCCGGGTCGGCCGTGATGAAGGTGGTCTGGGAGCGCTTGGAGGCGCGCGACTTCCGCTTGGAAATCTTTCCGGTGGTCTGCGGCCCTCGTCGTCGGGGAGCTGAGTCGTGGTCGGAGCCGGAGAGGCTGGAGACGGTGGGAGTGGTGGCGGCGGCGGCCGAGTCGGGAGTGGCGGCAAACGGAGTAAAGTCGTTGTCTTCCGGAAAGACGGCGGCAGCGGAGAGAGATTTCTGAAGAGCCCTGGTGATAGAATCGGTGTCGCGAGTGAAGAACTCGGCTAGCCAGGAATCGGAGACGGGTGGACGAAGCATCGTCCAGGGTTCAATGCTGGCGACGTTCTGAGATGATGCCATGAAAAGAGTGGAAAGGGTAAAAAGGGAAGAGTGAGAGTGAAGAGTGGTTTTGTTTGGTTTAGTTTGCTTGCAGAGGAAGAGGAAGAAGAAGTGAGTGAAGAGAAAGAGGAAGTGAAATGGAGGAAGGAAAGGGAATGATAAATAGGGCGGTGGAGGGTATTTTGGAGAAATGGAGAGAGCGAAAGCGCGTTGTTCGGGGGACGATATCACACGCGTCACCTTCTCTGTACGCCACTGTGAGCTAAGCTTATGCTCACTTTAACCCAACCATGGTTTACTTCACTTCACTTCACTCCACTCCATCCACGTAACTTAACGCCCTTCATCTATAAATAATTAACCATCTTTTTAATCAACTCTTTTCTTTTTTAAATTCTTTCATTCATGTTTTTTCATAACTCTCTCTATCTTCGCTCTCTAATTCCTTAATCAAATTACATAAAATAATTTACTCTCTTCTATTAAAAGGTTTAGCTTTGTTGCATGCATTCAAAAGAAAGACCCAATTGGAATGGATAACGGAAAACGGAAAAGGGTGTAAGAGGTTGCATGTGGTGGTTGGACGTGTAATGTGAGGAGAGGAGAGTGTTGAAACGAAGCGGTTGACGGTCAAGCCGCGTCATTCTCCTTCTACGCGTAAACTCGCATCCCAATCTCTCTTTCTATGTAAAAAAACAAACCATCTCATCATTTACTTTTCTTTTAAAACCCCAAAAAACTTTAATAACGTATACAACATCTTTATCTAATTAAATTTGGAGTTTTGCATTTACAATTTATATTTTATAAATCATATCATACATTTTCAAAATAAAATTTTAATCGAATTTGAAAATGACATTTACTGTACGTCTAGTATGATATTTTCTTTATATTTAGATTTGTTTTATTCTTTTAATAATCTTATATTATAAAAATTAAGGTAAAACTTTACTTTGATAATATACATTAAATTAAATAAACTAATTAATGCACGTAATTTTAAAAATAAAAAATAAAAGGTTGATAATTAATAATTGAAAAATAGGAACGTCACATTGAAAAAGGAAAATTCATTGTATAGTAAAAAAGTTAGATGAGTATTCTTACAATCAATTAATACATTAAGAAAATAACGTATAATTATTTTTTAAAATAATAATTGTATTTTAGTATACGTTTAGAAATTAATCACGAACATTATGCTTAAAAAGATATATTTTTGAATATTATTATTTTACTAGAAGTGACACGATAATCTTCTTATTGTTCTTTAGTCGAATAAAAATTTGAGGAAAGAAAAATAGAGAGTGAGGGAGAAAAAGAAAAGGAGAAAGAAAAAGAGAGTGTACAAGAAGAAAAGAAAAAAAAAAGAATAGAATATAAAAAATAGTTTTCCAATCCTATATTTACCTTACTCACATGTTCTCTTAATGAAGAATATAGAAGGACAATTTATCATGAAATTTTAACCCTAAACCCTAAACCCTAAACCCTAAACCCTAAACCCTAAACCCTGGAGATAAATATTTCTTTCACGGAAGCTTTGGAATAGATACCTACTTAGGTCAAATTTATGAAGGATATGTTTACCAAAAATAGAAGATTAAAGGAGCATGGGATAGTGGAATTAGAAGCAAGATGCAATGTCATTGTACCGACCTGTCCTCGGGCGTTGACCAAAGTCAACATTTGGTAGGACCCATCAGGGGTGTAATGAGGTGAGAAGAGGGGTCGGCCTCGGGCGTTGACTGGCCTCGGGCGTTGACCGGCCTCAAGCGTCGACTGGGTTCAGACCAAGAAGTGCTTGCATCCGAGTGGTGCCACCTCCCGATACCCACGGGTATGAACGACCGTGGAGGAGGCAGCACCATAGGAGGCGGCACAGTAGGAGGCGGCACAGTAGGAGGCGACACGGTAGGGGCGTGGAGGCCTCGGGCCTCGGTATCCCAAAGAGTAAATACTAGAAGAGAAAGGTGGTTTTCAAGCCACATCCCCAGTACCAGCAGGGAGAGACCCAACTCGCGGAGTATCTGTGCATGAGGTGTAGGAACGCGGCAGTACACGCCACCGTTAGAGAGCCACTAGGACAAATACGACCCATGAGGGGGTCATGTTCCAAGAGGTAATCTGCATGCATGGTACGTGAGGAAGACAGAAATACTCCCAGGGTGAGTGACTAGAAGCTGGGGTGCATGAGTTGGCACCCAGGTAGTCACCCCCCGCGCCAGATGCACTTCGAGAAGGGAGACTTACACGCTGGGATTTCCCTAAGTTGGGTTACAGTGTCGTAAGGCCTCCCACACAGAGTTGCGCTTGAGTCAGAAGGAGACACGTGACAGAAGCACTGAAAGGTATATAAGCTCTCGTTGTCAGCAGGTTAAGGTACGTTTTGAACGTTTTAGTCACTTGACGTTTTTACACGTTCTAGTCATTTTTACGCTTACGCACTGTACGCGCGAGTGACTTGAGAACAAGAGAGAAAACAGTTAGAATTCAGTTACGCTCCTCCTGAACACGGTGTCTGTGGTGTTTTGATACGGAGGTGCACGGTATTTTTTGCCAGTACTGACTTGAGCGTCGGAGTGCAAACGGCCGCGAGGGTGCCATTTGTTCTCTCTGTTTCAGGTAATCACGGCGGAGAAGGGTGGAGACTTGGAACGAAGACGAAGGAGTCCTTGATACGCAGCTCGTAGCTACGCATGAAGAACAATCTGGTCAACCGGCAGGAACAATCATCATTCATAAATCTTTACCACAGAAATCTAGAGATCCTGGGAGTTTTACCTTGTCAGTCACAATAGGAAATTTTACTGTGGGAAAAACATTGTTAGATCTTGGAGCAAATATTAGTCTATGCCTTTATCTATGTTGAAGAAAATTGGAGATGTTGAAATATTGTTGCGAGGATGACATTACAATTAGCTGACATATCAATAAAGTATCCACATGGAATAGTTGAAGATCTTTTAGTGAAGGTAGACGAATTTTATTTTCCAGTTGACTTTGTAATCATATACATAAAGAAAGACTGCTAAAGTTATGATTGATGTGGATGAAGAATAGCTGAAAGTTCGAGTACCAGATGAAGAAGTTAGCTTTGATGTATTTGAAGCTATGAAACATCTGATTGACTAGAGAGATTGTTTTAGAATGGATGTACTTGATGAACTATATTTGGAAAATCAAAGGCAAATATATGAAGATGTTTCTTTTATGAAAGTAGTTCTCAATAATAATGAAGATCTAGAAGTTTAGGAAGTCAAGGAAGTCAATGATTGTTTACAAGATCTGGAGAAGGTAAAATAAGTGTATCAGGAGGTTTTTGATGAATCAAAATTAAATAAAGCCAGTCTTTCTTGAAAAATAGAATTAAAACAATTGTCATCTCATCTGAAGTATGTTTTTCTTGAAGAAAATGGAGAGAAACCAATTATCATAAGTAATATTTTATCAGAAAAAGAAGTGTAGCAAGTAATAAAAGTGTTGAGAGTAAATAAAGAAGTTATCGGATGGACTTTTATTGACTTGAAAGGTATAAGCCCATCATATTGTATGCATAAAATTCATATGGAACAAGATTTTAAACATGTAGCTCAACCTCCAAGGCGCTTGAATCCTTCTATGAAGGAAGTTGTTATAAAGGAGGTGCAAAAGCTTTTCCGAGGTAAGGATGATTTATCCCATTTCAGACAACTTGGGTTAGTTTTGTACAGGTGGTGCCTAAGAAATGAGGTATGACAGTTATCCATAGTGAAAAGAATGAGTTAATTCCTACAAGAACTGTTACAAGATGAAGAATGTGCATTGATTATAGGAAACTGAATCAAGCTACGCAGAAGGATAATTAACCATTACCTTTTATAGGTTAAATGTTCGAAAGATTTGATGGTAAAACATACTATTGTTTTCTGGATTCAAGTTATAATTAAATTGTGCAGAATCCAGAAGATCAAGAGAAGACAACACTTACTTGCCCATTTGAAGTTTTTGCTTATTGAACAATCTCATTTTGGTTATGTAATGCTCCAACAAATTTTGAGAAGTGTATGTTTTCTATTTTTTCATATATGATCGAGAAATACATTGAATTATTCATGGATGATTATTCTGTTTGGTTCATCTTTTGACTCCTGTATAGAAAATCTTGACATCATACTAAAGCGACGTGTGAAGACAAATCTTGTGCTAAATTGGGAGAAATGTCATTTTATGGTCACAAGAAATTGTCTTAGGCCACAAAATTTCTCATAAAGGGATTAAAACACATCCACTATTTTAATTTAGCTTAGATCATCATAAATTCTTCCCAGACAATTCCTAAGATGTGAATCAAGAATAAAAATTCAAGCTTTAAGCATAAAATGAAAATAAAAATATTAAATAAGAACGAAATATTATAGATAAATTAGGAATGACAATGCAAGGTGGGCCATACGGGTCGATTCACAGCCCGCTAGCAAAAAGCGTGAGGTGGACTCACTAATCCAACTCGCTGACCCGTTTAAGCCCACTTCGCATAACCCGCAATCCGAGCGGACCAACAATGGGGTAGAGCAGGTTAGCCCACTGACCCGCGTAAAAAAATATAAATATTTATTGAATTTTTAAGTTAAGGCACTTTAACCCCAAACTGCACGACACATCTCACATTCCCCTATTCAAACTTAATTAGGTCTGCATCCACCTCTGCCGTGTCTGCTCTGCTTCACGCACTCTTCTCTACCTCCCCCTGCGCCTCCTCTTCACACGTCCTCCACTCCATCCAGCTTCGTCGTAACTCCTATGACGTCCTCCACCATCGTTCTCCACCGTCATCCTTCTTTAGGTTTGTTTTGCCTCTTGTGAGATTTTATTACATGTATGTTTTTATTTTATTTATTGTCTAAATCCATGGAGAACTTTGTGAACTGAAAAATGCTAAAGAGGGAGTATTACATAAGAAAAAAATTGTGGCATATTAATTATGGAGAACAATATGAATTATAGCATGTTTTTTTGTGTGTTATCATTCTTCATTTTTGGATATATTATTATTAACCAAAATAGATAAATATCTTTGTTTACAAATCCTATTTTACAAACTGATCATCTATATAAGTTATGATGGATGGACAAATATTTTATAAATCACTCACATTCTGGACAGGATTTTAATATGCAAATTGGAATGGATGAGGAATGTACTAACAATCCCCTTTGTAAATATGAAATTAAGGAAGATGATATTGAAAAACAATATGAAACTATTGAACTTGAAAAAAAAAGGGATAAGGTTAACACATCTGATTGTTGGAGGTATTTTACTAAGATTGGAGAGGGTAAGGATGGAAAAGAAAGAGCAAGGTGAAATACTTACAACAAAATATATGTAACTTGCGGAAGAAAATATAGTACTTCTCATTTAAATCGTCAAGTTATGAATTGTGATAAGAGAAAAACTGATGATGAGTCAAATGATTTTAGATATGCAGGGAAAGTTGAAAGCAAAAAAGATAGATCAAGTTGTACATCAAGAATTGTTATCTAATCTAATTATTAGGCACAATTTGCCTTATAAATTTGTTAAGTATTCTGAACTTAGGACTTGGATAAACTATTTGTGTCTTGATGCAATTATGGTTTCTAGAAACACTATTAAGGTTGATAATGGGAGAATGTATATGAAAGAAAAAATAATGTTTAAGGAATTGCTTGCTTCCTTTTCTAGTAGGATATGCTTAACTTATAATTTATGGACATCTATTAATATTGAGGGTTTCATACCATTCATTGCGCATTTTGTTGACCTGAATTGGAAGTTAAATAGCAATCTACTCAACTTTTGTGAAATGCCTCCCCCCCCCACACAGGTTTTGAGTTGTCTAAGAAAATTAATGAATTTTTACAAGATTGGGGACTGGAGAAAAAAAGTGTGTTCTATGACTTTGGATAATGCTTTTGCTAATGATGTTTTCCAAAATACTTTAAGAAGTCAACTTCTTTTACAAAATGGTTTGATATGTGGTGGTGAATTCTTTTATGTTTGTTGTTGCGCACACATATTAAATTTAATTGTTTAAGAAGGATTAAAGGTGCTTGGTGATGCTTTGGACCAAATTAGAAATAACATCAAATATGTGAGGAGTTTAAAATTAGAATGGTGAAATTCAAACAATGTCTTGAAAGGTTTAGTGATATAGATGCATCATATGGGTTGTATTTTGATGTTCCTACAAGATGGAACTCTACTTACTTGATGATTAAAAGTTCTCTTAAATATCAACGTGTTTTTTGAATTTTGTACTTGGTTGATGAATCTTATAAATACTGCCCTTTAGAGGAAGAGTGGGAGAGAGCTGGAAAAAATTGTAGGTTCTTGTTACCCTTTCATGATATCACTAACTTGATTTATGCTATAAGTTATCTTACTTCCAACTTGTATTTATTACAAGTTTGGAAAATTCAATGTTCGTTGATGGAAAATGTGAAAGATGAGGATGAATTAATTAAGAATATGGTTAAATTGATGATAGTAAAATTTGAGAAATATTGAGATGAATATAGTGTACTTGCATTTGGTGCAATTTTAGACCCAATGATGAAGTTAGAAACATTGGGCTTTTGCTTTGAAAAAATTGATTCACTTAATTGGGAGCTGAAATTGTAAAAGATCAAGGAAAATTATACAAACTTTTTGCTGAATATTCTACCAAAGGTTTGACAACGTCATCAAATGTTCGAAAGCATAAGCAATGGCAATTTTCATCCTCATCTATTTCTAAACTAAGTACTTTTTTTTATGTAAGTTGCTTACTTTAATGCACTTTAATTCATTTTTATCATAATAGGGATTATTAAAAATTCGCAAGCTTCAAGTAGCTAATAAAGCTGAAAGGACACAACTTGACACTTACTTGGATGCACCAACTTTGGATTTTGACTTTTTATGTAGGGCCAATAAAATGAGCCCGTGTTCCATACGTGGGGCGGGCCTATGCGAGGCAGACCAGTCCGCATTGTCATCCCTAGTAGTAAACATATGTTTTTTTATAATTACTAATTTTTTTTTAAAAAATATTTTCTTTACACGGGCTACCTCTTTTGTGAGGCGGACCAAAAATAAACTTGTGTTCTTTACACAGGGCGAGCCAAATGCGGGGCGGGCCAACCCGCATTATCATCCCTATGATAAATATAACCTCAATACATAGGAGTTTTAAATGATTACATTCAATCTCAAAGAAAATAAATTAGCCACTTATAATAACCTTTACACGCAACAAAAGATGATTGAAAGCAAAAAAAGAAGATTCAAAACATTCCTCCTTAATGTCTGCCTCCTAGGGTTTCCTTCCTCTTTCTTTCTCTGCCTTACACACCTTTTTAACCTAATTGAGCTTGGCCTAAGTGACATCTTTATTCATAATATATCTTTTTGCTTCATCTCTCCTTGAATTCTTGAAAATAACCCAAATTTGGGATTAAATAGTTCTATTAATCTCATAACTCCAAAATATATTATGGAATTCTAATTTTTCAAATTAGGGTTGACTCATAGCTTAATCAACAATTAAAATCAATAAATTTCTAAGTTTTTGCATGAATATTCTCTAAATAGTTACACTTATCAATCTTCTTTAAGCTTTAAAATATGGGGTGGCAAGGTACTTGGAGCAATGGAGTGCAAGTACTTTTATTAGTATAAATTATGTGTGCCTCCTTCAACTTCATCAAATGGAAATAAATTATGTTGTTCCTAGAAAATGATTAATAATTATGTCATTAGTTTTTCAACATCTTCATTTTTTGGAGTCAATATGGCTCTTTGAACCATATAAGATGCATAACATGTATGAAATTGAAATTGGAGAAATGTTTCTTGTAATAAGTTTTGGTATTGAACTCTCTCAATCTTACGGTATTGATAGTTCATGGGGTATTTTCATGATCTTTTATTCAAGAGACAATTTTACTCTCATTGTACCACTTCACAATTACAATACTTATTTTGATACCTTTATCCATCAATTATACCTTTATATTTTTTATTATGATATTAGTAAATACCATATTCACTTCAAATTTAAATTTAGCATATAAAATTAAAATTTAAATCATCCAAACTATTCTCTCTCTCTATATATATATATATCAACTTCAAAAAAATAATAGAAAATAGTAGAAAACTCTAAATCTAGCAAATCATGTGTTCATTTTAAAGCCCCGGAAATGTAGAGTCCAATGCAACTAGAATCAGCCAAAATTAATATTTATAAAAAATATGATGGATAAAATAATAGGAAAAGGTCAGATTAGCTGAAAATACAAAAAAATTAAGCAAATATGTGCATTGAATCTAATTTATTTCTTTTAAGAAGAAATTATTCAAAAGATGAAAATAAATCATATTGGAAGTGTTTTTAATGAACAATAAAGTTATAAATGTGCACAAAATATGTGTCATCAGTTGACTCGAAAGTTTGTAATAGGTTTTATAGCTTATAAGCTTGCCCTACCTTCTCCTTGGGCTAATATCCACAAATCTTCCTTGTTTGACAACTTAGAAAGTATGTGTCTGACCTGAAGCCTATTCTAGATCCTATTACAATGAAGGTGAAGGTCAATCTATCATTTGAAGCTAGACCAATTAGTATTGTGGATTCTCGAGTGAAACAAATGTGTGGTACAAACATCAACATGGTCAAGGTGCTTTGATATCTTAGGTCTCATGATTCTAAAAAGGAATATAAGGAAATATACTTGAATTCTACATTATTTTCTTCCTAGTAGAGAATTTTTTAGGATGAAGATATTTTTCATTAGGGATAAAGCCTTTAGGCCTCATCTCATTTCTTTTCCTTATTCCTTATTATTTCTTTTTCTTAAGTCTTCTTATAAATTATTTTCCTTCTAGTAAAAATTTCTTTTTTTCTTAGTCTCCTTTATTTTATCTCTTAAATTGCCACTTCCATTCTCATCTTTTACAAATTTAAACCCTACCTTAATGTATCTGGTATGTTAAAGATTATTCCTAAACGAATAGATTTTTGTTTAGAATAAGTGTCTTTTTGTTTTGAAAATTTCTCAATATTTTTGTTTTATATTTTAACTCATTATCAATTAAATCAATTGAGAAAAGTGATCATTTTAACTAGTTTAACTCTTGGTTAAAATTTGGTTTTGCTTGACTATGTTGCCTTAGGTTCCTAAGTTCTTAGAAATGCAAGTAAAATTTTAGGTATGGAAAGTTATACTTGGCTAAGATTATGCATGTGCAAGTTTAGGACTTAAATAAAAAATTTATATGTGACTTTGAAGTGTTGGATGATCACTTTTAGTTTGACTAAGAAATTGTGCATGTTGAAATAGGAAATCATTCTAAATTAATGTTGAAACTTGGAAGGATAGTTAGATTCAATTTTATTGAATTAAGTTATGTATGAATTGATAGTTGGATCTCATTGAGTGGTATATTGAGCTTTGAATGATTATTTTGTTATAAATAAAACAAATAGAGAAGACAATATATTAAATCCCTTGTAGGAAGTGAATTAATTATCCGGATCAAGAATCTAATCGACTCAACATAATTTTCACTTTGCTACTGTTGAAGAAGAGCTTTGATGACTCCAAATCTCCATGGATTGCTTGAAGGTTGTTTTTAGCGTAGTTGGGTGTGTTATGGGGTAGTTTGAATTTGTTAATTCATTCTTAGTTTGAATCCAAAGTTAGTTTAATTCAAATCTTTTTGAAAAGAGTGTTTTATGAAGAAGCAGAAAAACAACCAGTTGTTTTATCGTTTCAATCGGTTGTTTCATACTTTAGGTTTTCAAAACTGGTTTTGGTAGATTTGTGTTCCCGCCAGTTGACCCAAGAACGTCTTCGTGCGTCTACGTCACCCTCATGCCCAGAATCCCTGCGTTTGCACGTGCTTTCCCTCTGTTTGAATGCCTGAAAACACAAAGAAAAAGGGCGCCCTAGAGGCCATTTGCACTCTGACGCTCAAGTCAATCTTAGGGCAAGGAAACTCCAAAACTGTTTAACGTAAGACTGTGTTTGTAAGCGACGCAAATGAATAACGTATCTTGCTAAGTTTGTTACTTCCCTTTATATAGCCTAGGGTTTCCACTGTTTCCATTGCCCAAAATAGGCTTGCTGAGGGGGTGGGCCCCAACGCCGCACTCTTAGGATAACCTAGCGCGTGGGGTTCCCTAATTGGAGTGCAACCTCTGACGGGATGACCACCTGGATGCCTCCTCGTGCACCTGGTCTCTAGGGTCACCCGTCCAAGGAGCGCCCTAGCTGTCCATGCAGCTCGACCCCTGGAATGTGACCCTCACAGGTCGTATCTTTCCAGTGGCTTTATACTTGTGTTACGCTTGAACGCGTCATCCACTCCACACGCATGGACTCTCGTGACCTAGGCTTCTCCCTTACTGATAACTGGTACGTAGCTTGGGATCCACCTCTCGTGGCCCAGCTCTGCTGTTTGAGTCCCGATGTCCGACCTCTCCACACTGCTCAATGGTAAGTCGGTACATCTTAGTGACCGATGTCTAACCACTCTTTGGTTGCTTAGCGCACGTGCCTCGCGAGGCACTGACCCACGCTACTCGCGGGACCCCGCTTACGTGGCCAACGATGCCCGAGGACTAGTCGGTACAAATTGAATTTGGTTGACTATGCTGTCAAACCAATTCAATAGGTTATTTTGAAAAAACAACCGACTGTTTTTTTAACTGTCTTAACATAATAATGTTAAGTTTGTTAAATCTACTTTAAATGATTTGAAACTGATTTGGTTTTACAATAAATGTTTTCAACTATTAATTGGAGTATAAATGTTCTGTTACACGCTCCTAGCATTAAGGTTACAAGATCAGTTTTTTAAATCAAGTTTTTTGCAAGATTGCTTAAGGCTTTGGATATTTCTCTAAGAGTGAAGTAGGATTTGTTGTGTACTTTGATTTGATTTGTACCAGGTGTTATCAATCCTATTTCTTCTTGATTTGTAATTTTGTAAGTACTGGTGTTCATAGAGTCAAAGGGTGTTCTGATCTGTGGTGTGTTTGTGGTGTGCCAAAGGAAGTGTGTGTTCTTGAGGGGATCAAGATCACTTCTTTGGTGGTTGTGTGTTTGTAATTTGGTTTTTGATTACTTAGTGGATACCTAGAGGTTTCTGGGAACTGGATGTAGCTTTTGGTATAAGAGTGAACCAGTATAAAATAGCTTGTGTGATTCTTTCTCTCCCTTAATTCTTGTATATTTGTTTTTAGTTGTTTTTACACTTTGCTGATAAAAACAACCGTTTGAATCGCAGAAACAACCAGTTGAATTTATGAAATTCAACTAAAATTGTTTTCTATCTTGTGTTCTTTGATTCCTTTGGCTGTGATTCTTCTTTGACTTTCTTCATACCTTCAAAACTTTCGAAAAACGTTTGAAAACAATTCTCCCCCGTCTTGTTTAAGGTCTTCAATATTAACAATTGGCATCAAGAGTTAGGTTCTTGAAAGATATTCTAGTTGATCAAAATTTCTTAATTGATGGCTGATAAACTACCTTTTGGGGAAGGTACTTCTATAAATAGACCACCACTGTTGTGTTGTGCGAACTGTTAGAATATATGGCCTTAAACGAGAGGGGGGTGAATTTTTTAAGAAAGATTTTAGTAAACTTTTAACCTTAGAATAAAAATTCTTCAAAAGAACCTTGATTAAGGATTCAGTTTTTCAAACAAACAGCAAAAGCACAAAGCTGGAAAAACAATCGGTTGTTTTAGCGAAACAATCGGTTGTTTATACCAGTTTCAAAATGACAAAAACTGAATTTAAAGAGATAGGGATAGAGAAATTGTACACAGTTGTTTATACTGGTTCACTCTAGTCTTGGTTTAGAGCTACATCCAGTCTTCTCAGAACCCTGAGGAAATCCACTAAGTAATCACACCTTGATCACTTACACAACAACCAAGAGAATGACCTTGAACACCTCAAGAAACACACTCTCCTTGGACAACGCTAAGATTGCTGATCTTGAACACCTCAAGAACACACAGCCAATCTCAGCAAACACAGAAACAAATTGTTCAACAGATTACAAAGATTACACTTGTTACAGATGAATATCTGAAATCAATACAA
>Ga0123342_1002280_pt1 | contig 31903 bp, 11 predicted proteins | sample Turbeawhitnodule_FD_89960 | JGI IMG/M metagenome (GOLD analysis project Ga0123342, IMG submission 89960) | Root nodule microbial communities of legume samples collected from Mexico - Turtle bean Mexico white nodule | ecosystem: Host-associated > Plants > Roots > Nodule | place: Mexico: Nepantla... | reverse complement strand
TCCGGATAAAAAATTTCAGAATTCAAAAATATGTTCCGAAAATTGAAATCTAAAATATTTCACATAAAAGATTCAAAAATAAATTTTCCCATTTTTGTGTAAGGTTATTTTCGTCATTTAGGATGAGTATTTTTGTCATTTTCTAGAGCTGATTGGGTGTATACTGAAATTGATATGGTGGAGGGAGAAATTGCCTTATAGGGATAGTCACTAAATCAATTTGGGTTCAGTGTTTAGTGTTTAAATAACACGATTTACATGGGTAAGTTTTTGCTAATTAGGAATCTGTTTCACAGTTTAGGTTGTTCAGGATCTAGAGAGGGAGTTGAAGCCCACAGTTATTCACGTAATCGAAGCCCACAGTTATTCTCGTAATCGAAGCCCACAGTTATTCTCGTAATCGAAGCCCACAGTTATTCTCGTAATCGAAGCCCAACCCGAGTGTAAAGGGATGGCTAGGGTTTTATAATATAAAAACGCACTATCATTCTCTTTTTAATTAAAGGAGTGTTCCAAAAAAGATGTGTGTAATTTAGCAAAATCTATGTATTGTTTAGCTATTTATAAAGCTTTCTTAAAATGCTTCACTGCTCTTTACTTAGGTCATTATTACATAATGTAGTTTGATATTATAAATTACTTTTAAATTTAAGAAATATGTTAAAACAATGTTTTTGGGTTTTTTTTTTTTCAAAAACTATAATACTTGCTATAATTTTTTTTAATACTCTGAATAAAAAAATTACGTTTTGAAAAAACATAAATAAATAGACCGTTGATAAACCGTTAATATTAGATAGAGATTATGAGATTAAACTCTTGCAAGACAAAATATAACAATCATGAACATAGAGTTGTTTACTGTGTTCCTAATATCAATATGTTTGCAAGTATGTGTTATAATGTCACTATTTTAAAAGGTACAAAGCTCCAACATTATTAGTTTATTCTCTTTTAAAGGATTTATATATAAAAAATCTTTCATGCTTTATAACATAATTTGATTCTTTATTAAACTTTCCGCTTTCCATGTTTTTGTTTTTTTTTTTTTAAAGTATGTAACTTATTTGAAGGTTTTTTATTTATATATCTCGTGTGTAGTTTAACCTTTTCTTCACCAACTACTGAGTTACAAGGGATTTTGAATAAGTATATTTCTAGGATGTTTGTTTTTATCTTTTTGCTTTTTATAAGGATTTAACTTAAAATTTCTGCATAATTCTACATTTGGTGTGATTACTTGAGTGAATTAATAACATGTATACACAAAAAAATCCTTACAAATGAAGATGGTTAGACTAGAAGATGACATTTTCTCTATCAGGTCAACAACATATACTCTATTATATAATCGTACTATTATTTGAAAACATTAAAAAAATTATAGAATGTGAAGGTTCTTTCCAGTTCTCAAATCCTTACAGGAAGGGTGTTACTTAATAAAATACTTATGAGACTTAATTTAGGTAGGGGAAAGGTTGACATTAGTAGTACATTATACTCGTTATGCCAACATATTGAAGAATAGACTCAACATTTATTTTTGATATGCAAGGTAACTTTTTTAGTCTCAAACACATGTTGTAGTTGGGTGGAAATCCAATTTCTACAACATAATAACATGTGTAGTTATTTTGAGCAATTTTAGCTTCTTTATATGAATCATAAGCAAAATCTAGTTTAAAAAGGAGTAGTAATAACAATTATTCAAGATTGTTTTTGTGTGTATTGTGTTTTGTCCTTTTTGACTGAAGATTGGATATAAGGATTTTTATAAGATTTTATGAGGGTTGCTGAATTATTTTGATTTGGCCTATCCTCTTCTTTTATGTATCTTTTATGATTAGTTTACTGTTTTGTAGAGTCTGATGGTATTCAACAGGTTCACTTGGTAATTTTATGTATAAGGATTGGAACATTATGAATTGTATTTTTTTTTCTTTACTCGTAAAAAATAATTATTTGAAATATATAATACCATAGAAATAAAATATTTAAAGATAGAAGGATAGAAGAGGAATAATTCTTTCATACGGTTTAGAAAAACAAATTGGTTGTTGTTAGTTTTTCTATATTGATTGGTTTTTGTGTCCAATACAGTGGCTTAAATCAATCAAGTAGTTATCACTTTTATGTGAAGCAGTTTTCCAGGAGTATTGTACCAATTTCTCTGTACTCTTAATCTCTGGAATGTAACTCTGTATTTAGTCTTATAATTCAACAAGCTATCAATTGAGTTTTCAATTCACATACTAATATATGCTAGTAGCTTGGTCAAAGTTGAGAAAGACTGTTGTATATGTTTTTGTAGGAAACTGACGTAAAGAACAATATGCGAGGTCAACAATACCAATCAGAACCATAATTTAGTTACATTCTTCAATTCAAGTATCGCCTAGCAGGTGTCACATATATTGTGAAAGGAAATATTTCGGAACTTTGGCGAGAACATAAGCTTTGTTGGCCTTCATATCAAAACTGGCCAGCTTTGACTCATTATTCTTCTTTTTATGGAGTCTTCTTTGCGCTTTGGTGGCCTAAAACGTGTTAGTAACATGGTGCTTTGCAAATCTGCAGAGAACCTTTTAACAACAGGGTTAACAATTTACTCGAATATGTGGCAGCACAAAACAAATGGGTATATAATCCAGCTACTCCTGTCATTATGGGTGTTTTCATTTAGGCTGAGACTGATCTATGATCTGTTCTAGAAATAAAATAATTTTTTGTACAAGTAGATTAGGACTTTTTTTTAGGTTGCAGGACTTTAAGAAGTTGTTTCACACAAAATATAGGTACTTGCTATTAAATGTCAAAATCACACTGTTTAAGGAAACATTAATAAATTTTCACTGGTAATCATTGAGCTATGTTGAATGTTACCCAATTTTGAGCAGCATGCTGAAGCAGTATTGGGGTAAGTTCGTGTTGAGTACTTCATGCAATGTACAGTACAAAGGACAACAACATTATATACTCAAAGTGTTGCTGTTGGAACTTTAGCATCACCCTACTCAAAGATATTGCTCACCATGTTCAAGCTTAATTGGCCATCAATACAAATTCTGAACCTTAATCCTGGTGTTTCATATATTCATCATATTAATATAATTAGGTTGTCTCAAAACCATGATGTATCCATCCGTTTTTATTGATCACTTAAAAAAAATTCAGAAGATTTATGATATATATTTCTTTCTTCCCCAAACGTATTTTCACTATTACTAATAAACTAACCCATTTTTTTGTCTGTTTTTTTCTTATTGTTTGTATATATTTCAATAATACGGGGTAGCAGCTGGCAGTGCAATGTGGCAAATGAAAAAAAACGTAATAGTAGGTTGGAAGGGAACGTGTGATCCAGATTGTTGAGGATTCAACCAACTTTAACTGGTTCAGGGTTGGGGTGTTAGAGTCACTGAATCATTGCATGTAAGTCCAATCTATTAGAAATCCATATAGAAAAACCATTACAATCATTCACGACAGTTAAAAGTTATTAGAACATCACACTATCCCTGTCCCAACTTTCACAAGGGACCTGCTATGTTGCTAATTTGGGACACAAAACGATGAAGCAAAGACATTATCGATAAATAATAAAAGAACGTTCCAAAAAGAAACATCAGAGTGAAGACGATGGTGGCCAAGTGGTCGTTTTCCAAAATGAATCGTGTCTCCCAAAAGCAACTTCTACAATGAATCCTAGACTTGACTTTCAAACTTCAATTTCACGGTATTCTATTATTAACATTTAACAATTTGTTTCATCAATTAAAATGTTAAAACAATACTTGATCAATCCCCGCTGACAAAAACCAACCAACCATACTCCAAAAGTATCACATGATCAAGAAATAAATTTATTTTCTTTAAACGTTGTTTTGTTAATGACACAAAGATAAAGTTTATTTAAGAGGAACAATGGAATGCAAAGTATTTGAAACATAATAATAATCTGACTCTATAGTAAACAGTCATCTGTTGATGCCTGAGATTAAAGACAACATAAGAAAATTTTAGATTATCGATCTTTAATAGGAAACAATATTTATTATAAAATTATATTAATAATAAGGTGAAATATAGATAGAAAGAAGATTTTAGTATATATGAGGATAAAAAAAAGAAAAGAAATAACATATTAAATTAAAAATACACTTATTCTTTCAAACTTTTTACATTAGATACACTTACTTCATAATTAATAAATTAATATTTTAATTATATTTAATTATTTATAATTATATCAATTACTCATATATTATATTAATGAAAGAGTATTTTTAGTTCATTTAATATTTTCATTTACTCACTATTTAAATGTTATTATATAATTATATTTTTATTGATTTTTTTCAAATAAATATCCACACCACTTTTATTATTTGAAGTCGACAATCCTTAAAATCTAATCGGTCAAATCCAATAAATTTAGATTCACCATCTTAAACTTATTCGTTTTCGAATAATAAGCAAGTCAAGTATAATGTGTTGGTTTTTTTTCACTGGAATGAAACTTTTTTTTTATAGTGTAAACAAGAGATCGCCGTTACTACATACAATAATTGTTCTTTTACTGCATTATATATATATATATATATATATATATATATATATATTACTTCAAATTTTACAAATATTATTAATTTAAAATAGCTTTCACTGTTTTAGATTAATTTCTCATGTATAACAAAAATTATTGAATTAAAAATAGAGTATTTTTATTTAATTTTTTCAGTCTTTTTTATATTATAAATTTTTGAATTAAAATGTTATGTAATTAAACATTACTATTACTGTTACTACTATTATACATAACATGAAATTGTATTAAATTAAAATTAGGATGGATAATAAACTATAAAAGAGTGCGTTTGATTGTGGGGGTGCATTTAAGTAACTTTTTAAAGTTGTTATGTTGGAGAAAAAAATTGACAGTTAGATAAAATAAAAAAAAAGCTACATATTATCTTAGAAATTTGAAAAATATCTAATATTAAGTTTCATTTGAGATAACCAAAGATTTTGGGCATTGGAGTGCAAAGGAAACACCGTTGCTACTTTTTACTGTTCAAAGGCACTAAATTTTAAAATATTAGCAATAATTTTTTTTAATCATATACTAATTTTTATTTATTTAATATTTAAATAATTATACATTAATAACATCTTACTTTAGGTTTTTACGTACTTTTTATAATATCATATTATTTTTGTTAGCTGTAAGGAATTCAAGTATATCTTTTTCTGATACATACTTAACTAAATTAAATATTATTTTAAAAATTAAAAAGTTATTAATATCTAAATTAATTTGTGAAATGAGAGGAGAGATAGTGAATTAGAAAAGATGTGTAACGTTGTTTAGATTGATGGATGATAGAGTGAATTTGTGAGGATGATTTACTTAAATTTGTGAGTGATGTTATGAGAGAATTTATAAATTATTTTAAAAGTGTAAAATGTAAGTTTAAAAATTTATCCTTGTTATTAGAAAATATTTTAATAATAGATTATGGTATAACTTTTTTTTAGGTTTGAATTAATTATTTTTTTCTAATATATAATATTCATAATTACTCTTATTTTGTAATATAAAATAATTTTCTATTAAATTCAAATAAATTTATTAAATATATTAACATTTATGAAAATAATATTTATTATTATATACATTTGTTATTTTATATAACTATATATATTTTGTTGATATTATAATTTTATTTTATTATTTATAATTATATGTTGTTATTAATAATATAATAAATATTTTTAAAATTATTAAAATTTAATTGATATTTAATTTTATATATTGTATATATATAACTACATTATAATAGTTATATTTATGAAATGATCAATATCATTTACGGGACATCCCTTATAATTTTTACTTATGTGAGAGGAAAGGTCCAAACAAGAGATCCTCCCACTCACTCATCCACAATATTTATTTTGATGTATTCTTATTTTATGCAAAGAACATAGACAATATTATTTTTACATGATGATCATTGATGCTATTTTTTAAAAAATATATCATAAGTTTTTCATATATCTTAAATTATTCATATTAAATAAATTCATCCGCAACCACAACTTGTCTGAATTTTTTATTTTTTTTTCATAGTTAGATAATGTAAATATTAAGATATGAGGGAAATTAATATTTTTTTTCTTTATAATAGTTTTCCACATTCTCTTCTTTATATTATTCGATGTGAGACTTTGTAAATATCCACTTAAGAAAAATTGTATTTTCATTATTATTGGTGAAACCTTTGTAAATATCCACTTAAAAATAATTTTATTTTCATTATTTCAATGTAAGACCTTCGTATATTCATCTAAAATAGACAAGTAGAACAAGTGAATGTTCGACAAAAGAGAATTATGTAAAATGATATTAATAAATAATCATTAATTTTAGTTTGTAAAGAATGACTTAATGTAAATTTGTAGGTATGTAAAACGAGATATAGAATATTGATAATTCTACAACACTAAAAGTGGAAGCAATAAGGATATTGAAATATTTTTAAGAGAATACAAAGAAAAAGAAGATGACTCATAAGCTTAACTGGTAAATACAAATATAAAATTATGTTAAAAAATATTAACTCACTTATACTAATCAATAAGAACATTTAATAAATGTAGAAGAGTTAGAGAAATAAGATGAACAACAATATCTATAACAAAGATAATGTTTTTTTTTTCTTCCGTAAGGGATATGTCTTGCCAATATAGTCAAAATCAAGAAAAGAACTTAAGATAAGGAATGTTGTACAAACTTTGATGAATGTATAGAGTTACAAAGATGAAGAAAACTTGTTTTTATGTACGTGTGTCGGTTTAATGTAGAACATTTGACACCAAAACTATAACTCAACATGTAATTTTTACAAGGAGGAAAAAAAAAAAAACTTAAGTTATGGCGAAACCACTAAAGTTCCATAATTATCTATTGAATTTTATGGGGAAACCATTCGAATCCCATAACTATTTTTGTAATAGTTTCTTACCATTTTCTTGTTCATAATATTCAATTCGAGACTTTTACAAATACTACTTAATAAGAACCGTATTTAACTATAAATTAACAAGTGGGACAAATAGAACTTTGCAAAAGAAGAATCATTGAGTTGTACTCAAATTAACTCATCAATTTGTAGTAGTTTCCCATTTTTTCATACTAATCGATGTGGAACTTTCATTGAACAAAATGACAAGTGATACAAGTACCCGGTGAAAAACTCACTTCATATATTAGTCTACTACTTTATATAAATGTTCAAGATACTGAGTTCTCTATATTTATTTTTTCAAATGTTCTTTTGATTATGTTTTTTTATCGGCAAAATAATAAAATAAATTAAAAAAAAACACATGTGTTCCAATACAAAAGATCACATAGTTTAATAAGTTGTAGTTCCCTGCACCCAATTACATCTAGCTAAATAATGGGTTTGACTCCTATCTGTCACACAAATACGTTAGCAACACTGGAAATACTATAACAGGGAGCATTGATACAAAAACATTTAACACATTTAGTCATATATTTCTGTCCTACAAAACAGTTGAACTCTAAGTCCACCATTCCTCAATATCTTGTTTACAAGATTGTTGCCCCTGAGACTTTAGACCTTGAACTTAAGAGATTAAGTTACTCATCTTGTTATGGTTAAGTGTCTAACTAGCAACCAATGACACCAAGCATACTTATCTCTTGGCCTGCAAAAAGAGTAAATCCCCCTATACTTTGGGAGATATTATCATTACGCAAAAAAAAACAAAAACTTTGATGATGCCAATTAATCCCTCATATATAGTTGTCTACTACCTAATCACATAAACATTCCTTTGAACACCGTCTGAATATAAAAACTTAGCATTAAGCATTTTATTTGATATCAAAACTCATGTTTTCAGTTGTCCATACAAAAAAAACTTATACATTATATACTTTTCCTTGAGTAAAAATAAGCATGTTTTTTGGTTCAAAATCATGCTCACAATAGCTACCCAAACACTCTTTCAAATTTTATTTTGTTTCTCATTCAAATCCATCAATTTAAAATTTAGAAAATGTTATAAGAGATCATTACGGTGAACACATTGACTTTCAACCCAATTATCACACATACATCACATGAAATAAGATACCTTACATGTTAGCAGATATGAAACGGTTTCCTCTATGTACCCGTTCTCTTGATTATGTGAAGTTCATATCTTTTTGCATTCTTTAGTTTCTTATTTCAGAATTAAGTACAAATATGAAATATTGTATTTTCAATTAAATAAAATATTTTGTATTTAAAAGCTTTTTTTTACATAAAATAAGAGCTTATATAAAAATAAATCTTTTTTTTTAAAAAAAACTAGGTTATAATGCAGTTTATATGATTAGTTTGTTGAATCAAGATTTGTTCTCAGTAAAAAAAATATTAAAATATGTAAGGTTTAGCTTCTACGTATTTGCTTCTAAAAAAATATTTTTGTAAAAAAAACATAAAAGTGTTTCCTTACGAAATTGATTATTGCCTTTGAATTTTAGAAATTGTCGGCAAAAAGAAACAACCCAGAATTGATGATTGTTTTATATTTGAATAAATTAGAATATATATTTTGGAATTAAAAGAGTACTGGAGAAGTTTAGTTTCCGGAGAGGATGATAAGGATGAGTGTTTTTTTATCCTAAGAATGCATGATGAGATTTATTTATTTGTTGATTGATAGGAAAAAAGAATAGAGAGTGATTGTGTATGAATGTGCATTTGGGCAACTTTCTTGTTCCGTGGTTACAAAGTGGCAGAGCATTTGGAACTGGGAATGGACAAGTCGCTGTCTCAAACCAAACTACGATTGACCGCAGCAGCGATTTCTGATTCCACTTCCCATCGTAATGTTATCATGATTACGCATTCCTAATCAAAATATTATCATGAAACAAATACATGCATCATCGGATTCTCTGTAAATAGAGAGAAAACATAAAATATTAATAAACAATGAGTAATTAAGTGGAAGGTGAAGAATAGTTAAGCCTAAAAAGAGTAGAATATAGGAGCATGATGATGCAGGTAAGGAATCTGCGATGGACTAGACCACGAGTGAAGGCCCACATGAGGTGGGCGATTACTGGTCCACGTCATCAACGTTGGAATGATTCAGTCACCTGGTTGGAAAACCGAGCATCGCATGTTACTATGTGAGAGAATCACGCCCATAATAGCCAAGACAGCAAAACGTGAACACATTCAAAGGTGTAATCCTAGTTAGCATCCACGTGGCGGATTTGTATTGGTGGAAGGCTATCAAATCATACGAAATGGAACAACTTACGTTGAGGATGTGTGGCGTCCATTCTAGAGTGGGGACTCTCCACCGCCCCTAAACTTTTTCACCTAAAATTTGTCGCTTTACAGCCAATTCCTTCTAGCTTTTTTTCTTGTGGTAAATATCACAAACACTTCTCCACACACTACTTTGGTACATCGACTTGTGTGGTGCTACTTTCAAAACCTATTTCGGATTGCAATTACATTAGTGTTTCTCTTTGATACTACAAAAAAACGGTAGAATGTCGGAATGATGATTTAATGTATGAGAGTTGCGATTACTTTATTACATGGTGGGAACAGGTAATTGGAGAAGGAAATACTTGAGCTTACGTTCAGAATTGGAATTGATATTATTATCTTGCTACTATATATGAGCATAATTATTGTGAAGATTCATCCACGATGGTGTTTTTTTTATATATATATAATTTGAAGAGCAGCATGATGGTGTCTTAAAAAGAAGGTAATTTTGTATTGTGAAGTGATGGAGGGAATGAGGTGAAGCAAATGCAGAGAAGGGATTTGTTAGTGACGTGGGAGATGAAAGAGGTGGAAAGCATAGGAAGTGGGGCCATGTGAAATTTTAATCTTTTTGAAAGAGGGATTCCCAAGGCTATTAGCAGTGGAAATGGGCCGATTCAGGGAACCAAAAGTTGTCCACGCAATTAACTTCTTCTTTCTGTTGTTGTTTTTTATTTTCTATTTTTTCCCACCTGGCTCCACCATTTCCATTTGGATTTTGGAGGTTAATGATGCCAATTCATCATGGGTCCCACATCGACCACCGCCCTATTTCCCTTTGTTGCCTTTTCATTGCCCATTTTTCCAAATGTCCTTTTCAAGTTTTGCTTCATCCACACCAAAACTCTCTAACCTTAAAATTTTGGTTAAACAACTTACCTTGACCATAACAGGGAAAGCAAAAACACACCCTTCTTTTTAAAACTTCCTAATAGTACATGCCAGAGTTGCTAAGTACACACTAATTTATCTACATTTAATTAGCTCTACAATTAGAAAACAGCATTAACCAAGCCCCGATTTTGTTGGTGTATAGCCATGCTAATTATCTACAGAAGTGGAGTAATTGGGTACGGTTTCAATTAAAGGGCTTTCATGTGTTGTTCTTGTCTTTCTAAATTATTATATCTTTTCTTCATTTGTTTTCCATTATTTATGATTGCTCCATTTTGGGTGCCTAGCTGGCTAGCTTTCCGATCCAGGGAAAAGCTGGGTCCATTCTCAAGGGTAGAGACGTAGAGCACATATTTTAAGGTGTTACTATATTATTCTACAAAGAGAAAAAATATAAGTTAAATAAGTGGTATGATAATAATAGAAAAAAAAAAATTAGTAAAAAAGAATAGGTTGAAGTAATACAACTCCAAAACACATACAACCCCACCTGTGAAACGGGGTCTTTACAGTAGTCACCCCGTAAATATTTTGTGATCTGAGTAAAATATAAACGATATTAGTTAGATTCTTTAATAATGAATACATGACAGAAAATGCTACTTGGTTTTAAAATCTTTAATAATAACGTTTTTGTTCTGCGAGTTCTCTTACAGAAATTTAGTCCACTCAATTTAACATTTTTACTGTAAAATAATTTAAAAGAGAAATCTCGTTCTGAAATAACGATTAGGAATTACACTATATTTAGTAAAATGGACCATAAAAAAGAATGTTCTCACAGTTTCACTCAATTGCTATATATATTATACACGTATCAAATAAGAGGGGTGAGTCACTGTAAAATACATCTATTAGACAATTCATAATATTAATGTGAAATTTTTTGGTTAGTGTCAAACTATAATTTCTATAAAATAATTGTATCGTAAGGTGTGATCTACTTTTACAGTTTTTTTTATGTTATTTTGCAGAGATAATAGATAAACAATGAAAAGGAAAGACATTGACAACTGGGCATACTAGTAGTGTCTTTTATTTTGTGTCAGTGATATGAGCCATCTCTTTGATAAAGATTCTTCCAAGTGATCACACCGCACACAAAATCACACGCTCTTTCTCTCTTTGGAGTTGGGTCTACTGTTCATCACACTGCACCTCTATATAAACCTCTCTCACTTTGATCACCTCACTCACAATAACAAGCACTCTTTCTCTCTCTGTCTTCCTCGCTCGTTTACACACCCTCCAACCTTCAACTTTCAGCCTTTTTTAATCCCCCTCTCCTTTCCAAATGGCCAGTGTTGAGGTAATTCAAAGACACAGTTTCGTTGTTTATTGCCTCTATTGTTTTGTACATTCCTGTATTGCTCCACGTGTGTATCAGTAGTTTATATGGTTCCTACATGCACACGATGAAAATAAAAACTAAAATAATAACCGTTTCTTCACTTTCTTTTTTCTTGTGTTATTCACTCTATATCGATCAAAGAATCAGTTTGGTTTTTTATTACGTGCAAAGGTGCGATCTACCAAGTTATATATATATATATATACGTTGCACTTGCGATGGTAATTAATAGCTAGTCTTAATATAAAGCACCTTGATGTTAATTTCATTTTGGTTCTTCCCGATCTATCTTTCTTTTTGTTGCTGCGGTATTTGATAATCATCAATATGCAATCCATAAATTATAACTGCGATCGCCCACTTAAACTGTACGAGATTTGAAGGAATCAACATGTTTCATAGTTTTTTTAATCATTGATTTATTTTGATATATATGAATCACGAATTATTTTCCAGTTGACTGATATCTTTGAAATATTCATTGATGTGTGAAATTGGACTGCGATCAACAGTTCATGTGGACCTCGTTTTTTTTTCTGGTATAAAGATCACAGTTGAATGTATTATCGAAACAACATGACAGATCAATTTATTACGTAAGCTTTTTTTCTTGCCCATAACTAGACTATCATTAATTTCTTTAAAGCTCAATCCATCTAGCCCAACTAATTGTTGAAGCTAGTTAACACCCTCCAAACCAAGTTGAACATGTACGTTAAAATAAAAGGCAAATAATTATTTTGTATCACCAAGTTGACACTTTATAAGCCAGTCGATTAAACGATTAAAATTCATCTTATAACACGTTAAAGTAGTGATTATGTGATCTTTCACTGAGGTCTCTCCCATCAACTTTTTTGGTTTTTCCTGTTTCCAATCCACCTTCGTTAAGCTTGGCACAAGACTTTGTTAAAATAAAATTAGAAATGTCACAGGTTGCACAGCAAGTACCAGCAACAGTGCAAGATACTGAAGCAACAGAGGTAACCAAGACCCTGGAAGCAACCCCGGAACAAGTAGCCACTGAGGTTCCTGCCCCAGAACAACCAGCTGCCGAGGTTCCTGCCCCAGAACAACCAGCCGATGAGGTTCCTGCCCCAGAATCTACCACCGAAGAACCAAAGAAGGAAAGCGCCGAAGCAGCAGCAGAAACAACTACAGAAGAAACCCCAGATGGTACAACAACCGAAGTTCCAGTTGAAGTTGTGAGCGAAGAGAGAGAGACAAAGGAGACAGAGGAAGCGAAGGCAGAGGAAGAGAAGTCAGCAGAAGAGAAAACTGACGAAGTGAAAGAAGAGGCAACAGCAGAGGAGACCACTACTGAAACGGAAGCAGCAACCACAAAGGAAGAGAAACCCGCTGAGCCAGCGGAAGAGGTTGCTGTTGTTGAGAAAGCTGAAGCTTAGACCCATGGACTGTGTGAGTAAGAAAAGAAGTTTAAATGGTCCTACTTGTGGGGATCAGCTCTACCATTTTGCATGCCAAGTTGAAAAGCTTTCTCCTATTTTATTTCTTTAGCTTTATATTATTATTGTTATATTATATGATGGTTAAGTCTTCGGTTGTATGGAGTTGTATGGAGGGTATACCTACGTGTAAGCACGACACTTGGCCCCACATCAGCATGCTTGCCAAGGGATGACATCATAATTTTTACGAGTCGTGTGTTGAAGTGAGCTAAGCTGCTGGTGCGGGAGCACAGGAGTGATATTTATTGGCAGGGTTAAATGAGTTTGTGATGGTGTGTTACTGTGTTTCTTTAGGTTTGAATAAACTTTATAATTTATATTCTTGTTTTTAAACAATAATGTTTTCCTTTTTTAAACTGTCCTCGCCCACATTAAACTTTTAATATTGCAAAGTAATTCTATCTGAATGCATGTCTCTAATCAAATCGTGTTCTGCGCGGATACTAAATGAACATGAAGCAGTAGAGTTTACCTATTTATTAACAAAAAGTATGCAAGAGTTTTCTGCTTTGTAGACGACTCATGTTCCAAAATAACAGGTAGTTGGAAGGTAAATAATAATAAAAATGGACAGAAATAAATGGATATATATCAAATTATTTATATTATATATGTTCGTTAAGTTTTCTAATTACGTAATTAAATGTTTATTTAAAATCTTTATAATCCATATTTAATAGAGATTGTTTATTCTTTTAAAAAAAAATCATGTATTAACATTTGATTACGAAACTAGATGGTAAAGCTATGGAAAACTTATACAAATTTTACCCAATATATATTCTAAGACAATGAATTGGAGCTTTATGCCCTGTATCAAAATTAACTAAAAGTTGTTTCTTAATCAGAAAACAATTATTAATTGTGATATTATTTGAAAATTTATCATTAAGTACTAAAGGCCACAGTCTATACAAAATTTCATGTCTAATCTAACTTAAAAATATTCATTCCAAGATCTATCGATCAACAATACCAATGTATTAAATGTAATCATCAACTAGAAACAGTATATAACTAGATACGAATTTCAACTTATAAGATAATTTATAATATTATATTTAAAATTCAAAATATTTTTGATGGTATAAACACTTGCCATTGCAGTGCATCCAGAATTGATATGAGAAACATGACTGGAGAGACTTTTTAGTTTATCATTTTGAGATCAATAATCCTATTCTACCCTATAATATGTACAAGATCGAGAACCTATATTTCTTTAATATGCAGTCAAACCGTTAGTACTCATTGTTGGTGTATTTAACTAATACCAAAACTACAAGCAATGTGTTCTTGAGTGATGACTCCAAAGTGATCTTGCATAACAGCAATAGATGGATACTTAGGTAAAAACAGCTGGTAAAAACATGTGTGAGATGAGGGCAGGCGATTGCTAGATTCTGCAGTCTTGCAAATGAATAGAGGGGAAGACAAACCACAGAATCCTTCAACTGGTAAATATTTCACAGATGTCCAAAAGAAAATCAGAATCCTCCTTTGTTGTGCTGACATTCTCCTAACAATCTGCCAAGTTTTTTTCCCCAAAAATATTATATTAAAAATTAACAACACAGCATCTCTAATCAAACCTCGAAATGATGATTTATTTGAAATGCTTCCAAAGAAAACAAGATCCCAATTAAATAATACTAATAGATAGTAAATAGTAACAAGAAAGAACTTGTTAATAAGATTTTTTGCATCTCGAAAACTGTGAAACTACATTCAAGCCTTTTGGATGAACTCACCATTGCATAACAAGATTCTGTAATTCAACTTCAAAAAAGTTTATTCATATTAATGGGAAACTATGTGCTATGTGAATAAGTGCTCAAACTGATGATAATCGGTAACATAATTTTATTAGTCAGGTTTCAGCAGAGGAAAAATATGTTGTATACTAAAGTATCCAAATTATAATTCTTGATTCATAACAAAAAAAAAAAAATTGGAGACATGACTGAATTTATGGGGGGACATTTGTACATCAAATGCTGAAACTACCAGGATGTGCTGATGAAAGAAATAATTTAAATAAACACGGATGAGAGCTCTAACATGATTGATGATCAGTTAGAAAAGTAGACTTCAATAGTGGCTTTAAGATGTAACAAAGCAAACAATGCCTTGGTGGAAAGGGGGATGATAGCTTTATAAATAGCCAAGACAGTGATGGTGTTCCAAGAAGCAGTAAGGCAATAAAGCCCTTTTTGCTACACTGGACAAAATGGAAACAGAGACTGACATATGGGACAGCCATGCAGTATATAACTGCGGCCCAAAAAAGGCACTCCTGCTTATAAAAACAAAATCATATTAGGGGAAATTGATTTAATATGTTCTTGAATGTGAAAATAAGTGTTGTAAAATAATATTAGCAAAGGAATCTGCAAAAAGGAAGAACAAGAGAAAAATATACTGTGAAAAGAAAAAACAAGGGAAGGCCAGTAACCAACACACCTCCCAAAACCAAGATATCTGACAATCAGACTCTTTATAGCCCTTGTACATGGTATGTGCCTTCCAATCTTCAATAGAGATTGTATTTTCACTCCCATGCAGCATCCAATCAAGATCTTCAAGCTCTAAACATTGGAAGAACTGTTTAAGCTTTGAGCTGGAAAGAATATCAGCAAAACCCTGGGCAAAATTTGACACCTGCTCAGATATGGATGTTACAAAACAATTCTGTATGAGAAGATCAACATAGTGCTCCCTGTTCTGACTATTCAATAAAATGTTTTTCCCATTAGGACATAGCTCAACAACTTTCCTGCATCCTAATTCCTCCAACTCTCTAACAAATGTCAGTCCTAATGCATCCGTATCAATGAAATCAGCATCCATCTCCAATATTTGCTTGCAGCTTCTGTACAAGCAAGGATCTGTATCCCGTATATCTTCTAAGGTAACACGAAGTCCAGCCAATTGTAAGAAAAATACACGATCAAAAACAATACCAACTTGCACCTTTTTCAACAAAGCCAATGCAATAATTCGACCAGCAAACCTAAAGTATTCAAGGTGCCGAGGATGTACCTTAGATGCTGCAGTTAAGTAGACAAAGAATAAACTAAACATGATTGAGCAAAAGATCTCTGACAATATCTAGTAATAAAGATATATAGCAAAACACATCAATACTCAACACTGACTAAGCAACTACCTAGTATTAACTAATGGGAACTCAAGCTTATTATTAGAGACAAAATGCTAATTATTGGAATTTGGACATGTTACACAATGTGGAATATGGGTATTGATGAAAAGGTCAACAGTTTAGTTTATCCCATTTCGATTGCCTGATGGTTTGATATGTTTTCCTAGAGTGAAAAATCAGAATTTAGCTTGTCTAACATGATAAGATGTGTAAAAATGACAAAACTATGGTCTATCTCCCACTGATTTAAAGTGGATCACGTTTACAAAATGTTTTGGTTAAAATTATTGACCTGACTTACACATCTCACTTTAGATCAGCCAAAATCAACAAAAAAAATAGAATGAAGATGGCATCAATGTGGGAAAGAAAACGGCACTTTCCAGGTGAAAATGACACTCTGGCATAGCAAACCACTGAGAAAGATAAAAAAGGATAGGATCATGTTATAACTAACGCATAATAGTGATTGCTCAATAGCAGATATCACAAGCAGTCAGTAAATGGACAAATACATTACAAGTGATTACGATCATTCAATTGCTAGTAACCTTCAATTGATCAAATCTGAACTGTTTAGCTGTTTTGGCGGTGTCCCATGTGAAAGAAACAAAAAAAATTACTACACGTTGGAGCCCCTTAAAAAAGATAGAGATTAGCCTATAAACTTTACATGCCAGAGGAACTATTGCTAATTGATAGACAAATAAGACCTATTCTCAACTAAACTATGTGGGCATACCCCCAAGTTTGTCATCCTTCAGGCAGTCAAGAGCTAGAACTTCGTTTCCACAATTTTTTTATTGCGTTTAAGCTATAACCCATTTATAAATAAGTAGGCTTTGTTTTAGCTCTGCGCCTCCCTTATTTAAAGGTTTTAAACACTAAACACTTGCTCAACATATTTAAGAAAAATTGTCACTAGAATTTGGATAAAAAGAGAAAAAGACATAAATTTAGTTTCCAGATAAAACTTACCAGAATTTGGATAAAATCTCCTGCCGTCATTCGGGCAAGCCACAAAAAGAACACGTCGTGGATCAAATATTCTTCGACACACCAGAGCAAACCACTCCCGCAACACACCCGGTCCTGTAGCTTCCTCATTTTTGAATTCTATAAACAGACCAGAACGGAGTGACTCCGGGTTCGCTCGTCTTATGTACTCAAAAGACTCCACCAGTACCTGAGACCTGTCAATAAGCATCTCATGAAACATGTCAAAGTCTTCGTTTGCAGTAGGGAACAGCATCATCGCCAAATGCCTCCTACACTCAAAATTGGTCACACTCTTGTTATCAAGAACCCATCGATGATCACCATCTCTCCTCACAAACCCAACAACAAGCGCAGACAGCATATTCTTATGAAACCTCAAAACTGTCCAAAACATTTCCTCCGCATCATCAAAGACCTTAGAAGTATCATACAAATCCTTCAAGATACTAAGATATTCAGACCATGAGGGACAGAGAACAAAATCCCTCCAACCAGATTCCTTGCCCGCCAAGCATACCGCCATGCAGCGAAAACACTCATCCATTTTGCTCAACAGCCGAACAAACACAAGCCGAAGATAATCAACTTCTTCCGCAAGCAACTGATCATCCTCCTTCTCCACACTACATTTTCCATCATCACCAATCACAAAACCCCCCAACAATTGCTTCTGAAGAATAATTGCATTCCTCAAAGGGGCCAAGAATATTGTCAAATCCGAAACCTCTTCTGACGAAGGCGTCGTGATGGTACTCCAACACCGTTTATTATTATCCAAGCCCACTAACAAGGCATCCACAAGCTCAGGAACAAAGGAAAAAACATCGTGAAGCGAAACCCTCCTTTCCACACTCCCAAAATCATAGGAAACCCCAATTGTATTCAACAAAAGCCCCAAAGTTTTTCTACACGAAAGGTACAAATGATCATGGCCTCCACGCCCAAACTGTCTAAGCTGCTTGCAAAACTCCATCACCGCACCAGTGGAAACACTCTGCCAATTCTTCGCGCGCGCGCAACTCATGAAATTGGTTATGCAAGACTCGGCAAGTTGCCTGGTACCCGATCCAGGTGGCGAGTGGTAGAACGAGGCCAGCATTGCGGGGGCATTAGAGACCGCGAAGAGCTCCACGAAACCGGGGAGGCTGAAGTGGCGCGTGGAGACAGCCTTCACGGTCTTCAAGGCCTCACACGCGCTCCGCGTGTTGCTGGAGGCGTGCGCGAGCAGGGAGAGCAGATAGTCGACAGTGCGCGACGCCGCGGGGTACAATCCGCTGCGCAAGTGACCAACGATGTTGAGATTGGAATCGTTCTCGATGCCGCACTCTACCAGAGCCTTCTCCAATTGAAGCTGTTTTCCCTTGTATATCACTCTCAGTTCTCTCAGCGGCATTCCCGTCACCCACGCGATCTTCACAAGGACAGATTTCACTGTTTCTTCCGGGTAACCGGTCATCACTATGCTGGGCCCCGTCGACACCGTGCGGACGAAGAACTGAAACGGACACCGCAACGGATTCTCGGAGCCTTCTTCTGCGCCAGACATTTACGGCCCGCCGGAAAGTGATCGGTGGTTATTGACGGCCGTTACTGCGGTTAAAGAAAACGTTAAAGTCCGTCACCGCTTCTTGACTGTAATCTTCATGTGGATTTTACTTGTATAATACTAATAACCAGTATATTTACTTCCTTCATTAATTAAGGAAAATCATTATTTTTTACAGTGAATTAAAGTATTTAATTTCTTCAAGCTTTTTTCACCACTCAAAAAAATCACACGCCATAGTAAATATTTACCAAGTGTTGTGACGTTTAAAACCATTATGGTAAAAAAATACTAAGGTTAGTGCTCCCAATAATGCTGAATTATTCCTCTCTTGTGATGAAATAAGACTCAGTATATTTATTTTAAAAAAAACAACTTTTATATACAGTTTCCATTATTAAAAGATAAAAATTATAAGAAAATATGAAGAGATAAAAATTTAAAAATAATTATTATAGTAAAATTTGATAAGTTACTACTATAAAAAAAAACCAAATACTCTTTCATAATAATAAAATAAGATTTTACTGAAATACGTATTTATATTTAATTAATGCAGGCGAAAAAGCTAATATTTAGTGAAAAAGTTAATTAGGTTAAGAAGTCGTTAATTATTATATACAAAATCAATGTTTATTATTTTATTATACATATTATATATTTTAATTTTTTATTATACAAAATTTTCTACAAATTATTACCAAATAACTGTAAACAACTGATCAGAGAGTATATTTTTCTAGAATTTTGAACATTTAAAAACTTATTAAATAAAAAAATTACTAAAAAATAAAACAATTTTTCTATACTGTAAAAGAAGAAAAAGCAAATAATAAATACCTCTTGGGAAGAAACATCTTCAAGCTATCTCACACCTCATTCCTTGTCAGCAATAAGAATTTTCTAATACAAATACAAATATAAATTATGTAAGAAGAAAAAGAAATTCTTTAACTAGAAGAAAACTTAACATAAGAATATGTAAATTTCAAAATTTGGAAAAATAAATATTTTATTTTTTATACATATAAGGATGTTTTTCTATATATAGTCAAGTCATGAGAAAAACAAAAGAAACTCATTCAATGTGGGACTAAGTTATAAAAAAAACTTATTTTCAAATATTTTTATATATATAAGGAGAGAGAAAAAAAAGAGTATTTTTTTATTGTTTTGTAACCTTAACCTATTTTAGATATATTATATATCATACCTATTTAGAAATTATCTATAATCATAATTTAGATATAAATATTTATTTTTAGTTTCTAAAATATAACAACTAATTTTTGTTTTCTTAAATTAGTTTTTATTTAATAATTTTTTAGTAGTGTTCATTTTAATATTTATAGGTTCAAATACTACAAGAAAATCATGAAATAGAAACCAATTTTAGAGACAAAAAATAATCAGTTGCTATAGTGACTAAATTAGAGATCATTTTAGAGACTAAAAAAATGTTGGTTTCTAAATTAGTTTTTATTATTGTTAAATAGTTTCTAAATTAATATTTAATTAGCTACCCATTATTTATATTTTAAATTTGGTAACTAAAATTTTGGTAGCTAATTAGATACCAATTTAGAAACCATTTAATAATAATAAAAACTAATTTAAAAAAAAATAGTCTATAAAATAAAATGTCTCTAATTTAGATTTTTTTATCTAAAATTGATTTATATTTAATATTTTCTTACAGTGAATAGATAATTCTGATGCTTCTAAATAGTTTTCCTACCATGCATTAAGTCAACAACTCTTAAATATTGTTCTCTATTAATGTTTAAACGTCTTAAAAAATATTTCATTTATTACGTTCAAATAAATAATTAATATTAATTTAAAATATAAGTTGTTGAAACATTTATTTTCCTTTCCAAAGTCATGGATAAAAATGATATTTTAATATAATATATTTATTGTGTTCAGATAAACAATTAATACCATTTTTTAATTTTATCATAAGTTTATGTGTCTCTACAATTTTTTAAATATATTAATATTGTAATAGTCTAATTCATTATAAACTTATGTTTAAATATATTCTCATAATTTAATAAATATTTTCATTAACATAAGTTTATAATAATATATTTAAAAAATACATATACTTATAAGTTTATAATGAATTAGAATATACTTTAAGAAAATTGTAAGATCTAGAAAATAACTTTAGAGTAGAAGTGGTATATTTTAAATGACACTTTAATATTTTATTATTAAAATGAAAAGAACATGTAAATAGAAAATTCAGTTATTTAGGTTTCATATTAAAAGAATCATCATCTCCCTACAAGTTTTCTTTTTCCTTTTCTCTCACTTATCTTTAAGATTCTGACATCCTTGCTCATTAGTTTGACGAATCTGTCAATAGACTTCTGGCAACGAAGACTACAAGACTACCCGATCAGAATATGAGATAAAGTAAGTTTAATTTTTCTCTTATCCTTGAATCAAATGTTGATCTTGTTAGGTTTGTCTCTGTCTATGCTTTGCATATGACTCTTTTAGCTTCAGAGTTAAGCTTTTGGTAGATTTGGAGTTCTTAGTGAGATCTGCTAAGTTCAGGTAAGGAAAGCTAGTCTTATTTTTTTTCAATATATTAGGTTATAAGATCTTGATGTGGGGTGACATGGTCACTAACTCCAATTTTTGCTTGCATGATTGTCTTTTTTAAGAATAAATTAATATATTGACTGAAATGGTTGAAGTTGAACCACTTTATGTAATTAATGTGAGAATATGTTTACATTTTGCTTCTTTATGAACCTTTGCATTTATGACACCATTTACATGCAGATCTTGTGCCCAAGAAAGCTCCATAAGAATTTGCTTAGAGTTGTGAATTTTCTTTACATATAAATTTGAGGAAGAATCTTGTTTTATTTGGTGGGTAGTGGACCTTGTGGCAGCTAAGTGGATTTTATGGTCATTTGATCACATTGTAGCACTTTTTGTACATGTATTTATTTTATAATATAGGAAAAAATTTGAATTGTATTATTAGATTGAGTTAATATATATTGAAAAACTTAACTTAATTCAGCATCAATCAAAGCTTGCATCTTTCCATCTTATTCGGAAGTCATTTTTTTGGTTGTAAATGCAATTTTAAGCGGACTTGTGGTTTTGTAATTTGTTCACATGTTTTTCAGTGCATTGTGAATTGTTATTTGACTGCCTTTTTTCTCAGGAACCATGACTTTTTGTACAGTTTAGGGTTTTTTTTTTTCTTGTTGTCGGTTACATGGTATGGATGACAAGTATATTAAGTATGTATAATTATTGTAATTAAAATTATGGTATAGTTATTGAATTGCTTAAAATGTGATGTTTGATGAGAATTGGTTGTTTGATATTAAATAATGTATGTAATGGAGTGAAAGTTTGATCAATACAGTATTTTTAGTAAAGCAAATACCATGTTGAGATATAATGGAATCATATAGATGAATTTACCCTGTCATATGATATGATAAGATATTGAGATGATTATGCGCATGGTTATGTGGATTTATAGTGAATAGTATGACAAGTGTAGGTCTTTGAATGTTAATTTCAATGCACAGGTCTTCCAGAAGTAGAGTAAAGTGTGGATGATGAACGTGATAGACACCTGATGAAATTGTGAAAATGTGTGAATATTGATGGTTTATGTTGACATTTAAAGTTTTATATTTGATGTTTTAAAAATAGTTAGCTTAGTCTGTGCTTTGTTTTGTGTTTGTTTTCTTTAATTTATGATGATCGTGTTAATTTACACGGGGCAGATGAGGTTGCATGTAATAGATTTCAGTGAGCAACCAAATGATGAAATGTTTTTACTTTGGATGTTTTGTTTTTTAAACTTGTGTTTATATATTAAAATTCCTAAGAAGAAGGATAAATTTTGAGATAGAATATGAGAAAGTAGTATATGTTAATTAGATATAGGGATGCTACAAAAATCATTAAATATAAACGAATTTTAGAAACCAAAATAATTAGTTATTATAATGACTAAATTAAAAATCATTTTATAAACTAAAAAAGTTTTTGGTATCTAAAGTAATTTCTATTATTAATAAAAATTTATAAAGTAATTTTTAAATTGACATCTAACCATTATCTACCAAGATTTTAACTACTAACTATTCTATATTTTAAATTAATCTCGATTAGTCTTTTAGATAATATTAGAATCTAAAATATTAGTAGCTAAAATCTTAGTAGCTAATTTAAATATCAATTTAAAAACTATTTTATAAATTTTTATTAATAATATAAATCACTTTAGATATCAATATTTTTTTTAGTATCTAAAATATTATCTAATTTAGTCAATATAGTAACTAGTTATTACTGATCTCTAAACTTAGTTGTTATTTAATAATTTTCTTGTAATGATATTACTGTCTAAATTTATAAGCATGTTAAAAAAAATACAGATACACATAAATTTATGATAAAATTAAAAAATACAGATATTAATTTTATGATAAAATTAAAAAATATGGATATATTAATTAAAAAAAATTAAGAAAATTAAATATATATTTATAGTGTAAAATTCTTTTTATACCAAATAATCAGAACATTGAAAGATAAATGAGAATAAGAGTGTGTATTACTAATATTACATAAGTTTATGATATATTATTAGAGTAGATATTTAAAGATACATATACAAATAAGTATATAATAAATTAGAATATTACAATATATATTTATAATAATATTTAAACATGTGGATAAATATGTTTGTGATGAAATTAAAAAATGTAAATACAAACCTAACATCGATTATGTTTTCGCTAGTTTTAAAATAATTTTTTTATTTTATTTTCTATTATAATTATCTAATCAAAATTAAATGTTGAAAATAATTAAAGTTATGATTTAAAAAAAGACAATAAAAGTCATGGTTTGAACTACCTAGTGTTTAATCTACTTTCTCATCTCTAAATATAATAAATTATAAATATTCATTAAATTAGAATAATAAAATAAAAAACATAAAATTTTATATTCAATAATTTTTAACAATTTATATTACCAATCTATAAAAAAATATTAAAAACAAATTTAAAATTTAAGATTATAAATTATTATAGGTAATATTCATTGATTATAAAAAAAAAATAGCAGTTGGACATATCTACTATTTCCCTACTTTAATTTCTAAAATAACAAATGCTGATAACACTTAACAATCCTTTCTGGATGATATAGATTGAGTGAAATTTCATATTAGAAAAACAAATGTCTAATAAAAACTTAAACGACCAAAAATATTTATACATTGTGTGATAACATGATATCAAATTGTTTTCGAACGAATTCAATAAAAAAAAATCAAGTAATAAAAAAATTAAATTATTCATGATGTAAACTTTAACCTTAATGATGTAAAGAAAAATGTGAAAAAAAAAGATATGAACAGAAAAAAAAAACTAAAAAATAACTTGATTAAATTGTAGGTTATGTTAGATAATGTGATAAACTTTTATTTATACATATTACAGTAACAAAATTAAGAAACAAACATAAAAAATAGGAAATAGAAAAACAAAAACAACATCAAATAAAACACTATACACATCAGATGATATATAAAAAAAAACACGCATCAGACAAACAACCAGCATCAATTAAAGAATTTATTTTAAATTTGTGAATATGAAAATGTGAATTATAATATACTAAAATTTTATAATATCGATTAGAAGTTGCTGCTAACAGGCAACTTGACCATATCCGAATCCGAGTGTGCCATAATACGCGGTGGTGAATGGAACAGACCCAAACCAAAAGGACTTCATTCATGTTTGAATTTTCTTTCTTCAAAATCAAATTCATAATAAAATTTAAGTTTCAATTTTTTAACTCAACATGGCGAGACGATAAGTGCGTTTATATTTTTGTAAGTACTGAACGCAATTCTGGATATTGAAGCAAGCAATGAAATGACGTTGATATAAAATGTTAGAAATGATTCTCCATATGCATTTTCCAACCTAGGAGGCACACGTAGTGTTCCATTTCTCTGCCTCTCATTCCAACATGGCACCTTAAGATCATGGCTCCACATTTGACACCTGCCACATCCACACCCACAAATCTTACCTCACAAACATGCTGGACCCCATAATGCATTATTAGTGGGTCTCCCTTATTATTAATATCTTTTTTTTTTTTACTTTCACTAAGTATAATTCATATTTTTACATAAATAAATACCACCATTTCAAATTATTTGAACAAAGACATATTTATCGTATTCAAAATAAGGAAACACTGAATATCATTGCTGTTTATCGTTTCACAAATACATCTTTGACCGCATTATATTGATTGATGTGATAAAATAATTTAATTTTGCCAAACGTGGTTTTCATTGTTGTACTTTAAAATTAATGAATTAATTTTCAAAATATATGTAGATTTAATCATTTCCTAAACTTCGTAACAGTATAATCTTATCATTGATGATTAAATTTAAATATATCAATTATTAAAATTGTTTATTTTAAAATTTAGAGAACTAAATTCATTAATTAAGTCCTTCTTGATCATGTCAGTATGAAGCATTTCCTTATTGATCGTAGGTATTTGGTAACGGTCACATCCTTAGAGTATACGCAGTTATAATAGATGTAAATTAAAAATCTTATTAACTTCAAGAGACAATTATTAGATGCATTGACGAAGACGAAATTAATTTAGTACATATTGTTAATAATATTAATCGTTATTGATAATATATATTATGCAGATTTGTAATAAAACGTGATATGAATGGTTGGGCCCAATAATATTGAACACATAGATTAGTTGTGCCACAACCACTAAAATAAAATCCATACGTAGGGTCATAGTTATTCAACACCAACCAAGCACAAAACTTCTGTTTATCGAAAACAAATTCACTACGAAAATCTATAGGAACAGACATATGAATTCATAAGTATATATTTATTGATGGATTTGAATGTTTTCATATCGCAAAATATGAAGACAAAAAACTCACCATGAATGGTTTACATAAGTAACTCAAAAACACACTTCAACAATTATAGTTAGGTAAGTTATATGGGAGATTTGTGTTTTTTAGTTAGTAGTTATTTATTATTATATGACATAGTGCTAATAAAAACTATTAAATTATTAAACAATTAATCATAATTTTTAGAACTATTACCCTTTTTAACATATTAAAAATTATATAACATAAAATTATTTTCTATTTTTCTATTTTACTCAATTCAAAGATAATATAAATAATTTATTTCATGATATATTAAACATTTTTTTATATATAAAATGATAAATATATAATTCTTTAAATAACATTTCACCAAAAAGGTAATGATTATTATTTTTAAAATAATATTAAAATTATTGTTCAGATACTAAAAGATAAAAAAAAATGCATATCTTACTTACAGAATATAATAAATATATTACTTAATTGAATAATAAGCTTAAAGGTAAACTAATTATATTAATTATTTTAATCAATATTTAGATCTATAATGTTTAATTAACTATTATTAATTATAATGACTAAAAACACTTAAAAATATATATAAAAAAATAAAAGTGATATTTTTTCAAAAGCTAAAAAAATAGAATAATAGTTATGTTTGAGTTTTTTTATTTCAAAATATTTTCACTGTAGTCAATTTATAAATGATCACGTGAAAGTAGCGATGAATTAATAATGATTTCCGAATTTGAGAACAACAGCTATGCGATTCATGGTCCATGTACGAAACCTCCTAAGAAAGACAACTCATTTCATCTTTTCTTCACATGCCAAAACTAATCACCACATACTTACAAATTAAATTTATAATAATATTATATTATTTATTCTTAAATTAAACCTACTTGTATTGTCGTTGTAAATCACCAGCACAGAATTAACCTTTTTCAATGTTTTATTCGTTTTAAATATACTTTTCAATGTTGTAAATAATTTCGATATTTAGCATAATAGCTACCACCATTCATCAAATGGATAACCTTCCACCTCACAAGACATGCTTAATAAATAAATTAACATTATGTTGTATGAGCCACGTCCTAGATAACATCCACATCAGATTATGTTGTATGTTTGTAAATGTAAGTAATTGTCATTACAACACTATTCTTACATTCATTCTCATCCAGATAAGAATAACACACACAAAAAAATCAAATTTGTCCACTAATTCTGAAAATTCAATCATAAAACCTCCACGCATACTTTATTTCTGGCCAACAAAAGCTTCCACGGCAAAACCATTCTCTGTGACAGTTTTCTTGGTTCTCTGCAAGATGATCGGAGAACACACGGAGTCACATGTTTCCGGTGACCACAAGGTACCTCTTCTTCCCGTTCAGGAGGCAGCGGAGGGAACACACGGCCGCCTCTCCTTCACCTTGAAATCGATTCTAACACTGCAAAACTTCTATGTCATTCTGGGACCTTTGTTGTCGCTTTTGATATGCTTCTGCGTGAAGCTCGACGCTCCACCCACGAGCCAGAAAATGCTTGGTGTGATTGCTTGGGTGTTTACTTGGTGGGTCACCCAAGCCGTGCCACTTCCGGTCACCTCCATGTGTCCCTTGTTTCTCTTCCCCATCTTCGGAATTGCTTCAGCTGACAGCGTAGCGCACTCCTACATGGACGATGTCATCACCCTCGTTTTGGGAAGCTTCATTCTCGCTCTCGCCGTCGAACGTTACAACGTTCACCGGAGATTGGCCTTCAATGTGAGTCACCCCTTTTGCCTTCACTTTCCACAGTTTTTGGCTCTTATTTTATCATCACAATTGAGTTTTCATTAGTGTCAGCGATCCAAAGTTTTTATTGATTCAATTTTCCTGAATTCTTGTATGATTATTCAGACTTTTTTTCTTGTACGTAAGAAAAAAATTCTTTATTTCGGGCAGACGGTTTCATCGCCACGTATACTCAATTATTTGCTTTTGAAATAGTATGTTTTTGACTTTTTTTCTCTCTAACCAGGAGGAAGACAATTTTGTATTGAATTATTCTTTTTTTTTCCCTTATAATTATTAAATAGAACAAGTAATAAACACAAAAAATTAAGTAGTATATTTAATATTTTATTGTTTTATTTAATTAACATTGAGAAGATTTATAAGAAGATAAATAGAGAATATGGAATTAGTGTTTTTCTATTTGTGGCTTGTTTAAAAGGTGAGATAATATTTATTAAATAAAATATATTAGATGGTGGGAAAAGATTGGATGTTCCCATTATTTCTGTTTTATTTTTTGTGTGTGGAAAAAATCAGTGGCTTAGGAAGTGTGATATGATTGTGAACGTGGCGTGGGGCCTACAGGTAACGTTGCTGTTTTGCGGCGATCCGGTGAATCCAGCGCTGTTGCTGTTGGGGCTATGTGCGACGATATTCTTCGTGAGCATGTGGCTGCACAACGTGGCGACGGCGGTGATGATGATGCCGGTGGCGACGGGGATCGTGCAGCGGCTGCCTGCGGTGCACGAGCAGTCGGATGCGGTGAACAAGTTCTGCCGCGCGGTGATTCTGACGGTGGTGTACGCAACGCCGATTGGGGGAATAAGCACTCTAACAGGGACGGGTGTGAACTTGATAATAATCGGAATGTGGAAGAGCCTCTTCCCGGAGGCAAAACCAATAAGCTTCAACACGTGGTTCTTCTACGGTTTCCCTGTGGCTATAGTCATTCTCCTTTGTTTTTGGTGCATAATCTGTCTCCTCTATGTGCCCAAAGGTTCGGGTCGTGCTTTGTCTTCTTATTTGGATAGAACTCACCTGAAAAGGGACCTTGAAGCTCTTGGTAAGTTTCTGACTTCAACCTTATACACTTTTCGTTTATTATACTCACCACATTATGCCAGTAGAACTAGAACAGGGAGGCGCAGAAAATACCTTCCCAAGCTTCTGCCTTGTCGTTTCCTTGTCCTATTATCTTTTCTCTTCCCTCCATACTTGCATTTCCATCTTAATTATGTTGTCTTCTTCATCGCATTCACAAGTTTATGCTTATCTGGCAACCACGACACCTGTCACCTCAGTTACCCATCTCCTCCCAAAAAAAATTCATTTTTTAATAATTAAAATATGACATTTAGTACATTTAACTATCCTAGGAATATTATTATCACTATATTTTATTATGTGGAGATGATACAACGCGTCATCTTCAGTTATCCACCACCACCATGCAAAATGAATAAAAGGAACATTCTTTTCAAAACAATTAGGTTAGTCGATCGTTATTTTTACAATATATTACAAGGTTTTCTTCAATATCACTTCTTTTTAAGGACTTCCAATGTGTTAACAATGCTCATACTTTTATACTTAAAATATACTTTTACACTTGTAAATACATCCACTTAACAAGTAAATAAACTAATATTTTAATCATATTTATTTTATATTTTAATTTAAAATATTATTATAAGAAGTTATCAAATGATTTTTTTCTACTGTTGAGGATGCATATTTTTATCGTTATTGTAATAAAAAAAGTTATATTTATTAATTTGTTAATAATATTTTTCAGGAAATACAGCTAATGATAATTAATATCTAACCACTTTTAAAATCTATTGCAGGACTTAATAGTTGTTTATTTTGTATGATTTTATTGATGAAGTTTTTTAATGTAAATCATTATAGATAGACTAAAGTGAAAAAAGAAAAAGATACGGACACACTAAAAGCAAGCAAAATTCAAAAACATTTTTTTTCGTACTTCAATATTATTTACATAATTGTCCTGTTGAAGAGGTTCATGGCCAGCCTCATGGTTTAAAGTGGGTGAGAGAGATAATGATGGACATATTTGGAGTGACGCATCCCATGGAAGCTGCTCATTGCATGTTAACAATGCACATTATCGACACGTCTCACATATCCTTTATAGTTTTATTGATTAATAAACTGCAGCCTTAATAAAAAAGAAAAATACTTTAGACATGTCCTCCAAAAAGCTAAAGCAAATGCAATACTTTATTGATGTTTGCAGGTCCCATGGCTTTTGCTGAGAAGATGGTGTTGTCTGTGTTTGGGGTGTGTAAGTCTAACTATACGTTTTAAATTACTATATTTAATCACGGAGGAGCTTAATGTGTTTTCAATTAAGGCATTAATTAAAGTGAAATGGTGAATGCAGTTACTGATCGTATTATGGATGACAAGAAGAATCACAGATGACATTCCTGGATGGGGATCTTTATTCCATGGCCTTGTTGGAGATGGAAGTGTCAGTGTAAGTATTGTTTTTAGTTCATATATGACTCATCACACCAAAAATTGTAGTGATCAATTAATGAAAGAGAACCAAAATGTAGGTTATGGTGGCTGTTTTATTGTTCATAATCCCAAACATGAAGCAAGAGGGGGAGAAGCTGATGAGCTGGAATGACTGCAAAAGGTTACCTTGGAACCTCATTTTGCTTCTAGGAGCTGGTTTTGCCATAGCTGATGGAGTACAATCCAGTGGCTTAGCAGATGTGCTTTCAAGAGCCCTAGATTTCTTACAAGATGTTCCATACTTGGCCATTGTTCCTGCTGTTAGTCTCATATGTAGCATTATTACTGAGTTCATCACCTCCAATGATGCTACTGCCACCCTTCTTGTACCACTTCTTTATCACATAGCCAGAACTATGCATGTGCATCCGCTTCTTCTTATGGTACCTGGAGGAATAGCAACCGAGTTTGCTTTCTGGCTTCCAACTTCAACACCTTCAAATGTAGTTGGCTTTGCCACTGGACACATAGAAATTAGAGACATGCTCAAAGTTGGTGTGCCACTCAAGATTGCTGGGATTGTTGTGCTATCTATTCTAATGCCTTCACTAGGTGAGTTACCTACCATATCTGTTCCGGTAGACAAATGCTTGAAAAAATTCAAAAAAGGATTCTGACCGTCCAAGTACTTTTGTTGTTGCAGGAGCATTGGTTTTTAGAACAAATACTGGTACTCAATAAGCGACATTGCCAAAGGAAAACACTTGTTGGATAAGAAATTGGTTTCTTCTCTGAATTTCATTTTGCTGTATAAATTTGGGTGGTCTAGTAAGCATTCGCAAAATGTTGTTTGTCTAGGAGATGAACCAAAGTTTGAATGTGCAGGGCCATAACTGTGGTATACCAAGGCAATGTGGATACCCTGGGGAAATATCAACAGGGCAAAGGAGATGGAAGACAAACAACTCCATCTCTTTCCTTCTTGCTTTTATTTTGTATTTGTTTGTTAATTTGTTTATTTTTACAGGGTTATATCATATATAAGGATATATATGATATCATATATATTTTGACAGGGTTATATCATATATTATCAAATTATATCATATATAATTTGATTCTTTTTTCTATGTAAAATGCATTTTGTTGAATCGAATGGTGTTTTTGCTTGCATTTTGGCTTCGTAATTTTGCAACCTACCTTAGTAGATTAGGTGCAGCCATGGGTCTTTCTTATCAAGAATAGTGCAATTTTCTTAAGCAATTACTCAAAATTTAAAAAAATTATATGGATAAATATTTGTGAAGAAGTCATGCGACACCGCTCACTAAAAAAAATCAATATTATTTATGAATTATTATCCACGGATATTATCTATGGACAACATTATCTACGGATATTACTTACAGATCTAAATCCGTAGGTAAATTCAGCATTATATATCAACTATTATTCACGGATCTTATTACCTACGAACTTTTACTCACGGATTTTATTTTCTACGAACTTTTACCCACGAATCTTATTATCTACGAACTTTTACCCACGAATATCTATTACTTATCAACTATTATCATAATAATTATATACATAATATTAAAAATATTATTATAATATAATTAATTATAAAATTATAAATAATATTCATAAATAATAATAATAATAAATAATAACCATAACTAATGAGTATAACATATTATTAATATTATAAAATTAATAAAATTAACATAATTAGTATTATAATAATAATATGAATAATAATAATAATAATATTAATAAAATTAATAATAATAATATTATTTCTAATATTAATATTATAAACATTATTTATAATATTCAATAATATTAGTAAAATTAATTATTTTT